>Ga0209344_10002777_pt1 | contig 18679 bp, 12 predicted proteins | sample Cruoilmetagenom6_FD_187293 | JGI IMG/M metagenome (GOLD analysis project Ga0209344, IMG submission 187293) | Oil polluted marine microbial communities from Coal Oil Point, Santa Barbara, California, USA - Santa Barbara Oil Seep Sample 6 (SPAdes)... | ecosystem: Environmental > Aquatic > Marine... | reverse complement strand
TGATCTGCAAGGACACTCTTCTCGATTTTGATTATTTTAAACCCAAAATCAAGGAATGGTATGCCATAAAAGGCAAAATTGAACCAGCTACGCGGTATCTCTGGCGATTGCCAGTATGTTATGATTTAAAGTTTGGCTTGGATCTGGAGGAGCTGTCGGAAAAATTGGGCAGATCCATAGCAGATATCACTGCATTACACTCCAAGGGTATCTATACAGTATATGGCATTGGCTTTTTACCTGGATTTATGTACTTGGGCGGTGTGCCAGAGACTCTGGAAGTGCCACGCAAGTCCTCGCCAAGACCCAAGGTACTTATGGGCTCGGTTGGCCTGGCCGGAAAACAAACAGGAATTTATCCGCAGGATTCACCTGGAGGTTGGAATATTATTGGCAAATGTCCCATTCCCATGTTCGATGTAAACAAGGAAAACCCCTGTTTCGTTAAAGTGGGCGATAAAATACAATTTTACCCTATTTCAATGGCGGAGTACCAATTGCACAAAATTGAAAGTGAGGTTGGGATTTATAACATAGAAAAAATAGTGCTCAATGCTTAACATTATAAAATCGGGCTTTTTCACTACTGTACAGGATTCCGGTAGATTTGGCTATAGGGACAAAGGGGTGCCCGTTGCCGGGGCTATGGATTCGTTCACCGCCTCAAAGCTAAATACCTTGTTGGAAAATGAGGAAAACAGCGCCGTCCTCGAAATAACCATGACGGGACCAACCCTGGAATTTGAAGAGGATACCTATATTGTTTTGGGCGGTGCGGAAATGTCGGTTACCCTGAACGATATGGCCGTTGAGAACTACAAAGTCTACAAGGTCAATAGTGGTGATATCCTATCCTATGGCAAGTTATTAAAGGGATTCAGGGCCTATTTGGCAATTAAGGACGGGTTCAAGACTTCCCTGGTGTTGGGAAGCAGGTCTTTCTTTAAACCAATTACCGAACACGATTCCATTAAAAAAATCCCTGCTCTTCCCTATAATAAATATAAAGAGTTCAGTCCCAAAATTACGAAACTCAAAGTAGACTCCGTTTTGGACAAATCACAATTGGAAGTCTTTAAAGGGCCTGAATACAATCTATTGACTGATAAACAGTTGTCCCAAATATTTTACAATGAATTCTCGGTTGCCAACGAGAACAACAGAATGGCATATCAACTCAGTGAGGCTATTGAAGGCAACACTCTATCCATGTTGACTTCCGCCACATTGCCCGGTACAATACAACTTACCCCTGCTGGAAAATTGATCATTTTAATGAAGGATGGTCAGACTACGGGTGGTTATCCAAGAATTTTGCAGTTATCGGACATGGCCATGTCCATTTTAGCACAAAAAAGACCAGGAGACCTTATTCGTTTCAAATTAAAATAGGGGGTGGAAATTTATTTCTTTGTCAATTAAATTTTAATGCCTAATTTTACACTTATGAAAATAAATGGAAGCATAATAAAATTGGTCATTATCGTCCCATAACTGGGATGATACGGATTTCTATTTATTTAAAAAGCCTGTATCAGATATATTTGATACAGGCTTTTTTTTAAAGTTTTGACAAACCAAAAGCTTGGATTTATGTTCTTTTTAAGTGGATAACAAAAGGTTTATCAAAGAATAAAAACCTACTGAATATGATATGGTTTATATGTTTAAACATTTGATTATCAGATATTTAAAATTAAATCATTATAATTGAATTTAAATCAATTATTTATGTTAAAAATCTAAGGGGTTTTAAACTTTTATCTTTGGTAGTCGTAGTTTATATAGGATAGTATTAAAATACAAAGTATACAAATTAATGGAATTAAATAAATTTAGCAAAAACGTTACCCAGGACCCCACACAACCCGCCGCTCAGGCTATGTTATACGCCATAGGATTGGATGAAGAGGATCTAAAAAAACCTTTGATAGGAATTGGAAGTACTGGTTACGAGGGCAATCCTTGTAATATGCATTTGAATGATCTGGCACAAGAAGTAAAACTTGGAACCGAAAAAGGGGGCTTGGTTGGACTCGTGTTCAATACGATAGGTGTAAGTGACGGTATTTCAATGGGTACCTATGGTATGAGATACTCACTTCCATCCAGGGATATCATTGCAGATTCTATGGAAACTGTGGTACAAGCTATGAACTATGATGGTTTGGTAACAGTTGTAGGTTGTGACAAGAACATGCCAGGTGCGCTAATGGCCATGATTAGATTAAACAGACCATCTGTTTTGGTCTATGGTGGTACTATTGCCTCTGGTTGTTTCAAGGATAAGAAATTGGATGTAGTTTCTGCCTTTGAGGCATGGGGCGAAAAGGTAGCCGGAACTATGAACGAAGAGGATTATAAAGGAGTCATTCAAAATGCATGTCCCGGAGCGGGCGCCTGCGGCGGTATGTATACTGCCAACACCATGGCCTCTGCCATTGAAGCTTTGGGAATGGCCTTGCCATACAATTCTTCCAACCCCGCTATTGGTAAGGAAAAGAAACAAGATGCCATTAGTGCGGGTTTTGCATTACGACATCTATTGGAAAACGATATTAAGCCCAGCGATATCATAACAAAAAAATCTTTTGAAAATGCTGTGCGCTTACTTACGTTATTGGGAGGTTCCACTAACGCGGTCCTACATTTCCTGGCCATTGCAAAGGCGGCAGATGTTGACTTTACCTTGGATGATTTTCAAAAAATTAGTGACAACACTCCATTCTTGGCAGATTTGAAGCCTAGTGGCAAATATCTAATGGAAGACCTACACCGTGCTGGTGGTACACCGGCAGTTATGAAGTTTATGTTGGAAAATGGTATGCTACACGGAGATTGCTTGACCATAACCGGTAAGACGGTAGCCGAGAACCTTGCAGAGGTTCCTAGCTTAAAAGAAGGGCAACAGATTATTAAACCATTGAGCGCTCCGATCAAGGAATCCGGACACTTGAGAATTTTATACGGAAACCTTGCAATAGACGGTGCGGTAGCCAAGATTACAGGAAAGGAAGGATTGCACTTTACCGGTCCTGCAAAAGTTTTTGATGATGAATTTCTGGCCAATGCCGGTATAGGCAAAGGTTTGGTAAAAAAAGGAGATGTTGTGGTTATTAGGTACGAAGGACCAAAAGGTGGCCCAGGTATGCCGGAAATGTTGAAACCAACCGCTGCTATTATGGGTGCCGGATTAGGGAAGGATGTAGCCTTGATTACGGATGGTCGTTTTTCTGGAGGTACACACGGTTTTGTTGTGGGCCACGTATGCCCTGAAGCACAAGATGGAGGAACTATAGCCCTCCTGAAGGATGGGGATGTCATCACCATTGATGCAGAAAAAAATAGTATTTCTGTGGCATTGTCCGAGGAAGAGATCAAAACACGTAGGGCAAACTGGGTACAACCACCCCTAAAGGTCAAAAAAGGTAGTTTATACAAATATGCAAAAACGGTGTCATCGGCCTCCCAAGGTTGTGTAACCGATGAATTATAATATTAAGGGTAATTGAGATAAAGCTTTTACCCAAAAAAATAAAGGGTTTTATACCAAGTATGTTAACCGATTAGGTCTACAATTATGGAAACATTAAAAAAGGAAAAAACAGCATCAACAAAGCAGGCCACGAAGAGGATCAGTGGTGCGGAGGCTATAATCCATTGCCTATTGGCTGAGGGTGTAGACTTGATTTATGGATATCCTGGAGGGGCCATCATGCCGCTGTATGATGAACTATACAAATTTCAGGACAAACTTACCCATATCTTAACAAGACATGAGCAGGGGGCTACCCATGCTGCACAGGGTTACTCTAGAGTAACCGGAAAAGTAGGTGTGGCCGTGGCCACATCGGGACCTGGGGCTACCAATTTAATTACCGGTATTGCAGACGCCCAGATAGACTCGACACCCATGGTCTGCATCACGGGACAGGTAGCGAGACATTTGCTGGGGTCCGACGCTTTTCAAGAAACCGATATTATTGGAATTTCCACACCGGTAACCAAATGGAACTGTCAAGTTACCAAAGCTTCTGAAATTCCTGAGGTTTTGGCCAAAGCGTTCTATATTGCGAAATCTGGTAGGCCAGGACCTGTATTGGTGGATATTACCAAAAATGCACAAATTGATGAGTTCGACTTTTCCTATGAACATTGCAAAGGGGTTCGAAGTTACAACCCTTACCCCAAACCAGATATAAAAGCCATTGAGGAAGCGGCACATCTGATAAATACGGCCAAAAAGCCTTTTATCGTCTTTGGACAGGGGGTTATTTTAGGACAAGCCGAGGAACAACTAAGGACCTTGGTGGAGAAAGCGGGTATTCCTGCTGCCTGGACCATACTTGGACTTTCGGCCATGGATACAGACCATCCCTTGAATGTTGGAATGGTAGGTATGCACGGTAATTACGGCCCTAATTTATTGACCAATGAATGCGATGTACTCATTGCCATTGGTATGCGCTTTGACGATAGGGTAACAGGAAGTTTGGATACCTATGCCAAACAGGCAAAGATTATCCATTTCGACATAGACCCTGCCGAAATAAACAAAAACGTAAAGGCCGATGTAGCGGTATTGGGCGATTCCAAAGTAACCTTGGATTTATTATTGCCGTTGATCAAAACCAACAAGCATGAAGCTTGGCACAATGAGTTTAAAGAAAAATATAAGATAGAATTTGACCAAATCATCAAAAATGATGTTTATCCCACCAAGGACAAACTCACAATGGCGGAGGTTATAGAGGAAATCAATATAGCCAGTGGCCATAAGGCCATTATAGTATCGGATGTAGGGCAGCACCAAATGATAGCCTGCAGATACGCCAAGTTTAAACAGACCAAAAGTAATGTTACCTCTGGTGGACTGGGAACTATGGGCTTCGCATTACCAGCGGCTATCGGAGCCAAAATGGGAGCTATGGATAGGGAAGTCGTTGCCATTATTGGTGATGGCGGATATCAAATGACCATACAGGAGTTGGGAACTATCTTTCAGAACAAGACCCCTGTAAAAATAGTGGTGCTTAATAATGACCATTTGGGAATGGTCCGCCAGTGGCAGGAACTGTTCTTTGAAAGTAGATATGCCTCCACGGTAATGGTAAATCCCGATTTTGTAAAAATTGCCGAAGGTTACCATATAGAATCAAAGCGCATAAGCGAAAGGAAGGATTTAAAGGCTACCATAAAAGAGATGTTGGCCTCCAAGGATGCTTACTTTTTGGAAGTTAAGGTTGAAAAAGAGGATAATGTTTTTCCTATGATTCCTTCCGGGGCATCAGTATCGGATATACGTTTGAAATAAAATAATTATTAATTAAAATTGCCCATAACTTCATATTTTTAATAGAGGATTGGGATAAGGAGATGGAAAAAAAATGGTTTACAATTTCAGTTTACTCCGAGAACAGCGTAGGACTACTGAACAGAATTTCAGGGATATTTTTAAAACGTCATATAAACATTGAGAGTTTAAATGTTTCTAAATCGGAAATAGAACACGTGTCAAAATTCACCATTGTAGTGTACACTACAGAAGATTGGGTGCGCAATATTGTAGGACAGGTTGAAAAACAAATCGAGGTAATCAAAGCCTTCTACCATACCGATGAAGAAACCATATATCAGGAATCTGCATTGTTTAAAGTGGCTTCCACCTTATTGTTCGATGAACGAAATATTCAAAATATCATTAAGGATAGTAATTCGCAAATTGTTACCGTGTCCAGGGATTTCTTTGTTTTGGCCAAAAGCGGAAGAAGAAATGAAATTGATGACATGTACCAACAATTGAAGCCATACGGCATTATGCAATTTGTACGCTCCGGGCGGATAGCGGTTACCAAATCGGAAATGAAAATTTCATCATTGTTAAAAGAGTTTAATCAATAAATAATCATCCCCGAAGTTAATCGGGACATAAAATCGAGTTTAAAAAATGGCAAATTACTTTAATACGCTATCATTAAGAGAACAACTGACCCAATTGGGAAAATGTAGGTTTATGGAATCTACCGAATTTTCTGATGGTGTATCCGCTCTAAAAGGGAAAAAAATTGTAATCGTTGGCTGTGGAGCCCAAGGTCTTAACCAAGGTTTGAATATGCGCGATTCCGGATTGGATATTTCATATGCCCTAAGGGATGCGGCTATAAAAGAAAAAAGACAGTCTTTTATAAACGCAAGTGAAAATGGCTTTACAGTTGGAACCTACGAGGAACTTATCCCTACCGCCGATGTGGTAATTAATTTAACCCCGGACAAACAACACACCAGTGTGGTTTCCGCGGTTATGCCCCTAATGAAAAAAGGCGCTACCTTATCCTACTCACACGGTTTTAATATTGTGGAGGAAGGAATGCAGATCCGTGAGGATTTAACTGTCATCATGGTGGCACCAAAGTGTCCAGGCTCGGAAGTACGTGAAGAATACAAAAGAGGTTTTGGGGTACCTACCCTAATTGCGGTACACCCTAACAATGACCCCGAAGATAAAGGGTTGGCGCAGGCAAAAGCCTACGCAGTGGCTACCGGAGGACATAAGGCAGGTGTATTGGAGTCATCCTTTGTTGCAGAAGTAAAATCGGACTTAATGGGAGAACAAACTATTCTTTGTGGTTTGTTGCAAACAGGTTCTATACTTTGTTTTGATAAAATGATTGAAAAAGGAATTGACCCGGGATATGCCTCCAAGTTAATTCAATACGGATGGGAAACCATAACAGAGGGTCTAAAATATGGAGGTATTACCCATATGATGGATCGTTTGTCCAACCCTGCGAAAATCAAAGCTTTTGAACTTTCAGAAGAATTAAAGGATATAATGCGCCCACTTTTCCATAAACATATGGACGATATCATGAGTGGCCATTTTTCAAAAACCATGATGGAAGACTGGGCCAATGACGATAAAAATCTATTGACCTGGAGAGCTGCAACGGGAGAGACCGCATTTGAAAAAACCCCTGCAGGATCCGATAAAATTTCTGAACAGGAATTTTATGACCACGGTGTATTAATGGTGGCAATGGTTAGAGCTGGTGTGGAATTGGCATTTGAGTCCATGACCGAATCCGGAATTATTGCCGAATCCGCTTACTATGAATCGCTTCATGAAACTCCATTGATCGCCAATACCATTGCTAGAAAAAAATTGTTCGAAATGAACAGGGTCATATCCGATACGGCCGAATACGGTTGCTATTTGTTTGACCATGCCTGTAAGCCTTTATTGGCCGATTTTATGAAAACCATAGATACCGATGTAATTGGAAGACATTTTGCAGACCAGAAACATTTAAGTGTGGACAACGCAAAACTAATTGCAGTGAACAAGGCCTTACGCGAGCATCCTGTAGAAATTGTAGGAGCTAGGTTGCGCGCATCCATGACGGCTATGAAACCTATAGTTTAATTACAATCAACTAATTATAAGGCCTGCCGAGTTTAATTTACTGGGCAGGTCTTTGTTTATATACCTATTAATGGAAACATATTTCCCCAAAATAGAGGACATCCGAAAGGCTGCCGAAACCATTAGGCAGGTAGCCGATATTACTCCATTGATGCAGAGCATCAGATATTCCAAGGCCTATGATGCCAATATTCTTTTAAAAAGGGAAGATCTACATAGGGTAAGAAGTTATAAAATAAGAGGAGCCTTTAATAAGATCAGTTCCCTTAGTAAAAAAGAAACTGCTAACGGGGTGGTTTGTGCCAGTGCAGGAAACCATGCCCAAGGCGTTGCTTTTGCCTGTAATCACTTAGGAATAAAAGGAACCATTTATATGCCTTCCGTTACACCTAAACAAAAGGTTGAACAAACAAAATTATTTGGAGGGGATTGGGTAACCGTGGTACTGGAGGGGGATACCTTTGATGATTCCTCGGATGCGGCCAAGGCATTCTGTGCCGCTGGGAAAAAGACTTATATCCATCCTTTTGATGACCCCAAAATTATTGAAGGTCAGGCTACGGTCGGTTTGGAAATTTTGGAACAGACCAAGAAACCGATAGATTATATTTTTGTGGCTGTTGGTGGCGGTGGATTGGCCTCCGGACTCTGTGCCGTATTTAAGACATTATCACCACAAACAAAAATCATTGGGGTGGAACCTGAAGGAGCCCCATCCATGAAAACTTCCATGGAAAAGGGAGTTAACACAGAATTGGAACATATAGATAAATTTATTGATGGTGCTGCGGTAAAACGTGTGGGAAACCTCACGTTCAATATATGCAAGGACCATCTTTATGATATGGTAACCGTACCGGAAGGCAAGGTTTGCCAAACCATCTTAGACCTTTATAACAGGGACGCCATAGTTGTGGAACCCGCAGGAGCCCTCACCATTACGGTATTGGACGATTATAAGGAAGAAATAAAAGGGAAAAACGTGGTTTGCATTGTAAGTGGCAGTAACAACGATATTACCCGTACGGCCGAAATAAAGGAACGCGCCTTGCTTTACGGCAAATTAAAACATTATTTTATTATACGCTTTCCCCAAAGACCAGGAGCTCTGAAGGAATTCGTGGTTGATATTTTGGGTCCAACCGATGATATTACCCATTTTGAATATTCAAAAAAATCGAGTCGGGAGAATGCTCCGGCCGTAGTGGGAATCGAATTAAAAAATCCAGAAGATTTGGCTCCGCTTGTAAAACGGATGAAGGAAAACAATTTTTTTGGCGACTACATTAACGATAAACCGGATTTGTTTGAGTATTTGGTTTGATAAAATTTGCGGTATTTTGTGATATTGAAAAATACGAAATCCTTTTCGTGACTTTCCCTCAAATATTCTACCAAATTTATACGGAATTAGAATTATCGTTTTATTAATTTAGTGGTCTGATAGTTAAATTTCAATAGTTTCATTTTTCAAAAAAGAATCAATTATGGGCAAATCGGGCATACCTTCAGAATACAAAATAAACGAGGTTAACCATCAAAGAACTTATCTCATCAATGGCGAATTAAAGGCTTGGGACGGGAAGACCTCTGAGGTGTATTCCACCATATCCAGCACAGAAAAATACGCGCCAACCTTACTGGGAAGCATTCCGGACATGGAGGAAAAGGAAGCTTTGGAAGCCCTGGATGCAGCCCTTACGGCCTACAACAAAGGTAAGGGGATATGGCCCACCATGCGGGTCAAGGAACGCATAGACTGCATGGAGATTTTTGTAAAGAAAATGCAGACCAAAAGGGATGAGATTGTAAAACTTCTGATGTGGGAAATAGGCAAATCGCTTCCTGATTCCCAAAAGGAGTTCGACAGGACGGTAGAGTATATATACGATACCATTGAGGATTACAAGCAACTTGACCGTGATAATGCCAAATTTGAAAAAAATGACGGTGTTTATGCCCATATCCGAAGGGGGCCACTTGGAGTGGTACTTTGTTTAGGCCCCTATAACTATCCTCTAAACGAAACTTTCGCCTTGCTTATTCCTGCCATAATCATGGGGAATACCACCATATTTAAACCTGCAAAACATGGCGTATTATTGATTACACCCTTGCTGGAAGCTTTTCAATCCAGTTTCCCAAAAGGGGTAGTGAATATTGTATTCGGTAGGGGTAGGGCAGTAGCCGCCCCAATAATGAAGACCGGAAAAGTAGATGTTTTGGCCTTGATAGGCAATAGTAAATCGGCAAATGCACTTCAAAACCAACATCCTAAAAGCAACAGACTGCGATTGGTGCTTGGACTGGAAGCCAAAAACCCAGCCATAATACTGCCCGACGCAGATTTGGATTTAACCATAGACGAGTGTATTGCCGGCACCTTGTCCTTCAACGGTCAACGTTGTACCGCACTAAAAATAATCTACGTCCACGAGGATATTGCCCAGGAATTTAATAAGCGGTTTTCCGAAAGGGTCGATGCCTTAAAATTTGGGAACCCTTGGGAAGATGGCGTTAAGTTAACCCCTCTTCCCGAACCTGATAAACCTGCCTATATACAGGAGTTGATAGATGACGCCAGGGAAAAAGGTGCCAAGATTTTGAATAAGAAAGGCGGTACGCATTCCGACAATTACATTTGGCCGGCAATTTTGTATCCGGTTCATAAAGAAATGCGGGTCTATCAGGAAGAACAATTTGGTCCGGTAATTCCCATCGTTACCTTTAAGGATATTGAAGAACCACTAGATGATATGGCCGAATCCAACTATGGACAACAGGTAAGTTTGTTCGGGAAAGATGTATACGCCATAGCTCCGTTAATAGACACCTTGGTGAACTTAGTGTGTAGGGTAAACCTGAACAGTTCTTGCCAACGCGGCCCGGACGTTTATCCATTTACCGGGCGAAAGGACTCGGCCCAAGCAACCCTAAGTGTCTATGATGCATTACGTTCCTTCTCTATAAGAACCTTTGTTGCCTTTAAGGACAATGAACTTAATAATGAAACCGTAGAACAGTTATTGGAGTCCAAATTGTCCAATTTTATTAGTACCGATTATATTCTATAACCCGTAATTCATATTGCACGGATTGTACATCATTGGAATATTCTAAAATCAAGGCCCACCTGACATGTATCGGGTGGGCCTTGATTTTTACTTATCTTAATCCTCCCATCCCTATCACTTCCAAAAGGAATGGAAGGACTTTTAATTGAGAAAACCTTTCACTTTTTATGTAATAATTACTGAACATACTTTTGTTGAAGGATGGAGGTCAAGGTTTTGAATAATTCGGTTGGATTAAAAGGCTTGCATATTAGACCATCTATTCCGTATTTCCCTAATTGGTTCTTGGTATCCATTCCCGTAGATGCCGAAAGCGCGTAGATGGGCATTACCTTATTGAGCGGGTTGTTGGACTCCCTAATAGCCTTGCTGGCTTCAAAACCATTCATTACAGGCATTTGAAGGTCCATCAAAATCATATCATAGGTGTTTTCCATAGCCTTATTAAGGGCTATTAATCCATTTTCCGCTATATCAAAATCTACCTGCCACTTGGAGAGAAATTTTTCAATGACCATTATATTTACTTTGTTGTCTTCCGCCACAAGAATTCTAGTCCCTTTTAAATTATCCTGTTCATGAATCGATTTGACATCAAAGGCATTGGCATCCTCTTGATAATCCGTAACCCCACTCCTTTGTAGCTTTAGCTTAAAACTAAAGGTGGATCCTTTGCCAACTTGGCTCTCCAGTTTTAAATCGCTGTCCATGATTTCCAACAATCGTTTACAGATGGCCAGTCCCAAGCCGGTACCACCATATTTTCTTGTCGTATCTGAATTGGCTTGGGCAAATGAAAGAAATATTTTATCCTTTTTATCCTCAGGGATTCCAATGCCCGTATCGGAAATCACAAATTCCACAAGGTAGGAATCCCCTTCCACCCCCAACACTTCAATATCTACCATTACTTTACCTTCCTCTGTAAACTTAATAGCGTTGCTTACCAGATTGGTCAGAATTTGCGACAGTCTAGTACTATCCCCTATAAACATTTTCGGGAGGGAGGTATCTTTTTTTACAAGCAACCGAATGTCCTTTTCTTTTGCCGAATTGTGGAATATGCTCTGTAAACCATTAAGAACCTGATTTAAATTAAAATCCCTATTTTCCAATTCCAATTGTCCGGAGGCAATTTTGTTGAAATCCAAAATATCGTTCACCAAACACAATAAATGCTCCGAGGAGTGCTTTAAAGTGCTTAGGTTTTCCATCTGCTCCATTTTTGGATTTTCCAGTATTAGCAAGTGGCTTATACCAATGACCGCGTTCAATGGCGTCCTAATCTCATGGGACATAGTCGTTAAAAATTCGTCCTTGGCCTTATTGGCCATAGATTCCTTTTCCTTGGCCTCGATCAGGGCCAATTCGGTTTCCTTTATTTTGCTTATATCCACTATAGCACCAATATATCCTTCAATTTTTCCATCTTCGGACATAATTACCTTCAAGGAAAAATCCAGCCACTTATATTCTCCGGTAATAATTTGGGACTTAAATGATTTGCTTATAGTACTAAAATTATGGGTCTTTAAATCTATAAGATCCTTAAAATCATTCCCCTTGTCGTCCTTCAAAAATTGGTAGTAGGGTTTTCCTAAACAATCCTTGACCATATAACCAGTCAACTTTCTCCAAGCCGGATTCAAATAGGACCAATTCCCATTCAAGTCCATTTCAAAAATTACATCCTTTATGTTTCCAGCCACTTTGGACAATTGCCCAGAAATGGATTCCACACTGTTTTTCAACTGTTGGTTGGCCTGAAACAATTCCTGTGAACTTATTTCCAAAACATTCTCCACCTGTTCCATATCACGATCATATGCCATATATGCGTCGTTCACTAGACGCAATAGGGGGGTAATAAGATCTAGGGTGCCATCGTCCAAATCTATCTTTTTCAACTGTCTTTTGAGTAATCTGTGGTAATTATTGCTCATTCGGAAAATGTTGTTATCGTCATAGTTTGATTGTGCAAGGTGCAGGGCGAAAACTTATCAAAGGGAGCAATTTCCCCGTATGAATAGAAACCAGTGGTATAAATTTTATCTCCAAACACCTCATTTACAGCTTCTACCTCTTCCTCCACCAACTGTTTCATAACCAATCTCCTCCCTACACAGCTTATCAGAAAAGCCAGTTGATGTTGGTCTTTTGTACTGTTCTTGGCTATTACCGCCGATTGTTCCGCTCCTCCTATAATTCGATCAATATTGGCTTTCATCAATCTTACATAGGAACCTTGAGGAATATTTCCAGCAAAAGTGAGGCTACCTTTTTTTTCATCAATGGACAAAATTGTCCTGACTACAGGTATTTGATTGTCCTCATCCCTCATACTCAAAGGGAATAATAGCCCCGAACCGGGCAAATCCTTCGCCAACTCTCCCAAAAATGATTTATACAGATCCAATGCCGGTTGACCGTCCAATTCATAGAGCACATTATCCGTAGATTTTGTCACCAATCTTTCAATACCAAAACTATCCCACCCTCCTTTGGATGCAAATCCTATACTTAGTTCCGAGCTATATAGACCTAGGGCAACAATTTTTTTGGATGCCACTTGGTTCCCGGATATGACAAATGTATTCTCAAAGTTTGAACAATCACCAGCCAAACCACCAGTGATACTTACAGACTTATCCAAATCCCGGTGCAACCCCTTTACCAATTCTGCTCCATTTACGATTAGCCCATCACTTAAAACGAAGATATGCCTTAAGTCAGGCCCTTTTAATTTTCCGCTTATAGCTTTCCCTGCCTCAAAACTATCAAGGTTGCATGAAACCAGATCAACTTCCTCTATTCTAAGTTTGGTCTTTTCAAACTTAACGGCTGTTAAGGCAATGGTTGAATCCATTACCTCATTTCCCAATATTTCCCCAGCAGTGGAACATCCTATTAGATTGGCATTTTCAAATTTGTCTGCCAGTTTGGATACAAACTCTTCCGTACCTATAAAGGTGGGGGATGCGAAGAGGAAAAATACATCAGGAATAAAATCCAAATCCATTTTATCTAAATCTTCTAGATGAAGTATTTTGTGCTGATATATTTTCATGCTAAAAATTTTGTAGGAAAAAACTTCCTAAACATATGCTATCAACGTTCAATATTCCTAAATCGTATAGATTTTGATGTTTCATGGGCCATACCACAGGGTTTAAGGCATTTTTCCATCCAGTAATATAAACTGCCGAACCTTTTCCAGTAGACGATGGTGCCCTCTGACTGTCGTTGTTGCAACATTTAGATTAAAAAAATGGTAAATGGGTCGTACCCCTCAACTATTAAATTTTTCCCAACAGACTTAAAAACTACCATAAACACTTATTATTTGGGTAAAGAGTATTAATTTTGCCGCTTTTTTATAGGATATAATTGAATATAAATAGGATAATTCTCCATAGCGGTAAGAAATTGCCTTGTAGTAATATTGTACCTGTATTAATGACTTAAATGTTAGTATTATGAGTATGGAGAAATCGAACAAAAAAGCGCTACTTGCCCTAGGGGTAGGAGGCTTTGGTATAGGTATGACCGAGTTTGTAATAATGGGGATTCTACCAGACGTGGCCAATTCCCTGCAAATAAGTATACCTCAAGCCGGACATTTTATTTCGGCCTATGCTTTGGGAGTGGTAGTGGGGGCACCCACCTTGACCGCTATGAGCGGAAAGTGGCCTGCACATAAAGTGTTGATGTATTTAATGATATGGTTTACGGTTTTCAACACCCTTTCGGCATTTTCAACCAACTACGTCACTTTAATGATTACCAGATTCCTATCAGGTTTGCCACATGGAGCATTTTTTGGAATTGGTGCGGTAGTTGCGGGAAAATTGGCGAAAGAAGGAAAAGCGGCCCAGGCCATAGCCACCATGTTTGCCGGACTAACCATAGCCAATGTAATTGGAGTGCCCATAGGTACCTATCTGGGTCACCACTATAATTGGAACCTTTCTTTTCTTTTGGTGGGTATTGTAGGTGTAATAGCACTGCTTAGCATCTATTTTTGGATGCCAAAAATGGAAAAATCATCTTCCGAAGGATTTATAAAGGATTTGAAGGTTTTTAAAAGAGTGGAAATCTGGATGCTAATATTGCTTACTACCATTGGTACTGGAGGTTTCTTTGCTTGGTACAGTTATATAGCCCCCTTATTGACCAATGTTTCGGGGCATTCTGAAAACATGGTAGGTTATGCCATGATCTTGGCGGGTGTTGGAATGGTGTTCGGTAATTTTATTGGCGCTAAAATGGCAGAAATATTTAGTCCGTTAAAAGCTGTAATCATCAGTTTATCGCTAATGGTAATGGTACTACTAATCAACTACTTGGTCGCAGCAAACCCAGTGGCCATATTAATATTAACGTTCATAATTGGAATCGTCTCCTTTATGGTGGGAACCCCAATTCAATTGGCTATTATAAAGGCATCAAAGGGGTCTGAGATGCTGGGGTCTTCCATGAACCAGAGCGCCTTCAATATGGGCAATGCCTCTGGAGCCTTCTTTGCCGGGTTACCCATAGCCTTAGGCTACGGTTTTACATCGGCAAGTCTTGTAGGGGCATTAATGGCAGGAACAGGTATAGCCATTGCTGTATTGATAATTGTGTTCTCTAAAAGTAGATCGGTCAGTACTAAAAGAAAAATGGCATTCAATTCTTAAACATATTATCCAACATTCTTTGGAAACAAAAAAGCGGGCATCCAAACTTAATTGGATGCCCGCTTTTTATATATTCCTGCCTGCACGGAAATAATAGTCATATTAAATGTGCGATGCCAACCAATCGCCAATTTCACTGGTCTTATAGGCTTTTCCACCTTCAGCAAGATCTTCTGAAACCACTCCTTCGGCCAGCGATTTGTTTACGACATCACGTATGGCCTGCGCCTCTTCCTTCAAGTCGAAATCTTCGAACATCATGGCAGCAGAAAGTACGGTAGCCAACGGATTTGCAATATCCTTTCCTGCAGCTTGTGGATAGGATCCGTGAATTGGTTCGTACAATCTAGTTTTGGTTCCTACGGAAGCCGATGGCATTAATCCCATAGAACCGGAAATTACCGAAGCCTCATCCGTTAAAATATCTCCAAAGAGATTTTCAGTTATTATTACATCATATCCTTTTGGCCATTGCACCAATCTCATGGCCACAGCATCGACAAACTCATAGGAAACAGTTACTTCTGGGTAATCCTTTTCCATTGCCTGTACCGTTTCTCTCCACAATCTGGAGGATTCCAACACGTTGGCCTTATCTACACAACAAAGCTTTTTAGATCTGGCCATTGCCATTTCAAAACCTTTTTTGGCCAAACGCTGAATTTCCGTACGGGTATAGGTCATAGTGTCAAAGGCCGTATTCCCGTTATCCTTTCTTCCACGTTCTCCAAAATACACTCCACCCGTTAATTCTCTTAGAATAATTAAATCCGTACCTTCTATTCGCTCCCGTTTCAAAGGGGATTTGTCTATCAGCGAAGGAAATGTAAAAGTAGGCCTAACGTTGGCGAACAAGCCCAATTTTTGTCTCATTTTCAACAACCCCTGTTCTGGACGTACCTTGGCAGAAGGATCATTGTCAAATCTTGGATGCCCAATAGCACCAAATAATACAGCATCCGCAGCTTCACAAACCGCATGGGTCTCATCCGGGTAAGGTTCTCCAACCGCATCAATTGCCGCTGCACCGGTAAGGGCCGGTGTCCAGCTTATCTCATGATTGTATTTCTTGGCAATGGCATTGGACACTTTTACTGCTTGGTCAATTACTTCAGGACCTATTCCATCTCCTGCTAAAAGGGCAATTTTTAAATTCATTTATTCTTGCTTTTCGCCATTCGTGCTACGCCTGGCATGGTTATAATTGTTTATATATTCCTAAATAATATTCAACATTTTTTCAGTCGCTTTTATGGCCGAAACGGTTTGATCGGAGTCCAACCCCCTGGATATAAATTCCTTACCATCCCTTTTCCATGTAATAATGGTTTCACAGAGCGCATCGGAATTGCTTCCTGGCGGTATGCGAACCGCATAATCGACCAAGGTGGGCAATTCCATTTTTTTGGATTTATAAACTTTTCTCAAGGCATTCATAAAAGCATCGTATTGTCCGTCGCCCTGGGCATGTTCCTCTATAAGTTCTCCATTAATTTCAAGGGCTAGGGTAGTGGAAGGCTTTAAACCTTTGGAATGGGTTAGAACATACGATTTAACAAAAACTTTTTGTTGATAGGTATCGCTATCCAATACATCGGAAATAATATAGGGCAGATCCTCCTTGGTTACCTTTTCCTTTTTATCCCCCAATTCAATAATACGGGCAGTAACCTTTCTTAATTCATCATCGTTGAGCGTTAATCCAAGCTCCTGTAAGTTCTTTTGAATATTGGCCTTACCCGAGGTTTTACCTAAGGCATATTTACGTTTTCTACCAAATCTCTCCGGCATTAAATCGTTAAAATACAAATTCTTTTTACTATCCCCATCTGCGTGGATTCCTGCAGTTTGAGTAAAAACATTATCACCTACTATTGGCTTATTGGCAGGAATTCCAAATCCGGTAAAGGCAGATACCAACTTGCTCACCTTGTAAAGGGAAGATTCGTTAACGGCCACCTCTATTTCGGGCATAAAATCGTTGATCACCGCTATGGCACTTGCCATGGGGGCGTTACCGGCCCTTTCACCCATTCCATTTACGGTTAAATGAAGTCCATGGCAACCCGCTTTTATGGCCTCCATAACATTGGAAACACTTAAATCATAATCATTGTGCCCATGAAAATCAAAATGCATTGTGGGGTAGCGCTCTACTATTTCCGATATATAATTGTATGTCTCGGAATAGGTCAGAATTCCCAAAGTGTCGGGCAACAAGACCCTTTTAATAGGTAATGTGGACAGGAAGTCTATAAACTGGAACACGTATTCCTTCGAATTTCGCATCCCATTGCTCCAGTCTTCCAAATATACATTGGTAGAAATACCTTCCTTGGCAGCCTCGGCGATGGTATTTTCTATTTCCCTAAAATGTTGTTGTGGCGTTTTTTTAAGTTGGTGCGTTAGGTGGTTCATAGAACCTTTTGTTAAAAGGTTTTGGACCTTGGCACCGGATTTTTTCATCCAATCAATGGAAACGCCCCCATCCACAAAGGTCAACACCTCAACGCGGTCCATATACCCCTTGGTATTGGCCCATTCGGTAATCTGTTGTACCGCCGAAAGTTCTCCCTCCGATACACGCGCAGAAGCCACTTCAATTCTATCCACATTCAACTCATCCAATAACAACTTGGCCAAAGTTAGTTTCTCGGATGCTGAAAAAGACACCCCGGAGGTCTGTTCCCCATCCCGAAGGGTGGTGTCCATTATTTCAATTATTCTTCGTTTCATTTATGCAGAACTAGTAACGGTATCTCTAATGCCCAATAACTTAAAAACAGTAAAATTCCTTAGTGCAATATGAAGACAAAAGGGATTTTCTCCAATCAACATTTGGGTACATTTACTACAACCCAATATTTTACAATGGAGTATCTTCGGCAAATGCCCTAATATTCTCCTTGATGTTTAAAAGGTAATCAATATCATCAAAGCCGTTAAGCATATTATCCTTTTTGTAATGATTGATATCAAAACTTTCGGATTCGCCCGTAGTTGTCAACGTAATGGTCTGTTCCGGTAAATTAACCACCAATTCCGTTTTGGGATCTGCATAGATTGCCTCAAATATTTTTTCCAAAAACGGAGCACTGACCTGTACGGGCAATACACCGATGTTTAAACAGTTATTCTTAAAAATATCTGCAAAAAAACTGGATACCACGCATCTAAATCCGTAATCGTATACCGCCCAGGCGGCATGTTCCCTGGAAGAACCAGATCCAAAGTTTTTGCCCCCTACCAAAATTTTGCCACTAAAGGTAGGATTGTTCAGTACAAAATCCTCTTTTGGACTATTATCCGGATTGTAGCGCCAGTCCCTGAACAAATTGTCTCCAAAACCCTTACGCTCTGTCGCCTTAAGGAAACGCGCCGGAATTATTTGATCTGTATCCACATTTTCAATGGGAAGCGGAACCGCTGTTGTTTTTAAAATATCAAATTTATCGTATGCCATCTTATTTAGACTTATGTGTTCAACGCCCGGCGTCAAACGA
>Ga0209344_10002776_pt1 | contig 18686 bp, 14 predicted proteins | sample Cruoilmetagenom6_FD_187293 | JGI IMG/M metagenome (GOLD analysis project Ga0209344, IMG submission 187293) | Oil polluted marine microbial communities from Coal Oil Point, Santa Barbara, California, USA - Santa Barbara Oil Seep Sample 6 (SPAdes)... | ecosystem: Environmental > Aquatic > Marine... | reverse complement strand
GCTGTGCCTTTGCCAACTATGACATTGCTGCCAACGTCTACTATTTTCCTATGGGCTTCTAGCCCATGTCACGGAATACTAGAGTAGTTGCACTGTTAGAAAATAGACGCTTATTTCTTGCTGTTAATAGAAAATATCTCTCTTTTGAACAGTAGTTTATATGGTAATTTTTCAAGTGTGATATGCACAAGATGCGTTGCAATAAGTGTAGGGATCACAACAGAAATAATAAAAAGCACCATCGATAACAGAATGTTTTCTGTAAACCATCCCATCTTATCAAAGAGTAAACGAAGTGGCAGGTAAATATAGGGGTGAACAAGATACAGACTGTAGCTGACGCTTCCAAAATACAATACCCATTTGCGATTTAGCGCTCTACTTGTCAAACTTGTTTGGCCAACAGCAAAGTAAAAATAAAACGCTGTCGCAAGTATTGTTAATTGGGCTATGGGGTCGCTCATTTCTGACGGCTTGTAACCGAAGTGCCCCATGCTGGCGATGATTCCCAAAGACACAACAGCGATTAGTTCCAAACCCAGCTTCATGTGACCAGTCACCAACAGGCCGCGCTGATACATCAGTTGTGTTATAATGCCGATCAGAAAAAACAGGGCGGCGGGAAATGCCAAAACAAATGCGGCCGACAGACCCAAAGCAAGCACTGCGCCAATCATAGATTGTTTTTTAACCATAAAAAATACGGCCAGTGCGGTCAGCGCATAGAACATGACCTCATAGGTTAAACTCCATGCATTTGGAGTTAGTTGTTCTGTGCCCACCACCAAATTCAGAAATGTGAAGCCTGCAAAAATGGGCAAAAGGGAATTGGTTTCTGGAATGTGATTTGTGATTGCATTTAGAATAACGAACAGAAGTGTAAACACAAAAAATATTGGATAGATTCTTAGGAATCTGCGCACAAAAAACTCTTTGGGTGAATAGCGAAGAACGCTTGGCAAAATCACAAACCCGCTGATGGCAAAAAATAGATAGACACCATAAGTTCCAAAATTCCAAAAAGGCACTACGCCGTTCACATAGCCCAGACGGTCAAAATATATATGCTCTGCGGGTCCGCCCAACAGATGTGCAAAAAAAACCATCAATGACGCAACACCGCGTAATCCGTGAACAGATGTGTTAAAGCTATTGTGATCGGATTTTGTACCTTTATCTTTCAAACCCGCTCCAATTCTTCGTAAATCACATACGCTAATTTAAGTGTCAAATTAACCATCTTAAAACTTTATATAGATTGTTTTAAGCACTGTAGATTTTCTATTTACTCTTGTGCCGTAAAATACAGCATAAAATTGTGAAATAACCAAGATATTTTTTGGCAGAACTGATAAGTAGGTGGATGTAACTTGTTGAGTTTGAGGAAAGATATGAAGGTTGTTTTGATTGGTGCCGTGGAAAGTACAAAAATCGCGTTTGAGGCGCTTGTAAATGCGCAACTTTCGCCAACCCATGTTGTAACTTTGCCGCCAGAAAAAGCGGGACGGCACTCTGACTTTGTGGACTTAACAAAACCAACCTTGGAGATTGGTGCAGAGATCATATATTCAAATAATATAAATGACGATGAGACTATTCGAGAGCTTGAAAGGATCGCACCTGATCTGTGTTTGGTATTGGGATGGTCGCAAATATGCCATGAAAAATTCCGGTCTATTGCGCGGCTGGGAAATCTTGGATTTCATCCGGCCCCTTTACCAAGATTGCGTGGGCGCGCCGTGATTCCCTGGACAATCCTATTGAATATGAAAGAAACAGCTTCTACGCTGTTTTGGTTAGAGGAAGGTGCTGATACCGGCGATATAATTGCACAGAAATTCTTTGATCTGACAGCTACAGAAACTGCGCGTAGCCTTTATGACAAACACACAGCAGCCTTAGCGGAATTGATACCCGGCGCTGTACGAGCCATTATAGATGGAACGGTTAGAAATATCGCCCAGGACCACACTAAAGCATCTTATTGCGCGAAACGTACGCCAGAGGACGGTCAAATCAATTGGACAGATAGTGCTGCCAACATAGAACGGTTTATCAGAGCCGTTGGTGCGCCTTATCCCGGGGCATTTACATCGACGCCCGATGATGGCCGGCTTTGGATAGATGTAGCAGCTTTTCCAAATAACCCGATAGAGTATATTGGAATACCAGGGCAAATTCAGGCCAGAACGAAGGACGGCTTCATTATCTTATGTGGTGATTACAGATGCATTGAAGTTCTTGTATGGCGATCCGAAAGCCAAAACCCCCCGGGTCAGCATTCTGTACTTGGCCGATAAGCTAGCCGCGCCCATCAGATATCTAATGAGCGTCGCTTGGCGCTGTGTTCTAGGCTTAATTCTGTGTGGTCTGCTACATCCATTAAGACAGATACATTGTTATGGATCAGACAGTGTGCGCCTACGGAAACTCCAAATAAAACAGTTGCACCCATCCCAACAACCGTTTCTGTACCAATACAAACATTGCCCGCCAAGATGGCCGCTGGCGTTAGATGTGCGTGATCTTCGACGGTGCAATCATGCGCCACGACCGAGCTTGAATTTACAATAACATTGGCTCCAATTTTGCATCTTGGCCCTATCATTGCTTGGGGTAAAACATACGTTGCTGGGCCTAATTTTGTATCGGCCCCAAAATGCGCAGATGGATGGACCAAAGGAGGTAATGTAAATCCGATCCTCTGCAAAGTTTCAAAAACCTCTTTACGGCTTTGCGAAGACGTCGCTCCACCAACGCCGATGAAGGCCGTTGTGACCCCAGCATCAAACAGCTCTTGAAGGTGGTCATCAGAGGCAATCACATCTATTCCTGAGATTACATTTGTGTGTTTGGAAAGGTGCTTATCAGTGGCACCAATTATATTCCACCCTACAGCTATTGCGATCTCTGCAATGGTAGCACTATGCCCGCCACCGCCGATAATAATCGCTTTCATTTCGGTTAGATTTGAAGGCTTTTCTGCTTCTAGACCATTTGCGGCGTTCGTTTGCTTTGCGGCAGCTTGAACCTCTGCAATTCCGATTCTGCCCGCCTTTGGTTGAACCGAACATATATCGATATTCAGTTCATTGGCCAAAAGTTTGGCTTTGGTCGTCACCTTAACATCCGCATTTGTGGCCTTGTCCTGACTTACAGCACCTTCTGAGACAGTTTCACCACCCATATCTATAACTGCGATTGTAGCGCCAGCTTCGATCATACTGCCTGGTTTGGACAGGATTTCTAGAATGTGACCCGCCTCTTGCACTTCGATCTCAATTGCCGCCTTTGTCGTTTCAGCCGTAGCAAGAATATCCCCAACCTCGACAGCATCCCCGACTGTGTAGTGAATATCTGTCACAAGAACTTCGTCCTCGTTTGCGTTGACCCGCGGTATTTTTACTTCGAAAGCTCCCATGCGAGACTATCCTCTAAAATGTTTCAAGTATTTGACGTTCAATTCGACCCACATTCGGAAGAATTTGCAATTCCCAGTTGCGCGCACTTGGAATCGCAATGGGGTCGGCGGCAATCGATATAAAGTGCTTGGGTGTAATACCGGCACTTAGGATATGCTCGGCACAAGCAGCACCAAATCCCCAGCTTTCAGTCCCTTCTTCGACGGTAAAGATACGGTCTGATTTTGCCGTCACGTTCTGGATCAACTCGATTGGCAGTGGTGAAAGAGACTCAATTGGAACCACTTCTATGGTAATTTCCTCATCTTCCAACAACCTCTCGGCGGCTTTAACGCACATTTCTGACACCCCACCATATGTTAAAATTATTCCATCAGGCTTATCATAAGTGATTAGACGTTCCGGTTCGACCAGCTTTGAATACATGATCTTATTCTCGATGAATAAAACCGGACTGCCAATAGAAACCGCTTTTTCTAGTAGTTTCCCTGGGCTTGAAAACTGGTTTACAGCCAGAACTGTTAAACCCGGAACGCCGCAAAAATGTTTTTCAATGCTTTGCGAATGAGTGGGTCCGTAACCCCGTCCCCCGCCCATAGGGGTTCGAACAATAAGATTGGCATCAACCGCATCGTTGAACATCCATTTTACCTTGGCAGCATGGTTGACAAGTTGATCCATGGTTAAGGTTAAGAAATCGCCAAACATAATTTCGGCAACAACTGTTTTGCCCCTTAAGGCCATTCCCAAGCCAACCCCAACAAGCCCAGCTTCAGAAATTGGGGTCGTAATGACATTTTTGGGAAACGCATCTGACAAGCCTTTTGTGACTTTAAAAGCGCCTCCATATGGATCCAGTAAATCCTCGCCAATGATCATGGTGTCAGGATTTCGTTGAACTAGCCCAAACACGCTATTTCTTAGGTCTTCTACAACGCGCATGATAGATCATCCTGTAAAGCGCTTTCTAGGGTTTGGGCAATATGACTATCGCACCAACTTTCAAGAGCAAGAGGGTCTTTCGTTTTACTCTTATAGACAGCGAGCGGATCTAACTCCTTAAGTTGTTTTACGAAAGCAGGATCACGTGTGTCATCCCCCTTGGAATGCGGCCCAAGCCGGACGGTTTCAAGATGTAACCATTTCGGACGTCCGGTTGCCCGAATTTCTTTGACAAGTGAGTGGGACAAATCAGCAATTGAGCCCACGTCGGTACCAACATGATGATGGCATTCAATACCAAAAGCGCTTGCACGATCTGTAATGGATCCCGCAACCGCCAAATGCTTTGGTGTTGTCTGTGCAATGCCGTTGTCTTCAACAACAAAAAGGACAGGTGCGGATAGAAGCGAAGCGAAGTTTAAGGCCTCGTAAACGGCTCCCTCGCCCATTGTGCCATCTCCCATAAACACACAGCTGATCGCACCATTATCTTTTTCTGCCAAAGCAGCCCCGACGGCTGACGCCACAAAACCACCTTGAATTCCAGAAGAATAAAAATTACGCCAATGCAAATGTTGGCTGCCACCTCTACCTCCGCATGCGCCGGTTTGGCGCCCCAGAATTTCGGCAAACAAACGATAAGTCTGCCCACAATATGCAAGGAAATGGCCATGACATCTGTGATTGGACCAAACCATATCTTTCTCACGATCTAAAGCATCTAAAATACCCACAGCATCGGCTTCTTGACCAATAGAAGTATGCGTTGTCCCTGCCAAAAGATTATCAACAAATAATTCCAACAGCTTTTCTTCAAAACTGCGGATCAAGTATAGCTGCCGATAAAACCTATCTTCTCGGGCCAACTCAATTCCAATAGTTGAATAGTCAATATCTTGGTTCTGTTTTATCATGCTAAATCACTAACTTATTATGGTTAACTTCAAACCTTTTCCGTTGGTTATGTTATATTATCAAATTGCGCTGCTTTTTTGGCGCATCATTTATAAATGTTGCATGTTCGTCACATAATTGTAGTGGATTAAGGTGAATATCACCCAAATACCACTTATGTTGTTTACTGATAATACAGTTGACCCTCCTCGGGGATGATAGCAATACATGGATTTGATTATCAATAACTAACTGATAGGCTAACCCAGTGCGTTTCTGGATCGAATAGTATTAGGCTTCCTGAAAATGGGAATAGTTGTTGTTAGACCCACAGCTACAATCCAAGGAAGGACAAGAAATCTCGCATAAACATGTGGAAGCCCCGAAATTACTATAGTGAAAACTATAACTGTTACCATGAGAAAAGCACCAGCATTCCAGCTTCGTGTATGTAACACCACCAAACTAGCCTGTGTAAAAATTGCTATTAAAATAATCAGGAAACCGAACAGGGCAAATACACCCCCTTCATTTAGAACCAACAAGAATACGTTGTGTACCGGAGCGCCGTGTACACTTAATTCGCGCAATTGATCAAAGCCCATTCCTATAAAAAGGTAGGGTTCAGCCAAATGGATGGATTCCGCGACTAATTCCAAACGTCCAGACAGTGTTCCAAGGTGCTCAATATCGCCAGTTCTAAATGCGGTTAAAACACGGTCTTCAAATATGTCAGGCAAAAACGCAGTACCAAAAATGGCCACAACAAGAACTAGGATAGTCGCAACTGAAGATAAATAAATTGCGTTCAGTAATAAATTATCACTGAATAAAAGTGCCCCGATAAATGCGATAACGAAGCAAGCCATTCCAGTATTAGATCCTGTCAACATTATGGTGTATAAAATGGAAAGCAAAATAAACCACCCAAAGTAAAATGGGAACCATTTTGTACGGATTAACACGATAACCAAAGGAACACTCATCGCCAATAGTCCGCCAAGTTCATTTTCACGCTCTACCAGTCCGCGCAGCCTACCCGAGTATGATATAAACCGCGTGCCAACATCCATATCAAAAGTTATAATTATGATACCGTGTAGGCATATAACCATCATAGCTGCCAGAAAAGCAAAGGCGATAATCCAAGCTTCTTTGTGAGTGCGACGTATTAAAACAAGTGGAAAAATTATATATGCAAGAATATATTGTGCGACCCCGATAAGCCCTCTGACACCGTCGCCATTTACAATTGAGCTTAATAATATAGAGCCGCAAAAGACAAAGATGCCCAAAAAGTAAACCTTTGTTAGTGCCCCAAAGATATGCCTAGGAATACCATGGTTGGCAAATATTATAACGAGGCATAGCAACGCTGAGATATCTGCAAATGTAATATAAATCCCATTTAATCTTGCGGCATTAATAGGTGCTAAAAATGCTGTTGTAACAGCCAGAAATAATTCCAACTTGTCCATTTTAGTTGAGCCAGAAATTTTTTTTGCAAATTCCCTATTCACTTCGGAGTAATTGGTAGAGCTCATCTTTCTCCGGTGCTTAGTTGTAGTTTCAGCAAATTTAAGGCCACTCTATCATAGTTGTTTCAATTTTTCGCCGTTTTCTTTAAGTATTGAGCTACTGAGCCTAGTTTTTAATATAATAAACCCAAAATCAGGGTTACTTAAAGAGTGGTTGAAATGAATATAAAGACTAATTTGAAAAAAGATCAGCAAAACCAAACACAAAATGGCATGGAAAATGAAATCTATACCACTCCGTATTTTCTTTACAAAGATGACGTGAATTCTGGGCTGGGGTTTTCAAATATTGTGGCTGCATTACTTCGCAACTCAAAGTACATCATAATTCTTGCCATTGTTGGAGCCGTATTGGGTTACATATTTTCTGAAATACGAGGCCCGGTATATGTCTCAAGTGCTGTCGTTGTATTTGAACCAGAGAACTCAACGCATAATTTATTGGAAATTTCAGAAGGTTTAAGTACTAACCGCTCTGCTGTCGAAACACAGCTGGATGTTTTTAAATCTACTGAATTATTGGGTAATGTAATTGAGCGTATCATAGACAAGCATAAAAGTACTGGCATTGGCACTATCAACCCTGCTCGAACTATTCCTGAACTACCAAGAGAAGAGCAGATTAAATGGCTTTCAAGTGCCACTGTTGTTGGGCGAAAAGGTGAAAGCCTGGCTTTGACAATCGTCGTTAGAGTCCCAGATTCTACATTAGCGGCGGATCTTGCTAATGAGATTGCGCGCACCTACATTGACCGGCGGATTAATCAAAAAAGAAACGAAATCTTAATTGCTGAAAATATTCTGAAACAGCGGACTTCAGAAATTATATCACAACTCTCCGATAGCGAAGAAGAACTTGCTGTTCTTGTTCAGTCAAAACAACTTAACGATTTAGAATTAGATACAAGACTACGCGCACGTGTTTTACAACTAAAGGCACAAATGGATAATATCATTCCAGAGACCACAGAGGATCAGCAAAAACTGATCATTTTGAAGAACGAAACAGAAGTTATCCAAAAAAAGCTAATTGACCGCACAATAGCCACGATCCGGAAAGAAGAGATACTTCGTGAAATTGAAAGCAGCCGACAACGTCACGAGCAAATTTTTGAACAACTTCTGCGTGTAGAAGCAGAAAATATAATCATGAGTCCGGGCGCTCAGTTAGTTTCTACAGCAAACGCACCTTTAGAGCCGACGGGCTTAAGTTCCAAAACCGCTTCTGTACTTGGGCTGCTTTCTGTGAGTTTTATATCTATTCTCGCAACCATATTTATGGCAGCATTTGATAGAAGACTACGAACCACTGCACAGCTTGAAAGCATTCTAAATGCGCCGTGTTTGGGCACAATTCCTTTGCATAGCGAAACGGATGAAACATTGATTTCTTATTTCACGCGTCCAATTCGGAAGGCATCACTAAATGGCGATGGGTGTTTTCCAAAGTGGCATGATGTGGTTTCAGACCCAACAGAATCGTCGAGAGTTAATGAAGATGAAACGTTGGAAGAAGAAGGTTTTTTCAAGCAAATGAAGAAAGGCAGCCGTTCAATTTTTTCAACGTCAGTCCGAAAAACGTTCTTCAATCTTCATACACAGTTACCGAAAAATAAAAACGCAATTATTGGCGTGACTTCTTGTTCTCAAAACGAAGGAAAATCTACGATTTCAACTTGCCTAGCTGCCGCTGCTAGCAGTAAAGAACAACGAATTGCGATTGTTGATTTTGATATGTGGCACCACGGTGTTGATATACTGAAAGAAGCTGATGATGGATCAAATAACTCAAATAAATCGTTACCCCAGCATTTGAAAGATGGCGATCCTAATGACCAAATGCCATCTTTAGAAGATTGGTTTACAAAAGATAAAAGTCTGGATGAAATCAGAATCAAAGCAAGCGGCTTCAATAATGTTGATGTCTTTCCATGGATTATTAAAGATGAAGATCATTTTGTTGACCCGGATGAAAGCAAAATAAAAACGCTATTTAATTATTTGCGCTCAGAATACGATTTAACAATCGTAGATACCGCACCTTTTTTACTTGTTAGTGAAACGGCGGTGATTTCAACTGAACTGGACGGATTTATTGTGGTTGTGGCATGGGAACAAATTACAGATCATGCTCTTCAAGAACTTAAAAATGCTATGGATTTAGCACGGAATAATATTATTGGGTCAGTTTTGAACCGCGTCGATCCTAGAAAGCAAAAGCTGTATGGGTTAGGTGAGTATGCGCAATACTACAGAGGTGAAGACGGTTACCACTAAATTGGACATGCAGAACCCGGAAGCTAAACAAGGCTAACGCATTGACACTAAAGTCTACAATAAAGAAATTCCTGAGTGGGTTTTATTCTTTTGAAGATATACTAAAAAATATCGGCATTATATTTTCAGCAAACGTAATAGTAGCAATTCTGGGTCTATGCACGTTGGTGGTTTTAACACGTTCTGTCGGCGCAGCAGGATTGGGCGTTCTTGCGCTCATAGAAGTTTATCCACGGATTATTGATCAAGTTATACGCTTTGAACCTTCACAAGCAGTTATACGCTACGGTACTAAAATTCTAGATGACGATGATAAGGTCGGATTGATAAAACTCATAAAGTGGGCGACAATATTGGATATATGTGGCGCCGCTGTCGCCGCTATATTAGCGTTAACAACACTTAGTTTTGCAAATTTCTGGTTGAAGCTTTCGCCGGAAGAGTTTCATATGGCCTTCCTATTTTCGCTCACTCTATTTGGCTTTGTGTCTGCCACATCCGTTTCTGTAATGCGGTTGTTATCAAGATTTGATCTCTACGCTAAAACACTTGTATTTTCTGCATTCCTTAGATTTATTGCCGCAGTTGTTCTCTGGTGGATAGGCGCACCTTTTAAAGCATTCTTCTGGCTGATTGCAATTGATGCTGTGCTTCAGCATATATTACCATTTATAGTTAGTTGGCGCCTGTTGCTAAACCGAATAGATACGCCGCTAACTTCGGTATCTTTGAAGGGAGTACTCAAAGAAAACCCTGGCATCCTACGATTTATATTTAACTCAAACGCCAATGTACTATCGCGTAATTCAACAAAGCAACTTGATATATTTTTATTGGGCGGTTTGATTGGCCATACAGAGATTGGACTATATCAAATCGCCAAGCGTGTAGCCCTATCCGTACTGCGGATTTCGCGCCCTGTGCAAACCGTAGTGTTTCCCAAACTTTCACAATTGTGGGAAAGAGGGGAACAGGATGAATTGGTAAAGTTGGTTTGGAAGTTTAATCTATTGTTAATGTCAATCGGTGCTCCGATCGTTCTATTTTTCGTATTATGGGGAGATGCATTTATTATTGCTGTATTTGGCGCAGAATTCAAAGAAGCTAGACCATTGATGACAATTCAACTGGCAGCGTCGACGATTTTCATGGCTTCTTCAATTCTAAATGGGGCACTCCTAAGTATTGGCCAAGACAAACAACTTTTGCTTGTGACACTTACTTCTTCGGCAATATTTCTTATAGGCATACTTTTATTCGTACCCAGTTTCGGCATTATCGCGGCCAGTTGGCTAACCCTTGTGATGAACATAATTTGGGCTGTCGGGTGCAGTTACTTTTTCTTAAAAAGAACGATTTATAAGGAAGGCAAAAGTTAGGGGGAAACTCTAATCTTTTTGGTCCTGTCCTACATATCCAAACTCGCCTAAGTTCATGTTCAGCAACTCTTGCAATTCCATATTGCTCTTTTCATAATAATCCCCCGTTTTTTCAAAAATCGCATCTTCCCATTTTGAAGAGATGCGTTTGTCGAACATTCTAGCCCCATAGATTTTACCTAAAATTTTAGATGTTTTCTTTAAATACCCTAGCGGTAAAAACCCACCAGGTGAGAGTTGTGTTTTACCAATAGTTCCGTTTAAAAACCGAAGGACTAGCAAAGGGCAAAGCGGGCGAGATTTATTTATGACTTCATTCACCAAATGCAAATCCATTCCAAAAAAACTGTTCAAAGTTCTCGAAAATGTTTCAAAATCATGCGCCATCAATTCATAAGGTAGTGCTAGCACATTAGCTTTACCAAACAATTCGTAGTAAAGAGATACTAATTCGAAATAGTTCAGATAATCCAACTCAAATCTTGGCATTTTGTATATCTGAGGATGGGAATTGGTAAGAAAATCATTAATCGATTCACTCCCTCCATCTGCAATGTACTGTTGATAAAAAGATTTTATCCAAGCTTCTTGTTTGCGAAAAACAATTAAAACTTTTGCCTTAGGAAATATCTTTACCAAACGTTTTGCAATAAGGACACGATCAAAACCTCCAGAAGCAGGATACCCTGATAACCTTTCATGGGATATAACCAGTGTTTTATTTGTGGCACTTGCGCGCGCCTGTTGTGAAGCAAACAAATCACCGTCTACTTTCTTAGCGTGTCCAACAACTGCTTTTTGTACGTCTGGACGTTCAACATATTCAATTGATCCATTCTTTCTGAAATGATCTTGTAGAGTTGACGTGCCGGTTTTATGTAAGCCGATATGAATGATTGTGGACATGCTTTTACTTATTTGAGTTTAGCGAAGTTGGCTTCATCATATCTTGCGTACATGACTGTACAACCATTATAATTTTTCAACCACACTTATATAGATAGTTTTAATACCAAGAAATTGGTGCGGATATCTTTTAAGACAATTCTAAATTAACCATTAATTGCTTGAGGACGATTATTCCAAACCCATTTTCGTTAGTAAAATCTCATTCACCTTGTGTACATCAAAAATATTACAGGCGTGTAAGCGTCCATAGTGCCCCATTTCAATTGCAAGTTGCGGGTTCTCTATAAATTTTTCCATAGCTTTTTCCAATTCGCCAACATCACCTGTTTTAACAATAAACCCATCTTTCTTATCAATTATACTGTGCGCGCAACCTGGCATGTCTGAAGTAATAACTGCCCTACCTGATGACATGGCCTCCAAAATCGAACGCGGAATTCCTTCTCTATACATTGAAGGTAGAACCACTACAGACGACTGTGTTAAAAATGGCCTCACATCTTTGGTTTCACCAACATACTCTACTGTTTTTTCAGCGACCCATTTGTCCAGCTGTCGTTGACTGATGGCATCTGGATTTGCATCCATAGGGCCAAGTATTACAGTTTCAATGTCATACCCTTTAGCTTTCAAACGCTCCGCCGCAGCGACAAAAATATGTACTCCTTTACTTTTAAGCAACCGAGAAACCATAAGAAATCGCATAGGTTTAATATTAGGAACAGAAGCTGCATATAGCTGCGTGTCAACACCAGAACCTGGAACCTCAAGTATAGGTGTAGAAGGTGAAACCAGTTTAAAGTTCCGAAGGTCTTCGGTTTCCTTTGGATTATAGGTAAATGCACACTCCATCCCCTTTGATGAAAATCGGTAAAGAAGAATTGCAATTTGCCGTATCAACCATTTTTTACCCACGGGGTGGTCGTTGAGAAAAGCAAATCCTAATCCTGTGAATAACGCAAACCTATGCGGCACATTTTCCAACCTCCCCACTAGGTTAGCATATATAATTGGCTTCGCTGTATAAGGGATAATGTAATCTGGTTTGAATTGTCTGAATATTTTTCTGAGCGCCAAAAATGTTTGAAAATCACGAAACGGATTTAGTCCTGCGCGGCGCATCGGAAATGATCGTGTCTCTATACCAAATTTTGCTAAAACAGCTCTCGTGTCCGCGTCTATTTCTGGCGCTAGGGCTAAAACCTGATGCCCGTTGGCGGCCATTCTTTTTAACAGCTCAAGACGGAAGTTAACCAACGAGCTTCCCAAGCTTGCAACGACAATGATCTTTTGTTGAGAGAAATTATCAGTCATAAATTGTCACGCTAGGCTCATACTTCTAATCTGAAATTACTCGCTCAAGTTATACAAAATAATAGAAAAGTCTTGTTATTAATATACCCGGCTTGCAAATTTATACGAGTCTTCGCTAACGAATTACACCCATGGCACCTTATACTTGATTTTTAAACGAGTTTCGCACACTTTATCTTAATTAAGATTGATGAAATCTTTTAGTAAATGGAAGCACGCATTGTGCTGTGAAAATTTTAATGACAGTAAAACCCCATGACCCTTCTGAAACCAAGATAAAAGTTCTTTTTCCTTACGTTGGTGGGGACGATTTTGGTGGAAGCCATATCTCATCACTTAAACTCATTGAATTACTTAACAATACTGGCCAGTTTAATGCCATCGTAGGTTTACATCGCCCAACAGGGCGGTTTCCGGATTATTTGGCAGAAAACAATATTGAATTTGAGCATCTGCCGTTTCCAAACCTTATTGAGCCAAGAGAAAAGCGAAATAAGTCTGCCCTAAAAGGTGGTTTCGATTATTTGATAAAAACCGCTCCAAAGATGATGTCTTATATCAGCGATAATAAAATTGACATCGTACACACTAACGATGGCAGGATGCATCTAAATTGGGTCGTTCCAACCAAATTATCAAAAGCAGAATTTGTTTGGCACCATAGAGGCAGCCCCACCGCACGGGCAACAAACCAACTTGCGCCTCTTTTTGCAGATCAAATAATTACGGTTTCTAAATTTTCGAAACCCAGCAAGCCTATCAAGTCGATCAACGACAAATGGAATGTGGTACATTCTCCGTTTGATGTTTATGAAAGTATCGACCGCTTAGATGCAAAAAATAATTTACTAGCTGAACTTGGTTTGCCAAGTCACACATTTATCTTGGGGTATTTTGGAGAGCTCATCGAGCGTAAGCGCCCAGTTGTTTTTGCAGAAATTATTTCCGAATACTCAAAAGCCTATCCTAGTTCAAATATCGTTGGTATTGTGGCGGGCGCAGTACCAACTGGCGCACGGAAGCTGGATGAAGAAATGTTGGCGAAAGCGCGCGAACTTGGTGTGGAACATTTGATAAAGCCGCTAGGATTTCGTAGCCCCATAGAGCCTATTATGGCGGCAACAGATATCCTTTTAGTTCCAGCGTTTAATGAGCCATTCGGCCGTACTCTTATAGAAGCCATGCATCTTGGAACAGCCGTTGTCGCGACAGATCACGGCGGCAACCCCGAAGCTATTCAAAATGGCAAAACTGGCTTTCTGGTTTCAGTAGAAACGCCTGCAAATTTTGTGGAACCGATACATGCCCTGCTCACAGATAAGGATATGTTTGAGGAAATTACGAAGAATGCTCAGGCTTATGTAAGACAAAACCTTACACTTGAAACCCATTTAAAGGGCGTGATGACTTCGTATAAAAGGTTAGCTAGAATAAGTGAAAAGCTATGAAAACTAAAGACATAGATTTCCTTATTATTGGCGCGGCAAAATGTGCGACAACATGGCTGCAATACCAACTCCAAGCAGATCCTTCTGTTTATATGCCCGACCCCGAGTTACATTTTTTTTCCCGAGAGTTTGACAAAGGGCAAAACTGGTATCTGAACCAATTTGAAGTTCCTGAAAGCGTAAACATCATTGGTGAAAAATCTAATTCCTATCTAAGCGACCCTAATGCAGCTCAGCGTATACACAAAATTTTACCTGATATTAAGTTAGTTGTACAACTTCGAAACCCTATAGAACGCGCATATTCCGACTATTGCATGCTTTTTCGTCGCGGGTCGGTTGGTCCGGATATTGAATACTATCTTGATCCAAATAAGTCAGCTGGCGAGCGTTGTATTCATGATGGTATTTACGCCCCGCAGATTCAAACTTTTTTAGATTTTTATGAGCGGAGTTCCCTTTTGATATTAGATTTTGACGGTATCGCGCAAAATCCAGAAGGGCAGATGAATGCTTTGCGTGAACATTTAGGATTAGACGCAGGTTTAGCGATACAAACGTCTTGCAAAAAAGTTAAAGATAAAACAGTCAATCGAATCCCGCCAAATATTCGTAAAAAACTTGGTTGGCTAAAACCTATTGTAAAACCTTTTCGTGAAACCAAAACCTTTAAAGCGGCGTGGTCGACTCTCTCTAAAGCTTCTGAATATCCAGAGCTAACACCCAAATTACGAGGTGCATTAAGTGAATTTTACCAACCGTATATTCGACAGCTTGAACTTATGACCGATCATTCGAAAGCCCACTGGAAATAACAGTTTGGTGTAAACGGGATTAATATTAATTACCCTAATAAGCCATGAAGCGTAAACGTTGTTCTGCGCGCGCCTTTTGATATTGGTCTAATCAGCGCTTATGCCTTCTGCATTTTCTTGATACATTATTGTAAAGTTCATTGTGGGATTTGATATAAAGATCCAACGAAAATAGCTTTTCAATTCTTTCGCGCGCGGCTCTGCCCAAAGCATACCTGTTGGATTTGGGCATTTGTAGAAACAAATCAATTCCTTCAGCTAACCCAACTGAGTCTTTGGGCTCCACAATGATACCAGCATCGCCTACCAACCAATCACAATCCCCCACCCGCGTCACAACAGCCGGCACTTCGCATGACATAGCTTCACCTACTGATAGCGGGAAGGCTTCGCCCCAAGCTGAAGATAAAACAAATAAATCTAATCCTGGTACGATTAGCGGTATATCATTGCGCGCTGGAAGCATTGTAAACCGGTCCAAAATATCAAGCTCGACCGCGGCTTTGGCAGCGTCACTTCCTTCATGCCCATCGCCAATTAAAACCAAATGGATATCTCTTCCGCGATCTATCAATATTTTTGCAGCCATCACTAAGGATAACTGGTCTTTCATAGGGTGGTTTCTATTTATGTTACCAATTACACAACGTCCGGATGGGATGTCACCCAACATACATAAATTTTTTCTGGCGCTTGGACGTGGAATATATAGCTGAATATCAGTCCCATTGGGGATGATATGTTTCCGTGAACTCGCAAAACCCAAATTACTATGTTGTTTTTCGGATTGCTTTGAACAATAAGTAATTGCTCCGAGGTTTTTAGATAGTGGCGCAGACACCTTTAGTAAAAGCCTAGTGCTTTTTGATTCCGCTTTTAAATTGTGTAAAGAATGGTGAACTGACCAAATCACACGAGAAGCTGGTGCTAATCCGAAATTTGCGACACTGGCTGCAATGTTCCCATGATACATCCAACCATGAATTATATCTGGATTAAACTGTGAGATATGCGATCTGATCTTGCTCAATCCAGATAAGTTAAATCTCCCTAAAGGGAAGTTTGCACTGGTAACTTTGACGCCTAATTTTTCAATTTCTTGACTAAAATGTGCGGGAGGTAAAAGAGAGATAACCTCATGGTTTTTTCTATCTTCGCCCAAACCGCGCAAGAAACGATAGAGCATTACTTGTGCGCCACCAAACCCTAAGCCTGTTATGCAATGTAGAACCTTCAAAACTGACTTTCCCAAAAAATACCCGCCTTATTGCAACTATATTTCTCGCAATAAAAGAAAGAAAGAACATTTAATCCTACTGCCTTATTAACTATTTTTATGAATCAAATAAAACACGCTGATAACGGGAATCAGTCGTTAATAGACAGTAAAAACGAAGAACCAAGATATCAAACGGTCTGATGGCAATTTACTCAGTTGGAAACAATTAGACCATTAACAGAAGATTAATTGCTGGTTGGAAACAATTAAACCTGAAATTGAATTGATGTGTGACATTAGTCACAAAAATCAAACAGAATCAATAGATAAGCATATTATTTATTTTACCTAACATCAATATGTTGTTACTACGCACTTACATCCATATTTGTTAGTAACACAAATAATTTTATTCTGGTTGCGTATGAGTTACTTAGTAGTGTGTTAGTTAGTAGAGGCGTTAATGTATACTTATATAGAAGCTATTCCCCGATCTGCAAAAGTAGCAATATTTCTAATAGCAGATTTAATATTTCTGCCTGTATGTTTATATACGGCATTTGCACTTCGTAACGGGGTGCCGACTCCTTGGGTGCAGGTAAGAGAATCTTTTTTATTATTTCCGCTGGTCATGGGGTTTGGAGTGATTGTCGGTTTGGCATTAGGCATGCCACGCACCAAACTATCAACCTATGAAGTTAAGGATATTGGCAAAAGTGCACTTTTCGCTTTTATTATGACCGTTATTACTATTTCTGTCAGCTACATGGCAGACCTTAATGCCCCCCGTTCTGTACCATTGATCTTTGGAATTCTACTTTTCCTATGTGTTAGTAGTAGTCGTTTGATCGGGCGCGCATTTTTACAGTTTCTCTTTGATCACTGGCAGGAACGCAAAGCGGTCGCAATTTATGGGGCGGGGTCCGCAGGAACACAGCTTGCAAGTGCATTGGGGCGTTCAAAAATTAAACCGGTCCTTTACGTAGATGATAATGCCTCACTACACGGACTTACTGTAGCAGGCCTTCCAGTTTACTCTCCGACTAAGCTTAAAACTTTTATAGAGACGGGTAAAATTAAAAGTGTCGTGCTTGCAATTCCTAGTACAAAAGAAGATCAAAAGAAAAGGATTAACCTCTTTTTGGGTGATCTGGACGTAGATGTCCTAACACTGCCTTCATATAATGAAATTATCGCAGGTAAAAACCTAGCTGAAAGCTTGCGCCCAGTGTCGCTGGATGAGCTTTTAGGCAGAGATAAAGTCAATTTGAACCTTAGTTGTATCTCAAAGGTGTATACAGGGAAATCAGTGTTTATTTCAGGCTCCGGTGGTTCGATAGGGTCAGAGTTATGCCGCCAAGTCCTTAAATATAAACCAAAACGGCTTGTTTTATATGAACATTCTGAATTCGCACTTTATTCTATTGATCAAGAACTTCGTCCATTGGCTAAAAAAATGGGTATCGAGCTCATTGCTACGATTGGATCCGTTTGCGATCAAAACCGTGTTCTGAAAACAATGCGCCAGAATGCGACTCAAATTGTACTTCACGCAGCTGCATACAAGCATGTGCCACTTGTTGAATGCAATGAGCTAGAAGGGCTACGTAACAATGTTTTGGGGACAAAAGTGTTGGCAGATGCTGCAAAACAATGTGGTGTGGAACGTTTTATTTTAATTTCAACCGACAAAGCCGTTCGTCCTACAAATGTTATGGGCGCTTCAAAGCGCCTAGCCGAGCTCATAGTGCAAGACCTCGATAGTCGTTGTAAATCCACCCTGTTCTCTATGGTTCGGTTTGGTAATGTCTTGGGATCATCTGGATCGGTCATTCCTTTATTCCGTGAACAAATTGCAAAGGGTGGCCCAATAACCGTCACGCATGAAGATGTATCGCGTTACTTCATGACAATCCCCGAAGCCGCTAGGTTGGTTTTGCTTGCAGGAACCTTTTCCCGTGGTGGCGATGTCTTTGTTTTGGATATGGGTAAATCCGTATCAATCATGGATCTTGCAAAACGGATGATCAGGTTATCTGGGAAAACCATTCGCAACTCAGATAGCCCTGATGGTGACATTGAGATTGTAGTTACAGGCTTGCGACCTGGCGAGAAGCTTTATGAGGAACTCTTAATAGGTGAAGATATGTTATCTACCCCGCATCCAAAAATAATGCGGGCACAAGAAAATTCATTATCGGAGTTAGAAATAATCAAAGCGATAAAAGATTTAGACTTGGCTATAGAAAATGGTGATGAATCCATGTGTAGGTCAATATTGTGTCATTGGGTTGAAGGCTATGACCAGCATCCAAACATAAAATCTGGGCAAAGCATGTCAAGAAAGATACCCTCTTGATATATGCACTCTGTATCATTCAAATGGAGTCAGGTTTTATAAACCTGCGGGCCTAGCAAAAGCGTGTAAACTATCCTAGTTTTGGGCTTATCGCGATTATGCGCGGAACAGACAATCAACACAGAGGCAAGCCATGCAGTTAACGATGATCGGAACCGGTTATGTAGGGT
>Ga0209344_10002775_pt1 | contig 18687 bp, 18 predicted proteins | sample Cruoilmetagenom6_FD_187293 | JGI IMG/M metagenome (GOLD analysis project Ga0209344, IMG submission 187293) | Oil polluted marine microbial communities from Coal Oil Point, Santa Barbara, California, USA - Santa Barbara Oil Seep Sample 6 (SPAdes)... | ecosystem: Environmental > Aquatic > Marine... | reverse complement strand
AAGATATTTCTACTTTTGCGGTGGGCAAGTCTTATACGACCAGCTCCTGCTGAACTTCCCCAGGCCGGGAACGGAGCAAGGATAGGTGGTTGAGCGGTGCGATGTAAGTAGCTTGCCCACTTTTTTCTATAAAATCCCATCATTTATTAATATTTCATCCAACTGTACATCATGTGCTTCTGTTGGTACTTTTTCTACTTCCTGAAATGGATAAAAAATGCCTATCTTCTTTGCTTCTTGATGGTTAACAATGAAATTATCGTAATAACCACCTCCATAACCTAATCGGTAGTTGTTTTTATCGAAAGCCAAACCGGGCACAATAATTAAATCAAAAGTATCATTATAAACTACTCCGCTTGCAGGATGTGTTGTACCAAAAACACCTTTCTCTACTTTGTTTAAGTCGGTTAAGACTAAGTTCTCCAATTTTCTTTTAGGTAGCGTTTTGGGAACAACTACCGTAATCTTTTTTTCTAAAAGTGACTTTAGTAAGGGATAAATATCAATTTCTTTTCCCATGGGTAAATAAGCATGTATTTTTTTGTAGCCATTTTTCAAAATAATGTTTTCCAGCTGCTCACAAATCCATTGATCATATTTGTTTTTAAGCTCTCCATTCGTTTTAGCTCTTCTAACCAGCATTTCTTGTCGTAATGCTTTTTTTTGTGCTATAATGTCAATATTATCCATAACTAAACGTAAATTTTCTGATACAAGTGATTGTATTTACTTAAAATGTTTTTACGCTTCAGTTTTAATGTTGGTGTTAGTTCTCCTGCATCAATAGAAAGTGGTTCGCTAAGCAATTCAAATCGTTTAATTTTTTCGTAGTTAGAGAAATTTTCATTTAGCTCCTCCACTTCTCTTTCAAAACGTTTTATTACTTGCTCGTTGGTAATCATTTCTTCATTGGTTGCTGCTTTTACATTTTTTCTGTCGCACCACTCCTTAAGAAAAGCAAAATCAGGCTGAATTAATGCAGAAGCAAACTTCTCCCCTTCTCCAATTACAATAATTTGTTCAATAAATCTTGATTCTTTAAATTTATTCTCCATTACTTGTGGTGCAATATACTTTCCTCCGGAAGTTTTAAATATTTCTTTTTTTCTGTCTGTTATTCTCAAATATTTACCATCAACCAACTCTCCTATATCTCCTGTATGGAAATAGCCTTCGCTATCAAAAACTTCTTTGCTTACATCAGGCAAGTTATAATAACCAAGCATAATACTTGGTCCTTTCACTATAATTTCACCATCTTCGGCAATTTTAACATCTAAATTATCTAAGGGTTTTCCTACTGTCCCTATTTTAGTTCCTTCTTTTAACAAAGAATTTACCGCTATAACAGGAGAAGTCTCTGTAAGTCCGTAACCTTCTAAAATAGGAATTTGAGCTGCTGTAAATACTCTAGCTAAACGAGCTTGCAGAGCTGCTCCACCCGAAACAATGGCAACTACATTTCCTCCCAACGCTTCTCTCCACTTACTAAAGATTAATTTATTGGCAATTTTCAATCGGAAATTATACCACCAACCTTTATCTTCCATTGGGTCAAATTCTAACCCTAGTTCTAATGCCCAGAAAAATAATGCTTTTTTAATACCTGATAAATCAGAGCCTTTAGCCACAATTTTATCATATACTTTCTCTAATAAACGAGGAACTGTGGCAAACAAATGTGGTTTTACTTCTTTTAAATTATCTGCTATGGTTTCTAAAGATTCTGCATAGTAGATTGAAATTCCTTTATAAATAAACAAGTAATCTATCATTCGCTCAAAAACATGACAAAGCGGAAGAAAACTCAATATTCTAAAGTCTTTCCCTATAGGTAACCTCTCTTCAGAAGCCAATACGTTTGCTACCAAATTTTGATGTGAAAGCATTACTCCCTTTGGTTTTCCTGTTGTTCCGGAAGTATAAATTAAGGTAGCTAACTCTTCTTGTTTAATAGCATCTTTTAATGCTTTTATAGAAGACTCATCTCCGTCCTTTCCTAACTCCAATACCTCTTTGTAGTTGCTTTTGCCTGCAATTTCATCATAAGTATAAACATGCTTTAATTCAGGCACATTGCTTTTAATATTTTCAATAGATGTAAGTAATTCCTGACTTGATACAAAAACAGCTTTAGCTCCACAATCATTCAATATATAAACATAATCTTCTTCTGTAATGTTTGGATAAATAGGCACGTTTACTACTCCTATTTGTTGAGCTGCTAAATCAGTTAAATGCCACTCTGTTCTATTGTTAGAAATAATGGCAATTCTGTCGCCTTTGTTAATTCCTAATTGTAACAAACCTAAACTAAAATATTTACTTTTTTCTACAAATGCCTCTATAGAAAGTGGTTGCCATTTACCGTTCTCTTTTTGTGTGAAAGCATCTGTTCTTGGTGTGTGTTGTAATTGATAATAATAAAAATCACTAATTGTTTTAACCTGATTTATCATGTTTTCAAAGTTTTAGAAATTGAAGTGCGTAAAGATAAGCTAATTAAGTTTTAAAATCAATAGCTCTCAAATCAATTAAGTAATTTAGCGGCTCCTACTAAAAAGATTATTTATTTTGTCGAGAAGAATTGCTGTAAGCATCATTATCATTATAACGGTTATCACCGGATTTGCAACTTACTTAGCATCAGGTTTAAAGTTCGATTATGATTTTGAAAGCTTTTTTCCTAAAGAAGATACCGACCTCGATTATTTCTTAAAATACAGAGCAACTTTTAAAAATGATAATGATTACATGCTTATTGCCATTGGTAATAAGGAAGGTATTTTTTCCGATAACTTTTTAGAAAAAGCAGATCGGTTTACTGCAGATTTAGAAAAACTGCCTCACGTGGTTAGTGTTATTTCTCCTACCAACATTAAACAACCTGTTTTTAGTGCCTTTGGTTTTATGGAAATTCCTTTGCTGCATGTTGGAGAACCTGAAAAATATAAAAACGATTCCATTAGAATTGCTAAGTCTAAAGAATACATCAATACGCTTTTCGCTCCCGATTTCAAGTCTATTTCTATTGTAGTAAACAATGTTGACATCATTAATAAAAAAGAATCTGATGCTTTAATTTTTGCTTTAGAAAAACTAATACAACACTATGATTTTGAGATAATTCACTATGCAGGAAAAATAAGAGGACAAAAAGCGTATTTAACCATTATGAATAAAGAAGTAAAGCTTTTTTTGTTGGCTTCTGTATTGCTGGTTATTATTTTTCTGATTATTAGTTTTCGTTCGTTTTTCGGAACGGTCATTCCTATTATTACTGTTTTTATTGCTATTATCTGGACCTTAGCTTTTATGTTTTTATTAGGCAAAAAACTGGATTTAATGACCATGTTGCTGCCTACTATTTTGTTTGTTGTTGGCATGTCGGATGCGGTACATATACTCAACAGGTTTATTGAAGAATTGCGAAAAAACAAGTCTAAAAAAGAAGCTATAAGAATTACCTTTAAAGAAGTGGGGTTAGCAACGCTTTTAACTTCTATTACTACTGCTGTCGGATTTTTCACCTTAATTGTTGTGAGTGTTGTGCCTGTTAAAGAGTTTGGAATTTACTCCGGTATTGGGGTTATTTTCGCCTTTTTAATAGCCATTACCTTATTACCCGCTATTTTAACACTATCAAGACCTCCGGCTATTATTAAGCACAGGAAAAAAGAAATGTTTTGGAATCGATTTTTATCTAAAACTTTATTGATTACACTAAGACATCCTAAAAGAATTGTAGTAATTTATACCCTTATCTTAGCAACTTCCGTAATAGGCATTTTTCAACTAAAAGTAGATTTTCATTTGTTAGAAGATTTACATGAAAGTCACCCACTCCAACAAGATTTTAGGTTTTTTGAAAATACCTATTCAGGAGTTCGTCCTTTTGAAATGGCTATTCTGTTAAAAGACACGCATCAGGTATTCGATTATGAAGTAATAAAAGAGCTTGATAAAGTTGAGAAATACCTTTACGATGATTATGGTGTCAACTTTTTACTCTCACCTGTGGCGGTTGTAAAAATGATTAACAAAGCCCAAAATACTGGAAATAGTAACGCTTACAAAATTCCTGACACTAAAAAAGAGCATCATAAAATTACTAAATGGTTAAAAAATCCATCTATAAAAAACCACCTTAACAACCTTATTTCTCCTGATAAAAAGACCATTCGGTTTACAGGAAAAATGCACGATGTAGGCAGTTATCAATCACGTATATTAAATGATGATTTTGACACTTTTTTCAACCAAAATATTCATCCACAATATTTTAATTACAACATGACCGGCACAGCTTTGCTGGTAGATAAAAACAATAGTATAATGGCTTCTAACATGATTATTGGTTTATCCATAGCTTTTTTATTAATTGCATCACTCATGGGAATTTTGTTCAAATCGTTTAAAATGGCGCTTATTTCACTAATTCCTAACGCTATTCCACTTATTATTATAGCAGGAATTATGGGTTTTACGGGTACATCTATCAACATGTCTACTTCTATTATTTTTACTATAGCTTTTGGAATTGCTGTAGATGACACCATACATTTTTTGAGTAAATACAAGCTTCAGAGAGGAATTGGCTTAACGAACTTATATGCTATAAAAAGAACTTTTCTTTCTACAGGAAAAGCCATTGTACTTACCTCTATTATTTTATGCAGTGGATTTTTATCATTAATGTTATCCGATTTTAAAAGCACTTATTTAATTGGTGTTTACATTACACTCATTTTGATTGTTGCTGTAATAACCGACTTATTCTTACTTCCTATTTTGCTTTTAAAAAGAAAGTAATAAATTATTTCTCTTGTGTTCTTCAGAAATCCAGCTTAATTACTGGTTTAAAATAATAATTAAATTTATTAATTTTTAATTAGCTAATTACTTTCTGTATGATAGTGAGTCACAAAAGAGCTCTTCTTTTTAAAATGTAAAGCAAAAGTGAGAAAGTAGATAATAATATAATAACTGGGTGTTGAAATATATTTTTTTCACTATACTTCTTGTCTCTTTTTTACTAAGTAAGAAGAGCTTGTATTTATTTTACAAATTTCTTCTTAGAGATTTTGATTTTTAATTTATAGTGTTATATTCGTAGCCTTTGATAGACACTAGCATTGATGGATAAATTAAAATATTTTTTTATAGGTGAACTTCTTAATAATGAAGTAAATCCCTATGAAAAAGCAAAAATTGAAACTAACCACTGTTTTTCATTTTTTGGATTCATTTGTTTCTTTTCTGTGTTTTTAATCTCTTTTTTCATTAAAGCTTACCCAGTAATGATTCCAACAGGGGTTTCGGCTTTCTATTGTTTAACACATCTTTTTGTATTAAAGGTTACTAAAAACATAAAAATATCATCTATCATTTTTACCACTCTTATTTTTACCATTTTGTTTGGTAATATGTATTTTAACAACAACACCATCCACTTTGGAGGTGCTTTTTGGATAGTAATTTTAATCTTTTTTGCAGCTTTTAATTTAGGTAAAAAAGGAGGAATCATTGTTGCCGGACTAAGCCTAGTTGCTTATGCTGTCTTTGCTGCTTTTTTTCTTCACTCCCACATTATTGCTGCTGCTACATTTCCAAAAGTGATTTTTTACACTTTAGGTTTAGAAGCTACTGTAGCTGTTTTCATTATTTTTTATTTGCTCAATACCTTTATTAAAACCAACCGACAAATTACAAAAGAGCTTAAAACAAGTAATAAACATCTTGAAGCTCAAAACAAATTGGTTAATGAGCAACACAGTGAAAAAATTATCATGCTGAAAGAGATTCATCACAGAGTAAAAAATAACTTACAAGTAGTGAGCTCTATGCTTAGATTACAATCCGATAAAATAGCAAGTGATGAAGTTAAGGTGATTTTTGATGATGCTCAACACAGAATTCAGGCAATGGCTTTGGTTCATCAACGCATGTATCAAACAGAAAATTTAGCTAAAATTGATTTAGAAACCTACATTAAAGAATTAGCTACCGACTTAACTTCTTTACACTGCACCACTCAAGATGTAACGTTAAATATTAACACCAATTTTTCTGAACTAAATGTAAAAAACATTGTTCCTTTAGGATTAATTATTAATGAATTAATATCCAACTCTTTAAAACATGGTATTAAAATAAACGGGAGCATACTACTCTCTTTTAATAAACAAGATAAAGATTTAATGTTTACCTACAAAGACAACGGTGTTGGTTTTGATGAAGCAACACTAAAAAAAGGTTTTGGAATGGAATTGATAGAGATATTTGCTTTACAAATGGACAGCACCTATCAAATGAAAAATGAAACTAATAAAGGCTTAACCTACGAATTCAATATTCCTCTAAATTAATTTAATTAACAAAAAAACCGAATAGCTCTACTTGCTATTCGGTTCTTCTTATTTAATTAAGTATCTTGGTTATTCTGTGTGGTTAGTACCTAAATCATCAAAATCAACATCGGTGAAAGTGCTAGCAACTTTTTCTACTACTTCTTCTCCTTGTTCTAATTTAAGTTCTTTAATTTTCTCTACGGCTTCTTTTAAACCATCAGAAAATTTTTCTAAATCTTCTTTGTATAAAAACAATTTGTGTTTCTCGTAGCTAAACTTTTGGTTGTCGCCATTAAACTTTCTTTTACTCTCTGTAATTGTCAAGTAATAATCATCAGACTTTGTTGCCTTTACATCGAAAAAATAAGTTCTTTTCCCGGCTCTTACTACTTTAGAAAATACTTCATCTCTTCTGTTTTCATTGTTTTCATTCTCTTCCATCATGTTTTAATTTATTAGTTAAACTTATTAATGCGTACAAATCTATTATTTATTACTAAAAAATAGAAAATAAAATTACTATATTTTTTAAATAAATCAGCAATAATGAAAAAAAAATATAATTTTAAGTAGCTTAATTTCAATAGATTCAATTTTATAGTGTGAGTTTCATTTATCTTAAGAGCCAATCAACAAGCTATAAAGTAATCATATTAGAGTAAAAAAGTTGTTGGAAAGGCAGGAGAAAACAAATTTATAATAGACCTACTGAATAAAAAAATTAAATACGCTAAATGCCGTATTTCAATAATAGTGATATGCGCATATTTTTGTTATTAAATATAAAACATAAACCATGAAAAAATTTAACTTAATAATCTTTAGCATTTTTTTAACAATAGGACTAAATGCTCAATGGGCACGAACCAATGTTTCCATTAATAACAATGTAACCATTGAAGATATGTGTGTACACAATAATGAATTGTATGCTGCTGTATTTGATAGTGGTTTAGTAAAATTAAACACCACCACTCAGCAATGGGAGACTGTACAAAATTCACTTCCACCAAGTTCTAATAGTGCTCACATTACTCATTTAGCTAGTAGTGGGAATAGTTTATATGCGTATGTAAATAATCAAACTTGTGCTAGTACTACCATTTATAAAAGTACTGATAACGGAGTTACGTTTGTTACAGATTCAGCCGGACATCCTCTTTACGGCTCTTTTCCAGCTCAATGTGCAGGACAACCTTTTGATGTTGCCAATGTTTTTGTATTAAATGGAAAGTTAATTAACGTTATTAATGGTGGCTTTTATAGCAAATATCCTTCTGATCCTGCTTGGGTAAAAACTACGGATCCAAATGTAACATTTGGTGAACAATTTAGTGAATATAATAACACCTGGTATGTATGGTCAGATAATTATAAACTACACACTTCTACTGATAATGGTCAAACATGGACCACTCCAACTAATAGCGGTTTACCACCAATGTTTTATGCTAAAGTGATGAATGTAAATCCTTCTTCAGGAAGAATTTATATTGCCGGGAACTCACTTTCTACAAATGCATACAAATTATTATACAGCGATAATGAGGGCTTGTCATGGGATAGTTTACCTATTAATCAATACTTAGGGTTGGATTGGATTGGTCAAAAACAAAAATTACATGGTATGATAAGTAATGGAAATAATATTACTGCTATGCTGGTGAATGATGCGAATAACTCACATCCAAACGTAATTAAAAGTACTGATGGTGGACAAACTTTTAGTGTGGATACAGTAGGCTTACAGCCAAATGCTTTTGGAACAGTATTAATAAGTAGAATGCTTTATTTTAATGGAGACCTTTATTTAGCCCCTAACTACTTTGATATTTATAAACAAGGAACATCCAGCACAAGTATAAATGAAGCTAGCAAAATAAATGTTCAAGTATATCCAAACCCTGTTACACATAGTTTACATATTAAAAATGATAATCCCATTACATCAATTAGTGTAACTAATATGATAGGAGAAATATTATTAAGTGAAACACCACTGTATAATACTCATTCTATTAATTTTGATACTTTTCCAAGTGGAATATATTTTGTGACGATAAGTGCAACTAATCAAACACAAACATTGAAAGTTGTAAAAAAATAAAACAACTTACAAAAACCCTTTTTAGTTTATTCTCATATTAAACATAAACTAAAAGGGGTTTTTATTATTTCTTTAAATAAACGATTATAATATTTTTAAAACTATTATCACCCTCTCTATTCTTAGTCTGAAGCAAAGTAAAAAGTGATAGCAACTAAGAGTTTTAACTAAAAAAAACTTATGTTTGTGCTTCTTTACAAAGATTTTTAAATTTTGCATATGAAAAATATTATACTGTTATTATTGCTAACTTTTTTACTTTGCTCATGTACCAAAGAAGCTTCAAACCATGGGGGTTCTACTTTTGATACAGGAGGGGGCTCTAATCTTGCAAGCATTACCAACACTTGGTGGCATCTAGATAGTGTTGTACACCCTTCAGTTACGATAAATAAGGATAGAATTTATGAGTTCGGAAATAGTAATTGTAAAATTACAAACTATGAGTTCAATCCTTCGGGGAGTATTTCAAATCATTGGTTTCTTTATAATTCCAGTTCTAAAAAACTACGTCTTCAAGGTACAGCTGTAAATGATACCAATGATTATACAGTAAATATACTAACCTTTAATAAATTAGTATTTATAAATGACGCAAGTCCATTCGAAACTTATCATTTATCAAACTAAAACATAAGCCTCATAATTGAGCGTATTTATATTTTAAATTAATTACTTAAAATAGAAAGACACGTTTCATTCCCACCCCTCATTCCTCGCCAAAAAATAATTTTGTAATTTTATAGCTATTCGCTTTCAAAAGAAAGTACTTTGGAGTTTACAGATAAGAAACAAAAGACAAAATGGCAATAATTGGCAATATTATAAAAGCATTTATTGATTTAAAGGGTACTATTACCTCGGAATCAAACCCTGTTGAGGAGCAAAAAGATGCTTTGAATAATTTATTAAATGAGGCAAAAGATACCGCTTTTGGTAAACATTATAATTTTCAAGAAATCTTAACTGATGAAAACCCTCTTGAAAAATTTGCACAGACTATACCCTATCACGATTACGAAGCCATGAAAGACAAATGGTGGAACAAGGTTATTGATGGACAAAAAGATATTACCTGGCCGGGAGTTCCTCATTATTTTGCTTTAAGCTCCGGCACTACCGGTAAAGAAAGCAAACGTATTCCTGTTACAGATGCTATGGTTGATGCTATACGACAAGCAGGAATTAATCAGGTATTTGCTTTAAAAAACTTTGATTTACCGGCTGATTTTTTTGAGAAAGAAATTTTGATGTTGGGTAGTTCTACCGATTTAATTGAAAAAGACGAGCATCTTGAAGGTGAAATAAGTGGCATTAGTGCTAGTAACATTCCAGGATGGTTTAGTGGCTACTATAAACCCGGAGAAGAAATTGCAAAAATTGATGATTGGGATAAACGCGTTAAAAAAATAGCCGAAAAAGCAAAAAATTGGGACATAGGTGCTTTAAGTGGAATTCCTTCTTGGATAGAGTTAATGTTAGAAGCTGTTATAAAACACCATAACTTAGATACCATTCATGATATATGGCCAAATTTACGGGTTTTCACTTCAGGAGGTGTTGCATTTGGTCCTTACGAAAAGAGCTTTAATAAGCTTTTAGGGAAACCTATTTTGGTGCTAGATACCTATTTAGCATCTGAGGGGTTTTTAGCATTTCAGGAACGTCCTGATACTAAAGCAATGAAATTAATAACAGACAGCGGTATTTATTTTGAGTTTGTTCCCTTTAAACCGGAATACATCAATCAAGATGGATCTATTGTGAGCGATGCTCCAAGTTTAACGATAGCAGATGTTGAGTTAAACCAAGATTATATATTGATTATATCAACAGTAAGTGGAGCTTGGCGTTATTTAATTGGAGATACCATTGCTTTTACAAATATTGAAAGAGCTGAAATTATTATAACAGGAAGGACTAAGTTTTTTCTTAATACAGTTGGCTCTCAACTTTCTGTAAATAAGTTAGATAGTACTATAAAGCATGTAGAAGAAAAATTAGATGTGAGCATAACGGAATATACTATTTGTGCAAAAAGATTTGGTGAAGATTTTTATCATTCTTGGTACTTAGGTTCCGACCAAATGGATACTGATAATGATAAAATAGCGGAATTGATAGATGCTTATTTATCTGAGGCGAACAAAAACTATAGTGTTGCACGATCTAAAGCATTGGCAGGCGTAAAAGTTAATGTTGTCTCTCCAAAAGTTTTTCATGAATGGAGTAATGCGAATAAGAAAAAAGGCGGACAGGTAAAAATGGAGCGTGTTATGGGTGAAGATAAATTTGAGGAGTGGGAAACATTTGTGAAGAATAACTAACTTAGCTTTCGGTATCGTTTTCTGCTACAATATTCATAATCTCCTCAGGAGATAAATAGAATTTTTTCATTCGTAATTTGTAACTATCATCTATATCTGCGTGATTAAGAATAAAGTTTTTTGTTTCTAAAATATACTCTCCCATTCCCCTCTTAACGGCATACGTATCTGCCATACGCTCTGCCTCTACAATATGATTTTCTAATAATAAATAACGTATTCCAAACCAAACTAAATTTAAACTACTCCTGTGTTGATAGTCTATAATGTGTCCTAACTCATGACCAAACCAACCAATTAACACATCTGAGGGTAAATCTATCGTTTTAAACTTTCTATCTGAAATTTTAAAGGTTTTACTGATGTAAATATAATATTTCCGATGTTTTTTACTTTTAAGTAAGCTACCAAAATCAGGTTGTGCCTGCATAGTAGATTTTTTTATCTCTTCTTTAAATTTAATTTCTATAGGTGTTTTATTTAATTCAGGATAATAAGAAAATGCTTTATTAATTTCTTTAGATAAAATTTCAGGGAAAATATGTTTTATTGATGTACTCATGTAAATCTCGCTTTTTGGTGTAGTCCTAAATTTAACCTTTTTTTATAGACTTTCAAAATTAGAACAAGCTTTATAGTTAATTTATGGGGAAATTAATGATAACACAGTATGAGTTGCGGTTGTTAGCTTTAAAAATACTCCCACCTACTTACTTTTATGAAGCTATTGGCTTGATTTGTAAAAAAATGTATATTTACAAAATAAAAATAAGTACACTAAAAAGTACATATATACAAGTTGGCAATAATTTGAAAGAATGAAATCCGATTCCGATAAAATAGATTTGAAAATCTTTAAACTCAATAATTCCTTTTATGAGTTCAAGGGTAAGTCGACTAAAGAAAGAATTGAATTAATTAAGGAGAATCACATCAAGAAACTGAGATTGAAATACAATCTTGATGAACACCATAACATCCGACCTACTATAACTCATTCAATAGAAGACGAATTCGAACTATGGAGTTATTGCTATAATCAACCAAAAGACCAAAACTATTGGAAACTCTTTCTTCCTGAATCACTAAGCGAAGGACAAAATTTTGAAGTAACAGAATTCTCTTTTGTAATTTTCTTGAAATACAAGAAGAATATTTATTGTGCCATTGGTGGTAGCGGAATGAGCGTTATCAAAAAGTATATTGACCCTAATTTTGGGATAAATATTTATCAGCACATCGCTAAGCCGACTGAAGATATTTTAATTGAGTTAAATGCACGTGGCATTGCCAGCAATATTTCTCAAAAAAGACACACATTTAATCTAAATCAAACTATATCTGAAACTTTAGAATATTCTGAGATACCTACTAAAATAAAGCTTGTTTTAAGAAAAGAACTCAAAGAGTCAATTTTCAAAAAGTACAATCTTGGAACAGATAGAACTCTTCTTGAAGTTGGCTCATATTTTTACCTGAGAAAAAGAATAGATTTTGACGAACTCAAAGAATTAATTATTGATTTAGATAAACTTCTTAATGATAACAATTTCACTCAGCTGACACTGTTTAGGCAAATAGAAGAAGACAGTTTAATCAATGACCTTGATAACACACTTCAAAATAGAATAATTGATGATGTAATAAAGCTTAGTACACCTTCAAGAAATACAATTCAAAAAGACATTCTTGAAGTAGTTCATCCTTCTAAACTTGAAAGGTTTTATGAGTGCAATAACTATTTAATAAGAGCGAAGTTTTCTCGTGGCAAGCACGATATCGAAGCTAGCGATAGACAAGACCTTTATCTAAAATCTATTGAACATATAAACAATAACACAGAAGACCTGACAAACCGTTTTGAGATTGGAAAAAAACTCTTTACGCTTGGCATAATTGGAAGAGTAAACGAAAAGGAAATCACATATGCCAACTTCTACGCTCATATTATTGCTGAAATAGAGCATTTAGGGAAAAAGTATTTCCGTATTGACGGGCATTGGTATTTTCTCAAAGACGAATTCCTAGAGCTTATGAATTCAGATGCGGTTGAATTCTACAGAAAATATGAACTAAAAGAAGATATCCTGAATCCATGGGAAGATGGTGATGATGAGGATGCTTATAATTTGAGCCACGATTATGATGACTACTATGTTCTAGACAAAGTAATTGACAGCAATATCGAGTTATGCGACCTTTTGATAATTGAAGACGACAAAGCATACTTCGTTCATGTTAAAGACGGTTTCAATACAAAAATGAGAGACTTATACGTTCAAGTTATGCTCTCAGCTAAAAGACTTTCAAATGACATTAAGAACAATTTATCTAAAAAAGACCCTAAGAGCCTACAGAAAGAAATCTAAAAGAAAGATAGATGTAAAAGAACTTACTCGTCAAATCCTTGAAAAGGAATATCAAATTATTTACGTGATGGCGTTTAAGAATAATTATCGGAAATCGGAAAAAGCAATTGACAAAATCAATAACAGTAAATCCAATATTGCTAAGTATTCAATTGTACAGACTGTTAAGGAAATGCAACGATTGAATTTTGAAATTAGACTAAAGGATATATCGGAAATAAAATAAAAAAACTATTGCCAATCGAGTAGATGGCTCCGTCAGATAAACTGACGGAGTGCCCCCCCTCCCTATTCTTAGTCTAAAGCAATAGCAAAAGTAATAGCGACTAAGGAAAGTTTATATATTTAATTAGACAACTTTACTAACATAAAAATGAACACTAACACTTCAAAAAAATCAATGACCAAAAAACAAATCAGGAAACTGGTTTTACTTAAAGTAAAAGAAGGTAAATCTCAACAGGAAATATTTGAAGAAATTAAGCAACAAGTTAGAAAACCTGCTAATGAAATTGCTCAACTAGTTAGAAATATTGCCACGCTAAAAAATAGAGACAAATACAAAGTACCTCATGCTATATTGGTATTACTATTATCAGTAATTGTACTTTTTAAACTTATAGCAGGTGTTCTAGTAGTTTTAGAAAACGGTTGGAGTTGGTGGCCAATGATTTTTATTTATCCATTCTTAAACATCCTTATCACTTATGGAATACTTACATACAAAGGAGCTTATTTTCGTTTTGCCATTGTTTTAATGTCATTTGGACTTATTGGTATTTTACTGCGGCTTTTCACTGACAGCTTTGAACCTATTGTTTTAATAGATGTTGTTATTGCAGCCTCTATTATTGGTTTGTGTCTCTATTTAAATAAAAATATGTTTCCTGATTTTAAAACAATAAAAGAAAAATACAACAACACTGAAGGGAAAACTCGGTTAAGGTTAAAAATAACCTTTAATGAGTAACTTTTAAATATTCCCCCTCAACTATTCTTAGTCTGAAGCAAAGCAATTGCGTTAGCGACTAAGAATTTTAACTAAAAAAGCTTATGTTTGTTCTATAGAAATTATTACGAGGTATGTAGTTTCCAACAAACAAGCTTGGTTCTAGACTCAGACAGAGAGAGAGGCTGCTGCTCATAACTAAAATATCACTAAACATAGATAATGACTAATAATAAAATTATAGATGAATCATTCGTTAATCCGAAAGAACAAATAAAGTGGAAACACTTCATACCATTTTATTTGATTCAAATAGTCATCATTACAATTACTTATTGGATTGCAAAAAATGTAAACCAACATACAACTGAAATGTTTTATGCAAATATACCTGCACTTCTTGCTCCACCTATTATTTCTGGTCTGATGATTTATACCTACAAAGGAAATTATCAACTACCTTTTTTAAAAAAAATAATTGCTCTAATCGGCCTTTTATTAATTAACTTCATATGGACATTAATAATTAATTACTTCAATTTATTTAATCGAAATATGACCCAAATAGATATAATTGAAGGATTACAGAGAACTAGTATCTATGAAGTAATCATGCTAATTGTTTGTCTTCCAATTATTGGGTTTATCAAGTCAAAAAAACAATCATAATATAAAACACTAAAAAAATGAAAAATATCTCTCTAATTATTATACTTTTAATAGGATTTTCATCTTGTTCACAAATACCAAAAGACGAAGCTCTCACTTTTAATGACAGATGTATAGATATCACATCTCCTGTTTTTGAAGAAATTAATCTTTTAATGAACATAACTTCATATAGGTTTAATGATAAAATGAAAGAAGTTCAAAATCCAACATCAAAGGAAGAAGTTAATAATCAATATGAAAAAACTAAAGCTGCAATAATTAAGTCCAGTAAAGAACTTGAAAAATTAAAAGAAGTTGATGAGAGTATTAATCTAAGGTTGTCAATCAAAAATTACCTTGAAGAAGTTAACTTAATAGTTAAAAACGATTTTAAAAATTTAATTTCTGATATGGAAAAAGAGTATACTAAAGAGCATTTAAAAAAAATAATAGCTTCAATTCAAACTATTATGGAAAAACTAAAAAAAGCACAAAATTCTTATCATTCGAAAACGAATGAGTTTCAAAATAAATATTCAATTTAAAATATTTATCAAGATTATTTCTTTAGTATTAAAAATTCCTTCAATCCAGCCTTTCCTCAATCAATTGTATTATTTCCACTTGTTGTTCAGGTTGGAACCAATGGTAATCGTTATCGTTTCTTTTAAACCAAACTACTTGTCTTTTTGCATACCTGCGGGTGTTGGTTTTTATTTTTTCTATGGCTGCTGCTAAGCTTGTTTCTTCTTCAAAATAAGCAAACAACTCTCTGTAACCAACTGTTTTTAAGGCTACTTTATCTTTGTAGGGATGTACTTTTTGGGCTTCTTCCAATAAGCCTTCTTGCATCATGATGTCCACCCGCTGGTTAATTCGCTCATTCAATACTTCTTTCGGTCGGTTTAAGGCTATTTTAATGGTGTTAAATGCTCTTGGGTTCTTCTTGCCTTTACGTAGTGAGGAATATTTCTGCTTGCTTAGCATACAGACTTCTATTGCTCTAAACAATCGTTTGGTATTGGCTAAATCTATTTCATTATAAAAATCTTCGTCAAGCTGTTTTAGTTTTTCTTGAAGCAATTCAATACCGTACTTATCTTTAAGGGCTTCCAGTTCTTTTCTAAGTTGCTTGTCTCCTTCGGGCAAATCATCATCAAAACCATCACAAACAGCATCAATGTATAATCCGGAACCACCGGTAAGAATAACTACCTCATTATCTTTAAAAAGCTGATCGAGCAACTGCAACACTTGCTGTTCGTAATCGTTTACATTTATTTCATCGTGAATAGAATGAGAATCAATAAAGTAGTGTTTCACTCCTTTCATTTCTTCGGGAGTTGGTTTAGCTGTACCTATAGCTATTTCTTTGTAAAATTGTCGTGAATCGGCAGAAATTACCGCTGTACGAAAATGTTGTGCAAGTGCTACTGCTAAAGCTGTTTTACCAACAGCTGTAGGTCCTGCAATAACCACTAAAAATTTGGAGTTCATTTTTATTTATTGGTAGTCGTCAAAATCATCAAACCCTTCAAAAATATCATCATTAAAAGGTTCTTCGGTATTTTTCAAACTGTCTTCATCCAGTCCTTCAGCTTTCAATATTTCGTTCATAATTTCTTCATCAGAAAGTACGCTGTTTCTGGTATTTTGGTTAGGGGCTGCACCTTCACTATAAACCAATTGAGGAAAATCACCTTCTTTTTCTTTTACAGAAATTTCTATCAATTCAATAAAGAAATTCCACATGTTTAAAAAATCGTAAGTATATAATAAATGTCCACCAACACAATTAATGATAGATTTTATTGGAGTATCACTCATCTGCAATACTTTTTCTTCATCAGACATACTCATGTCAAACAAAGAAATTTCCTGACCTTTATTCCAATCGTAATCGCTTAAATAAAAAGAAGCCATTTGTTCGTTATCAAAACCAAATGCTTTTAAAATAGATTGGTGAAATGCTTCAAAGTTTTGGTCACTCTTAATCTCAATGTCTCTAAAAACTTGTTTTTCTCCTTCAATCAGAACTCTAAACTTATAAATGCTCATTGCTGTAATAGTTTTTGGGGTTTTATAGGGTTTTTAAATTTAATTCTTTTCCTTTTTGAAGCATTAGCTGATAAGCTGCTTCGTAGTTATTTTCTATATCGCCTTCTAAAATGGCTTCTTTTATGGCTTCTTTAATAATGCCTATTTCTCTGCATGGCTTCAAATTAAAGGTTTCCATAATCAATTCACCTGTTATGGGTGGTTGCCAATTTCTAAGTTGATCTTTTTCTTCAACTTCTTTAAGTTTTTCTTTAACCAATTCAAAGTTAGCCAAATATTTTAAGACTTTTTGCTTATTCTTGGAAGTAATGTCTGCATTGCACAAAGTCATTAAATCATCAATATCTTCTCCTGCCTCAAACAACAACCTTCTAACAGCACTATCGCTAACCGTTTCTTTTACCAAAGCTATTGGTCTAAGGTGAAGCCTTACCAATTTCTGAACATATTTCATTTTGGCATCCAACGGAAGTTTTAATGCTTTAAAGATTTTAGGAACCATCTTAGCTCCTTTGTCTTCGTGTCCGTGAAACGTCCACCCTACTTCTTTATCAAATCGTTTGGTTGCCGGCTTGGCAATATCGTGCAAAATAGCAGCCCATCTAAGCCACAAATTATCGGTATTGGGAGCAATGTTATCCAGCACCTGAATGGTATGGTAAAAATTATCTTTATGGGCTTTTCCGTTAATCACCTCCACTCCTTTCAGGTTGTCCATTTCTGGAAAAATGATTGCCAACAACCCCGTATCAAACAATAACTCAAAACCTACTGATGGTTTTTTGGTGAGAATAATTTTATTCAATTCATCAATAATTCTTTCCTGAGAAACAATTTTAATGCGTTCTTTATTTTTAGCGATGGATTGCAAAGAGCTTTCTTCTATAACGAAATGCAGTTGAGCAGCAAAACGTATGGCTCGCATCATTCTTAAAGGATCATCTGAGTAAGTAATATCAGGATCTAAAGGTGTCACAATACGTTTATTTTTTAAATCATCAATGCCATTAAACGGATCAATCAATTCTCCGTAATTGGCTTCATTTAAACTAATGGCTAAGGCATTAATGGTAAAATCTCTTCTGTTTTGGTCGTCTTGTAAAGTCCCATCTTCCACTATGGGTTTTCTGGAGTTTCTCTGATAAGATTCCTTTCTTGCTCCAACAAATTCTACTTCATAATCTTTGTACTGCAACATGGCTGTTCCAAAGTTTTTAAAGACAGTTACCTTGGTAGAATTTCCTATTAATTCAGCTACTTTTTCGGCTAAGGCTATTCCTGAACCTTTACAAACAATGTCGATGTCTTTACAAGGTCGGTTTAACAAAAAATCCCTAACAAAACCGCCTATCACATAGCTTTCTACCCCTATTTCTGCGGAAGCTTGTTTAATCACTTCAAAAACCTGATGGTCTAGTAATTTTTTTATTGATTCGATACTTCTACTTACTGTCATTACTAAAAGTTAAATACTAAACTAGCTCCATGCATTATGTTATTATTGGCTGTTAATTGTGTAGTTGGAACTATTCTTAATGAAAGGTTATCGTTTTTAGGGAAAGAATATAAGTGGGCATCAACACTGGCATCTACAATATTAAGAGCATAAAAAATGCCCGCCACAATAATGGATAAATCTCTATTTCGTTGGTAAAAATTATAGTTAGATTCTAAACTTTGAACAGACAAACGACCATCAAACTCATCAACAGTATTGGGGTCATTATCCAATCGTTCACTCAATGCCGTTTTAAACCTGTCGTAGGTTTTATTGTTTTCTACTGCAAAATAAATGGAAGTTCCTATTGCTCCGTAAATTATGGGGATTTTCCAATATTTTTTATTGTAGGCTTGTCCTAACCCCGGAAGAATG
>Ga0209344_10002774_pt1 | contig 18689 bp, 17 predicted proteins | sample Cruoilmetagenom6_FD_187293 | JGI IMG/M metagenome (GOLD analysis project Ga0209344, IMG submission 187293) | Oil polluted marine microbial communities from Coal Oil Point, Santa Barbara, California, USA - Santa Barbara Oil Seep Sample 6 (SPAdes)... | ecosystem: Environmental > Aquatic > Marine... | reverse complement strand
TAGAAAGCACCCGCTCTTCGGGGGCCAGGTTGGTTGATTGCTCAGACATGCTTCCGGTTCCTTTGCTGATACACCCCGCCTGCGTGCGGCTGCTCCAGCCTCTTAGCCGTCGACTTCGTCTTTGATCGGTTCGGGGAACGGATCGATGGGCACGCCCGCCTCTGATCCTTCAGGCCCGGGGATGTTCGTCCCCCGCAATGACGCGGCGTACGCCGCAACAAGCGCGACCTCATTGGGATTCAGCTTGGTTTGCGCGGGCATCTTGCCGCTCTCGGATCCATTGGTGATCATGTCCACGATGCCCATCATGTCCGTGACGAACTGGTAGTTCTCGTCGGTCAGGTTGAGCCCGAGCCCGAAGATCCCCTCGCCCTCTTGCCCGTGGCACACCACGCAGGTGCCCTTGAAGATGCTCTGCCCGGTGCTCATCCATTGCTCGTTGCCCTGGATGGTCAGCAGCTTGGTCTCGTCTAAGGGCATCTCGCGGAGCACACCGAACTGGGCTTCTTGGGCGGCCGCGATCTTGTTGGCGTAACGCTGTTCGGGCGAGGGCACCAACGGCGTGAAGTGCACGACCACCACATAGAGCACCGAGAAAATACACGAACCCAAGAAGATCATGTGCCACCAGCCCGGGATGGGGTTGTCGTACTCTTGGATGCCGTCGTAGTTGTGGGCGAGGAGCTCGTCTTCGTTGGATTGGCTCTGGTATCCATTGCTGTTGGGTGTATCAGGCTGAGTTTCAGTCATGGCTCGACCCTCCGTTGGGTGTAGTCACTGTGGATGCGTTGGATTCGGTGTCGATCGAGGGCGTGCGTGGCGTGAAGACCACATCGTCGTCGAGCGGGATATTGGCCGCGGCGGTGATCTCTTGCTTGGAGGTTGAGAACACATTCCAGATCACCGCGATGAAGGCCGCGAGGAAGAAGACGAGGGCGAGGCTCGGGAAAATCGCCAGATCAAGGAAGGAAACAATCTGCGTCATACTCATGGCGACACCTCGCTTTCGTTTGCGCTCGCGGTTGCGTCTGATTCTGGTTCAGCTTCGGCTTCGGCTTCTGGCTCTTCAGCCGGCGGCGGGTCCTTGGAGATATCCGTGCCCAGACGCTGGAGGTACGCGATCAGCGCGATGACCTTCTTGTCGTAGGTCTGGGTCGCTTCTGGGCCGCCCTGGGCTTCGAGCTCGAGGGCGATCACGAGGGCCTGCTCTTGGGCGGCTTCGACGGCGTTGTTATCCAGCAGCAGATCGCCGTAGGGCACGCCGAGGAGGGCCATGGAATCGACCCGCCCCTGAATCTCCTTGAAGTTGACCGTACTGGTCAGCAGCCACGGGTACGGCGGCATGATCGACTGCCCGTTGGTCACATCCTGCGGGCTCTTGAAGTGACGGTAGTGCCAGTTGTGATCGCGCAGCCCCCCCTCACGCGCCAGGTCCGGGCCGATGCGGCGCGAGCCCCACTGGAACGGATGGTCGTAGACAAACTCGCCGGGCTTGGAGACCTCGCCGTAGCGCATGGTCTCCCAGTCGAACGGGCGGATCATCTGGGAATGGCAGTTGTAGCAACCCTCGGCCACATAGATATCGCGACCGGCCAGCTCCAACGGCGTGTAGGGCTCGACCGTCGCAATGTTGGGGATATTCGACGAAACCAGGAACATCGGGATGGCTTCGACTATGCCGCCGATCGCGACCGCCACGAGCACCCAGAGCGTGAACTTGACGGGCTTACGCTCAAGGTTGCGGTGCCAGTTGCCCTGGAGGAACTTATCGCCCGCATCGCCGAGCGCGGTGTTCGAGTGCAGACGCGACTTGGCCGGCGGATCGCCCTGGTAGCTCTTGCTGAGCGCGGGTGCGTAGTGCACGGGCTCTTCGTACTTCTCAGGACGGGCCTGCCAGGTCTTAATCATGTTGTAGAGCCCGATGATCGCACCGGTGAGGTACAGCAGCCCCCCCACCACGCGGATCCAGTACATCGGGATCAGCACGACGACGGTCTCGATGAAGTCCGGGTAGGCCAGACGCCCGTTGGCATCAAAGGCACGCCACATGAGCCCCTGCGTGATGCCCGCGGCATAGATCGCCAGCACATAGAGCACCATTCCGATGGTCCCGAACCAGAAGTGAGCGGCGCACAGCTTCTTGGAGTACAGCTCGGTCTGGAACAAACGGGGCATCATCCAGTAGAGCATCCCGAAGGTCATGAATCCGTTCCACCCGAGCACACCCGAGTGCACATGGGCGATGGTCCAGTCGGTGTAGTGGCTCAGTGAGTTGACGGATTTGACCGAGAGCAAGGGCCCCTCGAAGGTCGACATGCCGTAGAAGGTGATGGCGACGACGAAGAACTTGAGGATCGGGTCGCTCGCCACGCGGTGCCACGCCCCACGCAGCGTCATCAGCCCGTTGATCATCCCGCCCCACGACGGCATCCAGAGCATAATCGAGAACACCATGCCCACGGTCGATGCCCACTCGGGCAGCGCGGTGTAGTGCAGGTGGTGCGGGCCGGCCCAGATGTAGATGAACACCAATGACCAGAAGTGAATAATCGAGAGCTTGTACGAGAACACCGGACGCTCGGCGGCCTTGGGCAAGAAGTAGTACATCAGACCCAAGAACGGCGTCGTCAGGAAGAACGCGACGGCGTTGTGCCCGTACCACCACTGCATGAGTGCATCCTGCACACCGGCGTAGACCGGATAGGACTTGAGCGCGAGCTCGGCCGAGGGCATTTCGCCGTTCTGGAAAAGATAGACAAGACCCGCGGGCACCCACAGGTTGTTGAACACATGGAGCATCGCGACGGTGATGATCGTGGCGATGTAGAACCAGAGCGCGACATAGATGTGACGCTCGCGCCGATGGATCAGGGTCATCAGGAAGTTGCCGCCAAAGAACCCGAGCCAGACGACGGCGATCGCGATGTCGATGGGCCATTCGAGCTCGGCGTACTCCTTGCCCTGCGTGATCCCGAAGGGCAGCGTGAGGGCCGCGGAGACAATAATCAGCTGCCAGCCATAGAAGTGCAGCTTGGAGAGCAGATCAGAATACATCCGCGCCTTGCACAGCCGCTGGGTCGAATAGTAGATCGCGGCGAAAATCCCGTTGCCTGCGAACGCGAAGATCGCGGCGTTGGTATGCAGCGGGCGCAGACGCCCGAAGCTCAAGAACGAGACCCCGAACCCGGCTTCGGGGAACGCGAGCTGCGTCGCGATGATCACCCCGACGAGGAACGCAACAATCCCCCAGATGACGGTCGCCCACGCGAACATCCGCACGATCTGGTCGTCATAGACGAAGGCTTCGAGCCCGTTCTTATCCTGGAGGGCGTTGGCTTTGCTCGCTCGTTTGATATCCGAGGCTGATAGATTGGCTTGTTGATCCACGCGTGGTACCTCTGTGCTGAGTTGGCTGTGCTGTGCTGGTCATGCCCGAGCACCCCGAGATGCAAGCGCACGCCATCAACCTTCTGCACCATACTGATCTCACCGATGGATCGGGCGTATGGCACCTGTCTAATCGCATTAATTTCTGTTTCGCAGAATTTAATACAGTTGAACAGCATAAATCATACCTGGTTATGCACAATGGTCAACCCGGTTTGGCGACTTCTTTGTCCAATTTAAAAACCTAGACTCTTCGTCTAGGTCGTTGAAGCCGCAAACTGTTGACACCCCTTGATTTAGGGGCATGCCCAGCGTCAAGTCTCGCTGCGGCCTTGGGCGTAGTTCTGCGCCATGAATCGGCGGTACTCGCCCGTGCGGACATGCTCGGACCAGGTCTGGTTGTCCTTGTACCACTGGACGGTGGCTTCGAGGGCCTCTGGCCATGCCGAGCGGGTGGGTTCCCAGCCGAGCTCGTCGCGGATCTTGGTCGCGTCGATGGCGTAGCGCATGTCGTGGCCGAGCCGATCGGGGACCTGCTCGATGAAGCTCTCGTCGCGCCCGCACAGGTCGATAAGCATTTTGGTGAGTTCGAGGTTGGATCGCTCGTTGTTGCCCCCGATGTTGTACGCCTCGCCGGGCTTGCCGTCGTCGAGCACCCGGCAGATCGCTTCGCAGTGATCGAGCACATGGAGCCAGTCGCGGACATTGCGTCCGTCGCCATACAGCGGCACCTTCTTGCCTTCGAGCAGGTTGTTGACGAACAGCGGGATCACCTTCTCGGGGAACTGGTAGGGCCCGAAGTTATTCGAGCAGCGGGTGATGCCGATGTTCATGCCGTAGGTATGGTGGTAGGCGCGAGCGAGCATGTCGCCGCCGGTTTTGGACACGGCGTAGGGCGAGTTGGGCGCCAATGGCGTGGACTCGGTAAAGAGCTGGCTCTTGTCGTCGAGCGGGAGCTCGCCGTAGACCTCGTCTGTCGAGACATACACGAACCGCTTGATCCCGTGGCGCTTGGCGGCGTCGAGCATGCACTGCGTGCCGATGATGTTGGTGTTGAGGAACAGCGACGGGTCATGGATCGAGCGATCGACATGCGACTCGGCGGCCAAGTGCAGCACCACATCGGCCTTGGGCATGTGCTCGTCGAGCAGCGCCGCGTTGTTGATATCACAGTGCACGAACTCGTGGCGTGGATCATCGGCGAAGTCGGCCAGTGATTCGAGGTTGCCCGCGTAGGTCATGCCGTCGATGTTGATGATCCGGTCGTCGGGTCGGTGCTCGAGGATGTAGCGGACGAGGTTCGAGCCGATGAACCCGGCGCCGCCCGTGACAAGAATGGTCTGTCCCATGTCGGATCTCCGTCAGTGCTGCTATTGAGCAGTCATTTTACTTTATTGGCCCCAGTGTCGGCGATCAGGTTCGCCGCCCGGTGCAGGCTCTCGATGGTGCCCGCGTCGGTCCACCAGCCATTGAGCTGGGCCCAGGTGAGGTTGCCGCGTCGGAGGTATTCGTTGTTGACATCAGTGATCTCGAGTTCGCCGCGGGCCGAGGGCTTGAGGGTCTCGCAGATGGCGAAAACATCGCTGTCGTACATGTACAGCCCGGTGACGGCCATACTGCTCGGCGGGTCCTTGGGCTTCTCGATGATGTTGACGATGGAATCACCTGTCCCATCGAACTCGACGACGCCGAAGCGTTCCGGGTCGTGCACCTCTTTGAGCAGGACCTTGGCGCCGTCCTTCTGGTTGCGGAAGTCCTCGACGGCGTCGTTGATGTTGTGCTCGATGATGTTGTCGCCCAAGATCACGCAGACCTTGTCGTCGCCGACGAAGTGCTTGCCGAGCTTGAGCGCGTCGGCGATCCCGCCCTCGCCGACCTGGAAAGCATATTCGAGACGAGTAAGCCCCATGTCCTTGCCGTTGCGGAGGAGTTTGATGAAGTCGCCGGCGTTTTCTTCGCCCGTCACGATCATGATCTCGGTGATCCCGGCGTTCACCAAACACTGGATCGGGTAGTACACCATCGGCTGGTCGTAGACCGGCAGTAGGTGCTTGTTGGTGACCAGTGTCATGGGGCGGAGTCGTGTCCCGAGCCCGCCGGCAAGAATCATGCCCTTCATGTGTCGCTCCCTCGCGTAAAAATACTGTCTCCGAGTCTATCCACCCTATCGGCCCGAAGATGCACCGATTCCAGCCCCCCCACGATTGGCGGGGGTTCTTCATGCTTTCTGAGCCTTCTCGGACGCTGCAATCCGTCTGCGCCAGGTCTCTTTTCCTCGCCAGCTCGCAGATCCCCAGCGGGGATGACTCGGGGCTCCCTCAATCCGATATAAAGGTATGAGTACACTGCCCATCGAGCCTGCGCCAGAGCCGAACCACACCACCGACGAGCCCAGCCTTCGGCTGGCCGACTCCGGTGCGCACCCAAACCGAGCACCGAGCGACCTGCCCAGCAGCCTGCCCTGCGGCCTGCAATCCGGGCTCGATCTCTTGAGCGATTCGCCCTTGGACGAACACCACTTCCGAGAGCTGCGCCAGGCAAACAAGCGGGCTAAGCCGATCAATAAAGCTACGGGCTATGCGAAGTTCTCGGGGTGGACGACCCTGCTTGCCGGGGCCCTCTCGATCCCGTTCGCGCTGGGCAACACGCCCATGCTGATCTTTGCGATCGTCCTCGCTGGGATCGGGACGCGCGAGCTGACCCTCCGCCGGGCGCTGCGGGCCTTCGAGCCCGGTTCGACGGCTAAGCTCGCCATCAACCAACTGATGCTCGGGGGGGCCTTGGCGAGCTACGCGGTGTTCATGCTCATGTCGCCGACCAAGCAAACACTCGTCGAGTCCGCCATGGAGACCGACTCCACCATCGGCAGCGTGCCCGAGATGCAGGGGATCATGGACGACATGATCCAGCTCGAGCACACCGTCAACGCGATGATCTATGTCGGAATGATCAGCGCGGCTTTCCTCTTCCAGGGCGGCACGGCCCTGTACTACCTCACGAAGGGCTCGAAGCTCAAAGCGATGCTCCGCGAGACCCCGCCTTGGGTGATCCGGGTGCACCAGAGCCTCCAGAACACGGGCTAAATGCGCTGTACAGCATCATGAGCCGTTTTTCGAGTTCTGAAACCGAAACGCCCTTTACCCATATATACTCATAGAGCACTCGGCAATGCGTCGGGTGCGCTCGTTTACTCGATTCTGGAGTGCTCTGTGGGTCTCAAACTTTCTCGTTCGTCTTCCAACCGTTCATCGCTGGGCGCCATCGCGGCCAGCGCCGCGCTCCTCGTCGCCCTCGGGGGATGCACCGCCGGCTGCAAAGTCGATGATTCCGCATCTTCAACCCAGCAAGCACCCGCGGTCCGCACCGTGAGCGAAGAAGCCGCCCTGGCGGACTTCGATCGGATGTGGCAGCTGGTCAACAACACCCACTTCGACACGACCTTTAACGGGACCGACTGGGAAGCCGTCCGTGATGAGCTTCGCCCGCACGCTGCACAGGCTCAGAACCGGCGCGAGATCCGCGGCGTCATGAGCGATGCCCTCGGGCGTCTGGGTGTCTCCCACTTCGGGATCATCCCCCAAGCCCCCGCGGACCACACGCCCGCAACAAGCACAAATGATTCCGACAACGCCGGGGATCACGACCATGATCAAGATCATGAAACCAACGCCCTCGTCCCCGACGACTCGGCCACCGACGGCATGGGCAACGCCGACACCGGGATCGAAGTCCGGATCATCGACATGCAGGTGCTCGTCACCAAAGTCCGTGCGGATAGCCCCGCGGACCACGCGGGCGTCAAGCCCGGATGGATCCTGAGCAAGGCACGCACCCACGACATGGGTGAAGTGCTCGCAGAGCTCGCCGAATCCATCGACGAGAACGAACTCGAAATCCACGGCGTGGGCTACATCTCCGGGCAGCTCCAAGGGCCAGAGGGCTCCTCGATCGACCTGACCTTTATCGACGGCACCGATCAAGAGATCACCCTCGATATCGAACGCGCCCCGATGCCCGGCGAGTTCTATAAGTTCGGCAACCTCCCCCCGATGAGCACCCACCTCGACTGGCACAAGCAAACCTTCACCAACGAGCAGGGACACGAGTCGGACATCGGCGTGATCACATTCAATGTCTGGATGATGCCCATCGCGGCGAAGTTCGAACGCGCGATGTACGAGCTGCGCGACACCGACGGGATCATCATCGACCTGCGGGGCAACCCGGGCGGAATCGGCCAGCTCGCGGCGTCGGTCAGCCGATTCTTTATGAGCGAGAAGGGCTCGCTGGGCACCATGAAGATGCGTGGAGCTGAGCTCAGCTTCAACATCGAGCCCGTGATCGTTACCACCTGGGGCGAGCGCCTCAAGCCGTTCGACGGGCCGATCGCGGTCCTGACGGACTCGGGCTCGGCGAGTACCTCCGAGGTCTTCGCGGGCGGATTGCAATCGCTCAACCGCATCGAGGTCTTCGGCACCCGCTCGGCGGGCATGGCCCTGCCCGCGATGATGGACAAGCTTCCCTCGGGCGATGTCCTGCTCCACGCGATCGCCGACTTTGAGACCTCCACGGGCTACCAGCTCGAGCACGGCGGGGTCGTCCCCGACCACGAGGTCAAGCTGACCCGCCAGGACCTGCTGCGGGGCATCGACTCGCCCAAGGCCGCCGCGATGGAGTGGATCGCTGAGTCCGTCAACGAGTAAACCAACCCCAGATCACCCTGTATACTGATCGGATCACACAACTCATCAACCCCGCCGCTGGCCCTGTTCAGCGACGCACACGAAAAGGAAACACCATGAACACCAAATCATTCTTCAAAGCCGCCGCCATCGCGATCGTCGTCGGGACCGTCTCCGGGCTCCCCGCGACCGGGTTCACGAGCAGCGCAATCGCCGCGATCACCGTCGATGACAAAGACCACGACGCCAAAGCCATCGAGATCATCGAAGCCGGGATCGAAGCGATGGGCGGGCGGGACAAGATCGAATCGATCGAGCATGTCAAAACAACCGGCACGCTCTCGATCCCCGCAGCCGGGCTCAAGGGCACCATCGAGATCTACATCTCCAAACCCAACAACATGCTCACGGTCATGGACCTTGGCATGATGGGCGAGACTCTCCAGGGCGTCACCGATGGCGTGGTCTGGTCATCGGATGCGATGGGCGGCCCGCGCCTGGTCCCTGACGACGAGGCCAAGGACATGCTCGAGCAGGCCGACCCGCAGGCATCGCTCAAGTACGCCGATTTGTACACCACCATCAAACACGCAGGCGAAGCCGAATGGGACGGGCAAGCGGCCAACAAGATCGTACTCACCGACGAGGATGGCGTTGAATCAACGCAGTACTACGCAAAGGAAAGCAAGCTGCTCATCGGCACCGAAACACAGGCGAAGACCCCGATGGGCGATGTCCAGGTAGCCCTGACCTTCAGGGACTACAAAGAACTTGGCGGGCACTTGCAGCCGACCAAGCTGGTCACCAAGATGGGCCCTCAGGAGTTCATGATGACCTTTGATAGCGCCGAGTACAAAGAGATCAACGCGAAGGTCTACGAGCTGCCACCGGCGATCAAGGCCCTCGTCGAGGCGAGCAAAGAAAACGACTAAGCTCTCGCCTCAACTCATATCGAGTACAGATGAAGAATGGCTCGGTGCCCGCTTGACAACGCGCACCGAGCCATCTTTGTGCGCAGCAACAACGAGCGTCTCTCGCTCAGCGGCTGAGTTGGTCAACTGGTCGGTCAGAGAATTTCAAGGATCTCGAAACGCTTGACGCCACGCGGGGCGTTGACGCGGACGATTTCCCCCACGCGGGCCTTCATTAGGGCTTCGCCCATCGGGCTCGACGCGGTGACCTCGACGATGTCCTCATCGATGGATTCGGAGGCTTCGCCCACCAAGCGGTAGGTCTCGACCTCGTCGTCATCCTCTTCGCGCAGGCGGATGGTCGAGCCGATAAACGCCACGCCCTCGGCGGTTTTGGAGCTATCAACAACCTGCGCCTTGGCCAAGCGTTCTTCGAGCCGACGGATTTCCGCCTCGTCCATGCCCTGCTGCTCGCGGGCCGCGTGGTACTCGGCGTTCTCCTTGAGATCGCCCAGGGCGCGGGCCTCGGCGATGCGTGCGGTGATCACCGGGCGGTTGGCCAACAACCCATCGAGACGAGCCTTGATCTTGAGTTTTTCATCCGCTGTAATGACATCCATGACACACGCTCCTTGAGACTACAAATCCGCCCGACTCCACAACGGGGCCGGGCTGATCTGTTATCCTAAGCCCGATATCGCGCGTGTGCCACCTCGGAGGCGCGGGCGATCAACAGCAACGCGGTTCCCACACAGATCAACGCGATCATCATCCGCCAGTGCTCACTAAAGAGCCGCGTGCTGGTGCCCAGCTGGGCACGATCGCGCACAATTTCGAGCACCCCGGTGATCGGCGAGAGCAGCCAGCCCACCCGGGCCTGCTCGACGCCCACATACCCAAACGAGCCCAGCCCCCCCACGATCGGTGCCCCGAAGACCACGAGCATGAGGATCAGCATCCACAGCACCCGCATGAACCCGCTGCCGTTGTTGCGTTCGATCGAGGAAGTGCCCAGCGCAACCACGCCGGCGATGATCAGCGTCCATCCAAGGCACAACACCGAGATCCCCGCGATGACCAAGATCGGCCAGTCCGCGAGCACCGCCAGCGCCTGCGGCCAGATCACCGCCTGCATCGGCACAAACAATACAAAGCCATCGCGGAACGCGAAGTGCGTGTGCCCGTGGGTACGCAGATAATCAGGTCGCTGAGAGAACCGGACCATCGGCCAAAGAACGCACAGCCCGAGCACGACCATCACCAGCATGGTGCGGGCCGCGGGGCGGGTGATGCTCGGACTGATCGAGTACGCCGTCGCCATCGACGAGAACATCAACACCACCGCCGCCATCAGGTACATCATCCACAGCAGCGTGAGCACCCGGGGCTCGCCGCGCCTGTGCGACCAGTCGGTGTGCTTGCGGGGTGCTTTTCCAAACAGATCACGGTCCGGTTGTGCGGACGGATACCCATCGCCGATTGGCGCGGGTTGTTCATATGCTGTGCTGGGCTGCTCGTCCATAGTGGATGCGATTACCGCTCGGATCGCACCACAAGGATATCCGTCCCGCGGATGTCGAGGAAGCCGAACCCGCCGTCGATCAGCGAGGTGGTCTTGAGGAACTCCTTGAGCCGACCGATCTTCACGCCCGCGGGCTTCTCGCCCGGGAGTTCACGCCCCGGGCCGGCGCCCCAGACGATCGTGGCGTCGCGTTTGGTGATGATCTTGAGGATCCCGGACTCGGCCCCGTCGCCCAGATCAAACCCGACGATCTGCTCGAGCAAGCCCTCGTCACGGAGCAGTTCGAGCAGCTCGATCCCGTTTTCGAGATCGGTCCCGGGCCATTGCTCGCCAACATCGGGCAGCGGAGCGTCGATCCCGAGGAAGAAGTACTGATTGCTCTGCCCGATCGCGTAATCCAACGGCAGCACATGGCGCTGGCGATCAATCACGATCTCGCGATTGCCCAAACGAACAGCGGCCAGCGGTGCACGCCATTGCCCCTCGACCGAGACCACGCCGTCGCTCGTCCAGCGCGCGGTGGGCACGCCTTCGAGCCAGCCGGTCTTCATCAGCGATCGCCCGGCTTCTTCGAGCGGCGATTGTGTCAGGGCGGTCCCGCCCTTGACGGCGTTCATCAGCGTCTTCTCGATGTTCTCCTGATCCGCCGCGGGCAGCCAGCGGCGTCCTCGGGCGTCGGTGGGCCAGTTGACTTCGACGCTCAGCGTGTCGGTCGGCGCGATGATGGCCGCGGCTTTGCGGTCGAGCTCGCCAAGCCCCATCGCCGCCCCACCGAAGACAGCCGCAGCAGCCACGAGCATCGCGCTGCCCAGGGCGATGCGTTTGTTGCGCAGATCGCGCTCAGGGTCGCGCTTGGTGGACTTCTTCTTTGCTGATTTCTTTCGTGCCATGGTCGGTCTCGCTCTCTGTCGGCTCGCAGCCGGATGTCTCAGGTCGCCTGGGTGGCGGCGGGTGTCTTTGGGTTGGTCTTTGATCCGATCGCACAGCGCACCAAGTGTGCGCACAGCTCGTGCATGGGCATCCCGGTATGGGCGGCCGCCTTGGGAAGCAACGAGGTCGCGGTGAACCCGGGCATGGTGTTGACCTCGAGCATCGCCCATTGGCCGTCGTCGCCGAGCAGAAAATCGACCCGCCCCAGATGCTCGACTCCCAGCGCGATGCACACACGAAGGGCATCATTCTGGATCGCACTGGCTACCTCATCGGCTAGATCCGGGTTCACGGTGTACACCGTGTCGTTGCGCGCGTACTTTGCGTTGAAGTCGTACACCCCGTCCACAGGGGCGATTTCGACGATCGGCAGGGCCTCAAGCGCCCCGTCGGATTGACCAAGCACGGACACGGTGAGCTCTCGCCCTTTGACCATCCGCTCGATCATGTACACCCGATTCGGGTTGCTCGATAGATCCTCGCCGACTGCTTTGATGGCATCCGTCCAGCCCTGCCGCGTCTTGCAGATATGGAGCCCCACGCTTGAGCCGTCGGCGACGGGCTTGATGACCACGGGCAGATCAAACGGACAGATCGCGTCTTCCGGGCTTTGGGCATCGTTAGGATCGAACACGCACGCGGGCGGGGTGAGCACGCCGCAGCGGCTTGAGACAAGCTTGGTCGCCATCTTGTCCATCGCGAACCGCGACGCTTTAGATCGGGAACCCACAAACACCTTCTTCGTTGCTTCGAGCATCGATTGCAAGGCTCCACCCTCGCCGAATCGCCCGTGCAATGCGGGAAAAATCACATCCGCATCCCACGCACGCACCTCGTCGATCGTTGGATGATCGATGATCAGCAGCGTCGAGTCGAGCCCGCCATCAAGGCAGCCCTGATGGATCGCGTTGGCGCTCTCGATCGAGACCTGGCGCTCGCTGTCGGGCCCGCCGCCGAGCACGAGGACGCGGGCGTGCTTTCTTCGATCGTTCATGCCTGCTCCCCCCAGATCACCAACTCGCGGCTCAGCGAAACTCCAAAGCGATCGTGCACGCGCTCGTGCACCTGCGCAATGAGCCCGATGACTTCGCGGGCCTTGGCGTCCTTGGTCGTCGTGATGAAGTTGGCATGCACATCCGAGACCTGGGCCCCGCCCACTGTGAGCCCCTTGCAGCCCGCCCGGTCGATGAGCATCCCGGCGCTGACGCGCTGTTCGAATTCGGCGATGCCCTCGATGGGCTCGTTGAGCAGCGGGTTCTTGAACACGCAGCCCGCGGACTTGGCCCCGAGCGGCTGCGACCCGGACTTGTACTCCATGCACTTGGTGAGCGACGCTTTGATCTCCGCGGCATCGCCGGGCGTGAGCTGGAAGACGACTTCGGTGATCAGCAGGTGATTGAGCAATGATTGACGATAATCAAAGTCGATCTGGGAGCGATCGAGCTCGTGGATGCGCCCGACGCGGTCCATCGCGGTGATGCTGTGGACGACATCGCTCATGGATCCGAACGCCCCGCCCGCGTTCATAATCACGGCCCCACCAACGGTCGCTGGGATCCCCGCGAGGACCTCGAGCCCCCCGAGCCCCTGACGGACGCATCGGCTGATCAGGCTGGGCAACGCTACGCCCGCTCCGGCCCGGACCATCCCCGTGCTCGCGTCGATCTCGACGCGGGAGAACCCGTCACCCTGCAGCGAGACCACCAAGCCATCGACGCCCTCGTCATCGACAAGCAGGTTGGCGCCTTCGCCGAGGACCACGAAGTCGTCATCGATCTGCAGGCAGGCGAGGAGTTCTTCGACTGATTCTGGTCGGGCGAGCATCTTGGCCCCCCCACCGATGTGAAACCAGGTGGAGATCGGGGCGTTGTGCTCGATATTCAGCTGTGCCGAAGAAGTGTTCACAAGCAATCCTCGCTGCCGCCGGTGAGGAAGCCCTTGCCGATCTTCCAGACCGGGCCGGCCCCCATCACGACCAGCAGATCGTTGGGTCGGCACAGGTTTTCGAGCTGCTCGATGATGGCCTCGAACGGGTAGAGGTGCATCGCGCGGACCTTGCGGGCGCGGAGCTTGTCGACCAGATCGGCCGAGCTCACGCGGTGTTTTTCGATCTCGGAATCCCGGACGAAGTAGATATGGGGCACGATCACAATATCGGCGTGCTCGAAGCTCGTGGCGAACTCATCGAGGAAGAACCGTGTCCGCGAGTGCTGGTGAGGCTGGAACACACAAATGAGCCGCCCGCCGTGCTTGGCGGGGTTCTCGCGCTGGGCGAGCGCCCGGAGTGTTGCGTCGATCTCGGTGGGATGGTGCCCGTAGTCGTCGTAGACCCGCACGCCGTTGCGAACGCCCAGGAGCTGGAGCCGACGATCCAACCCCGAGAATGCTTCGAACGAGCTGGCGAGCAACGCACCATCGGCCCCCACTGAGCGCCCGAGCGCGTAGGCGATCGCGGAATTGAACGCGTTGTGCTCGCCGGGCATCGAGAGGGTCCATGATCGGGTGGTCGCATCGGGTTCTTGGATCGTGACGAGCCCGGTGGTCGGTTCGTACCCGATGACCCAGTCGGCCGCGGGGTTGAAGCCGATGGTCTCGACGCTGCATTTGAGCCCGGCCGTCACCTCGCGTCGGTGGGCACCATCGTATGAGATAATCAGCTTGCCACCCTGTTCGGCGGGTGCGATCAGCCCGGCGAACTCCGCGAAAGCTTCGATCACCGCATCGAGCGAGCCGTAGATATCGAGGTGGTCGGCTTCGATCTGCCCGATCGATGCCACGGTTGGATGCAGGTGATGGAACGAGCGGTTGAACTCGCAGGCCTCGGCCAGCAGCACGCCGGGTTGCCCCTTCCATTGTCCATCGGCGATCTTTCCTTGACCGACCCGGAAACCCACCGCCGAGGTATTGTCCCCGAGTGCCCCGTGCCCGAGCTGTGAGCAGGTCGCGCCGACGATCACGGATGGATCGATTCTGGCGTCGGTCAGGGCACACCCGAGCATGGCGGTGGTCGTGCTCTTGCCGTGGGTGCCGGCGATGGCGATCCCGGTGCGTCCACGCATGCACACGCCGAGGGCTTCTGGGTAGCTCATGATCGTGAGCCCGCGCCGGGTGGCTTCGAGCATCATCGGGTGATCGGGCTTGATGGCGGCCGACGCGATCACCACATCGACATCGTCGGGGAGCTGGCCCTCGTGCTCTTCGAACCCGACGCTGATGTTGGCTTCGATCAGGGCTTCGGTGACGGGCGAAGCGACGCCGTCGCACCCGCGGACGCTGAGCCCGGCCTCGCTGATGAGCCGGGCGAGCGCGGACATGCCGCAGCCGCCGATGCCAAGGAGGAACGGGCATTGCCCGCCCAGCTCGATCGTGAGCCGGGCGTTGCGTGATGAGCTACTCGAATCAGCATTGGATTCATTGGCGGGATTCGTCGAGATGTCTGATCTTCCGGGCGTTTTCACCATGCAAGACTATCGTCACAAACCGGGCTGGGACACCAAAGTCTGCCCGATCAACCTGCAAAACTGCGGTCAACCCGCTGCATTGCTTCCCGCGTTGCCTCTACACCGATCAAACACCTGTCGGCGGCGTGAGGGCGTCGGGTCCGAGCGTCTGGATGGTCGTCGTCCCGATCGCCCGGCGCGTCAGGTACGCGTTGAGCTCGTCGAGCTCGATGGCGTTGACCTGATCGATGATGGTCTCGAGCGCCCGTGGCGCACCGAGGTTGAGCTGGTCGGCCGCGATCGCCCCGGCCCGGGCGCTGGTGGACTCGCCCGAGAAGATCAGTCGGCTCTTGAGCCCCGTCTTGGCGCGGGCGAGCTCTTCGCTCTTCACATTGCCCTCGCCGATACGCAGGATCTCGCTCATCAGCACATCGAGCGATTCCTGTGCACGCTCGGGGGTGGTGCCGACATAGTTACTCACGACGCCGCGGTCTTTGTCGGCCCGGAACGACGAGCTGACGGTGTAGCACAAGCCGCGCTTCTCGCGGACCTCGGTGAAGAGCCGACCGGACATCCCGCCCGAAAGCACGGAGATCACGAGCTTTTCGAGCATGGAGTCTTCGTGCCCCTCGCGTGGACCATCGTGCACGATCAGGACTTGGACCTGGTTCGATTCATCGTTGATGTGCGCGTAGCCTCGGGGTGGCTCGCCGAGTGCTTGGGGTTGTTCGACGCTGCCCGACCAGTCGTAGGTGAGCGATTCGATCTGTTCGATGACCTGATCACGATCGATATCACCGGCGATGGCGATGACCGAGCCATCCGGCTTGGCGTGGTTGCTCCACCAGCTGGTGAGTTGTTCGTGGGTCAGTGCGCGGATGCCTTCGCTGGTGCCCAGCGTGTTGCGGCCGTAGGGCGAGGGCAGGTGGCGCACGCGCGCCGCCAGGGCGGTGCGCTGCTGCGGATCGTCGGCCAACGACTCAACGCCCTGCAACGCGAGCTCGCACGCGGGCGCAAACGAATCCTTGGACATCATCGGCTTTCGCACGATGTCCACAAGCATCGGGATTGCTTCGTTCAAGCGCGAGCCGATGGTCGAAGCGGAGAGCTGGGTGTAGCGGATTGAGTTGCTCACATCGCGCAACGCGCCGACATGATCGAACGCGTCGGCCTGCGCTTTTGAATCAAGTGCGCCCGCGCCGCGCATCAACATCTCAGCGCACACGCTTGAGGTTCCCAAATTGTGGATATCTTCGAACACCGCGCCCGCAGGGATCAACCAACGCATCGCGGCGGATTGCACGCCGCCCATCGGCTCGGTGAGAATCATCAACCCGTTGGAGCAGGTGTGGGCTTGGATGGTGTTGAGTGTGTTGGGCGTATTGGGCATCGATGAGTCCTTGAATGGCTTGGATTCCGTTGTCTTTGTGATCGACGAAACACAGGATTGAACCGTGTCTCGTGTTGCAGATTGTTCGCATGCATCAGATCAAAAACACGGTTCAACGAGAAAAGAACCAACGACGATTGCGCACGATATTGACGCGATCTTGCACCGAACATGCTGCGTTCTGCGTCGATCTATGCCCCAAGCGTGTACAACACGACATTTGATCAGATGATGCGCACGAACACTCCTTTCGGGTGACGCATGGCTGCACATGCAACGGCGTGTGTTGAGTAATCGGACGCGCTGCGCATCGCTCGTTGTGCGCGATTGCAAACGAACGGTTGCTTGCGCGCCGTGATGTATGCGTTGTCGATGGTGTTGATTGAACGCGCATGTGCGCGTTGCGTTGCTGAAAATGGTTTCGCCGATTGATGCAACTCGTGTGTTGTGCGCACACAACGCGCGCTTGCTGTATGATGGTGTTCACTTGAAAAATGCGCAAGGTTCGCGCTGAACTTCAAGATTTGCTGCACAACACACCGATGTGTTTTGTAGATTGATTGACAAGCGTTTGTAGTGGGCCGATATTCATCGTGAACAAATCGGCTTCAATGAGAAGCAACACTGACCAACGAGGAGCCACACCATGGCAAAGAAAAAAGCTACGAAGAAAAAGGTAGCCAAGAAACGCGTCGCCAAGAAAGCGACCAAGAAGAAGGCAACCAAGAAAAAGGTAGCCAAGAAGGCGACCAAGAAGAAAGCCACTAAGAAAAAGGCAACCAAGAAGAAAGTAGCCAAGAAGGCCACCAAGAAGAAGGCGACTCGCAAGAAAGCCACCAAGAAGAAGGCCACGAAAAAGAAGGCTACAAAGAAAAAAGCAACCAAGAAGAAGGTAGCCAAGAAGGCGACCAAGAAGAAAGCCACCAAGAAGAAGGCGACCAAGAAAAAAGCGACAAAGAAAAAGGCCACCAAAAAGAAGGCCACCAAGAAAAAAGCAACCAAGAAGAAGGTAGCCAAGAAGGCCACCAAGAAGAAAGCGACTCGCAAGAAAGCGACGAAGAAGAAGGCGACCCGCAAAAAGGCCGCCAAGAAAGCCACCAGGAAGAAAGCAACCCGCCGCTAAACGCCGGCTTGCCGATGCCGGGCAATGAGCTGTTGGACCCGGTGTTTTCCAAAGACTACAAACGCGCAGGGCTGATCGAAAGATCGGCCCTGTTTTTTTCTGCTCTTACCCTGTATGGATTCGGCTACCCGCCTCGGCGGGTGGCTAGTGCAGCGGATTAGGCCGCCGGGTTCCGCTTGCGGAGGAACTCGTCGGCCGTCCCCGCATCGAGGGCCCCGAACGGATAGTGCATCGAGAGACCGAGCTTGAGCGTGTGCAGATCGCAGATGCCGAAGGTGCACTGCTCGCTCATCCGCCAACCTACGAACCGCAGGGCTCTTGCGAGGCACTCGCGGGCGGTGACGAACTCGATCTCGCCGTTGTGCTCGAGCACGGGCAAAAGCCCGAACTGCCAAGCCTGGCGCTTTGAGATCAGCGCGAGCGTCTGTTCGTTGATCTCCAGAGCAAGCGGATCGACCCGCGTCGCGATCATCGCGTACTGCTCGGCCCACGCCTGCTCGATATCGCCCGGCGACACTCCGAAGCGTTCCTCGGCGATCACCCCGAATGGACGCGGAGACCCCTTCTGGATCTCAAGGATCTCATCACGCTGGGCGACGCTGATCGCGCCGTGTTCTACTAAGAGTTCGCCGAGCCGAATACCCATGGGAGTGCTCCTGTGCCGATGCCCGATCCGTGGTTCGACCACGCGATCGAGCAAGCCAGCACAAATATCGACTCTCATCACGCCCAATTCAACACGCACGCCCAGCGAGCATCACAATGCACCACCCGAACACACGCTGATCGTCGCAGGCCGTCCATGCGATCGTCCGCGCTGAGATATCACAGATTTAACCCATGATCCGGTTGCACACAGATCGCAATGATCGCGTCCGAGAATGGGCTTGATTATTGATCTGATCATCGCGCATCGGGCTACTTGCCCACACAGAAGGTCGCGAAGACCCGCCCAAGCACATCGTCGGGGGAGATCTCCCCGATCAGCTCGCCCATCGCGTCGAGGGCGTCACGCAAACCAATGGCCACGAGTTCGGGCTCTTCGACGATCCGCTTGCTTGGATCAAGGCGCGAAAGCCCGCTGGCGATGCCACGGGCCGCATCGATAAGCCCGCGGCGATGACGGGGCACGAACACCCCCACGCCGGTGCCCGAGCGCTGCGAGCTCGCGTCGGCGATCGCCCTGCGGAGTGATCCCAGGGCCGTGCCGTCGAGGGCGCATACGGCCAAGCCGTCGGGGGAATCTGCGTATGTATGAACAAGGTCCGATTTCGTGCGCACACGCACGACCGGGCTGCTGGTTG
>Ga0209344_10002773_pt1 | contig 18702 bp, 16 predicted proteins | sample Cruoilmetagenom6_FD_187293 | JGI IMG/M metagenome (GOLD analysis project Ga0209344, IMG submission 187293) | Oil polluted marine microbial communities from Coal Oil Point, Santa Barbara, California, USA - Santa Barbara Oil Seep Sample 6 (SPAdes)... | ecosystem: Environmental > Aquatic > Marine... | reverse complement strand
ATTTTTTGATTTCCGTTATTTCCTGTTTCAGCTCTGCCAGTTCATCGGTTCTGACTAGATCTGTCTTACTCAAAATGCTTTTTACTATGCTTTCTACTTTCTCGTCCAACTTCTCTTTTGCATCGTCATATTTGCTTATCAGCTCATCAACAAAATTTTTTCCCTCTTTTTCAGACAGCTTCCCCTTTTTAGAAAATTCTTTAGCTAAAGACTCGACCTCATCTTTTGTTTTTAGCGCCAGACCTACTCCTGTCAGCATAGCTTTTTTTATTACATCAAACATGATTACCCTCCCAATAAATTACTTTTAAGTTGTTGATAATACAAAATTATTTTTCCGCTAAAATTTTTGACTTCAACCAGTTCGAAGCCAAGCTTTTAGTTTATTCCGTTGGTTAATTTGCGAAGCAAACTACGTGCTCCTTATTATTAAAATAATTATAAAAATCAGGAAAGGCGAACAAGAATTTGTATCAAAAAAACAGTTAATTCATAATAATTGGCTATTTAAAGGCAAAACAAAAAATAATAACATATTTTAAAAATCGGTTTGAGTGAGAATCATGCAAACACAATCATAATATGAGATTACATTAAGTAAAATTTGTTTTGTTTAAAGTTCCTAAAATTACAGATAAATTAGGAAAAGAAAGAATATTTTCATATTCATTTTTTTTGGAAGTTATAAAAAAGTTCTTGAATAATGATAGGCATTATTATTTTTTACCTTAGGCGAAAAATAGTAACGCCTATAAGGTAAAAAATAAATATTTAATTTATATGAAGCGGTTTAAACATAAATGCTTTAAACTGTTTCATGATTTTTGTGAGTTAAAAGACTGCACAGATGTTATTTATAACAAAATTTTTGCTTGTAGTTTATAAACTTTATCCCTCAAAGTTGACTATTTTAGTTTACCTATTACTGAACTTGCAATTGTATTTTTTTGAATTTCTTTAGTTCCTTCATAAATTTCAGTAATCTTTGCATCACGGTAATAACGTTCAACCTCATATTCAGTCATGTATCCATATCCACCCAAAAGTTGTATTGCTTCATCTGCAACTTCTACAGCCGTTCTGGCAGCATACATTTTTGCCATGGATGTCAGCTTTGGATCAATACGTCCCTGATCAAAATTCCACGCAGCTTTATATGTTATAAGTCTAGCTAACTCGATTTTTGTTGCCATATCAGCAAGCTTATGTTGAGTTATTTGAAATTCAGCAATTTTTTTACCAAACTGTTCTCTTTGTTTAACGTAATCCAATGCACGGTCAAAAGCACCTTGCGCTGTACCCAAAGCTTGTGCTGCAATTAATATTCTGCTTTCATCAAAAAATTCCAGAACCTGATAGAAACCTTTACCTTCCTTGCCAATTAGATTTGAGGCAGGAACGCGAACATCGGTGAACGTTAACTCTGCGGTTGCTAACATGCGGATACCGAGTTTTTCGCCTACATCTGTTGCTGTGATGCCTTTTCTATCACCTTCCACAAGAATCAAACTAAGCCCTCTGTGAGACGGTTTGCTCTCAGGATCGGTCTGGCATAGCACAACATAAAAACCGGCTTTGCCGCCATTTGTTATAAATGTTTTATTACCATTAATGACCCATTCGTCTCCATCTTTTACAGCAGTAGTGTTCATAGATGTAATATCAGAGCCATGGTCAGGTTCAGTAAAGGCGCCGCCAGATAATATTTTTCCTTCAGCTACCTGAGGTAAAAATTTGGTTTTTAACTCTTCACTACCGCAACGTAAAAGGCACTCAGATGCAAAACTTGCAAGAACAACAGCTATTCCTATTGTTGAGTCCTTTCGGCAAAATTCTTCACAAACAATAATATTTTCTACAACCCCCAGGTCTTGTCCTGAATATTGTTCAGGATAGTGCATGCCGATAAATCCTAGATCACCTGCTTTTGCCCAAATTTTTTCCGGGAACTCATGATTTTTATCAAGTTCAAGTGCGAGATCCTTATCAAACTCACCTTTTGCGAAATCCCTTGCCGCTTTCTGAATTTCTTTTTGTGATTTTGTCAGTTCAAACTCCATTGTTATACCCCCTACATGATTGGTAATAATAAGCTTATATATAGTATAGATTTTCCCCAATTTGCTATTATAAGGTATTTTATTTGCCTTATACTTAACATTTATGCAATAAAAAAATAAAATTTTTAGTTTTTTTATTGTGAATTATCTTGAGGTATCTATTTATTATTCAATAATATACAAGCAAATATTTTATTATGAAACAACTTGAATATAAATATTTTAAATTGCTTTATAAAACTCTCATGATGAAAATTATATCTTCAGTTCTTTGCAATAAAAAAATAAACTTTTTCCATTTTAATGATTAAAATATACTTTCCAATTAACAATTACAAGCATCAAATATTAAAAATAGTAATTTAAAAAACACAAGCAAAGAATGATCTGACTTGACAATAAACGAACAAGACTCAATTCAGAAGGATTACTTTTCCTTAAGTATTTTTATAACTACTTAAAGAATCAACATAATTGCATTGAATCTTTAAGCATTATTATAATTTAACATACCCTTATAATTAATATTTTTTAGCATATGAATACAATTATTGCAAGTATATTGACTTTTTTCTTGTTTTGGCAATATGATTAAAAAAAGTAGTAAGAGTAGTAAATATATATGTTTAATAAGCGTTTTCGCATAAATACTTATAACTTTTTCAACTTATGTTTTATGCTTATATCCAGCCGATACGCAGTGTTTGCAAGCTAAGTTTTTTTATAAGCAATTATGCGAATACGTTTATTTATTAATGTTAGTTTAAGGATATGCTTGGATTTAGGTCTCAGATCAATGAGAAAGAAAAGGGCAGATGCATTTGACTTGAAAAAACAGTCCAAGTATTGTATGATATTCAGGATAATGTTGATTTATTGGTTTTTTTTAGTATAGCGTATTTGTTTTGAACAAAAACAAAAATTTTTAAATATGTTTGTCATGATAGTCAGGGGGGGGCGATACAAAATATGTCTTTTTCAATATCTTTAGCAGGTAAAGGAGGTACAGGAAAAACCACTATTGCCGGTATGCTAATTAAATATTTAATATTAAACGGGAAAACACCTGTTCTTGCAGTTGATGCGGATTCAAGTGCCAACCTAAATGAAGTATTAGACGTAAAAGTTACTGAAACGCTTGGTAGTGCACGTGAAGAAATGAGGAAAGGAAAAGTTCCTGAGGGGATGACAAAAGACGTTTTTATGTCCATGAAGCTTCAACAGGCCGTTATTGATGGAGAGGGCTACGATCTTGTTGTTATGGGACTTCCTGAAGGGAAAGGTTGTTATTGTGCGGCTAATTCACTTCTTACAGGTTTTTTAGACCGGCTAATTGATAACTATCCATATATCGTAATAGATAATGAAGCTGGTATGGAACATATTAGTCGCCTAACCACAAGCAATGTTGATATATTATTGATAGTTGCTGACACTTCAAGACGTTCAATTCAGGCAGCTATAAATATCAATAAACTGGCAGAGCAACTAAAAATTGGAGTTGTTAAGAGCTATATTATAATCAATCAGGTAAAAGAAGATTTATCTGAGAAAATAATCGGGTTGATTAAAAAATCAGGGCTTGAATTTGCCGGAGCTATACCAGATGATGATTCAATATATGAATATGATTTTAATGGCAAGCCAACATTTAATTTGCCAATTAATAACGATGCTTTAAAAGCTACATTTAAGATTTTTGATAAAATATTTAATAAGAGATAGTTTTTCAACAGGCTTTTATGGAATGAAAATTTTTTCAAGTCCAAGGTGGAAAATTAATTTGACCGCAGGCATACAAGTGGTATTTAAGAGGATTAAATTAATTTTCTAACGCGGAAATTGGATAAATTGCATTTTGTAACAGCCCGTCGATTTATTCAAATCTTATCATATGTGGAATACTTTTTTAGGAAGAATTTGCTAAACTAAATTATAACAATTCTTTTGAGGAATGTATTAAATGTATATTAAATGTTGGGGGTCAAGAGGTTCGATCCCTGTATCTGGTAAAGAATTTTTAAAATACGGAGGAGATACCACTTGTATTGAAATCAGAGCCAGAAGTGGGGATATCATTATCATAGATGCTGGAACAGGCATCAGAAGACTCGGCAATAAGTTGTCAGAAGAAAAACGAGATAAATTTAACTTTATTTTAACACATGCCCATTGGGATCATCTTATGGGCTTTCCTTTTTTCAAGCCTCTTTATAATTCTCTATCCGAAATTCATATGCATCAATGTCCTTTTCCGGCTAAATTTATGGAAAATATGATAACAGAAGTAATGAAACCTCCTAACTTTCCAGTACGATATTCAGAGTTAAAAGCGAAAATAATTTATGAAAAAGGCCATCCTGATAAGTTTGATATAGGTTCTATCACAGTAATACCAATTCCACTTAGTCATCCAAATATGGGCAGGGGATACAAATTTATTGAAAACGGAAAATCGTTTGTTTTTATAACTGATAACGAGATTGGTTACATTCATCAGGGAGGGGTTGAATATGAGAAATATCTGCAGTTTTCATCAGGAGCAACTTTTTTAATACATGATGCAGAATATACTCCTGAAGAATATGAAATGCAGGCTTTATGGGGACATTCATCATATATGGATGCACTTAATTTGGCATTGGAAGCTGAAGTAAAGATGCTAGGCTTGTTTCATATTAATCCGGAAAGAACAGACCATGATATGGATAAAATTGTTGGAATTTGCAGAAAACATATTTCTGAAAAAGGAAAAAGCATGAAATGCTTTGCTGTGGAAAGAGATATGACATTTATTTTATAATACTATTGAAAAAGTAGGCTTAGTCTAATTTTTATATGTATAATTGTGCATAGAATGTGCTTGAAACAGATTGGAATAGTTTTATGGCAAGTATAAAAAGAAGAGGTTGGGTAAAAACCGTTTCTGTAACTCCTCCATCGTTAACAGACAATACTGCTGATGTAGATAGATTGACAAGCGCTTTAAAAGCTCAACTTGATTTAGATTCATTATGTATTGAGATTAAATTATCACTTTTGAAAAAAATTCCATCTCTTTTAAGGAAATGGAACTATAATGTTCGGTGTATTTTATTTAAAGATAACAACAAATGGGATCTTATAAGTATCACAGGCCCCCAGGACAACATCTCTATTTGCGGGTTGGCTATAGACATAGGGACAACTAGAGTATCATTACGTGTAATAGACCTGTTGACAAACAGAAATCTTGCAGAAAAATCTTTTGATAACCCACAACTGAGTGTAGGTCCAGACATATTGACAAGGATACACTATGCTGATCAAGATGTTGGTCTTGAAAAATTAAACAAATTGATTGTTAAAGGCATAAACAAAATGATCAAGTCGGTATGTGAATCCATAAAAATATACCCTGGTCAAATCTACATTCTTGCTATTGCCGGAAATACAACCATGACACACCTGTTGCTTGGACTCGATCCTCACTGGATAATTCGAGAACCATATATTCCTGTTATTAATAGGACAGTTTTTGTAGAAGCAAAAGAGATTGGAATAATGGTTAATTCTTCGGCAAAAGCGCTTGTCTTTCCAAATGTGGGAAGTTATTTTGGTGGAGACTTAATCGCAGGAATATTATTTTCTGGATTACATAAATTAGATGATACAGCTATCTTGGTTGATGTGGGTACAAATGCTGAAGTTGTGCTTGGAAATAACAAATGGCTTATTGCCTGCGCAGGTGCAGCAGGCCCTGCATTAGAAGGAGGAGTCACAAAAAAAGGCATGATGGCCAATCCAGGCGTTATCGATAAGGTTTTAATTGAGCCAAATACAGATAAAATAATCCTTCATACTATAGATAATTTGCCTCCTATAGGAATATGCGGTTCAGGTCTTATTGATCTTGCGGCAAATCTTTTTCTTTCAGGAATGATCGATATAAGGGGTAAACTAAAACCGTCATCCTGCAAAGGTCGGCTTAAAAAACGTGATGGCATCAACCATTTTGTTTTAGTTCCATCTAATGGATCAATTCCTGAGTTGACAATAAGCCAGGTTGATCTTGACAGTCTGATTAGATCCAAGGCTGCCATGTATACAATATTAGAGACTATTACATCATTTGTAGGTATGCCTTTGCGCGAGCTGCCCCTTTTTTTTGTTGCCGGCAGTTTTGGTTCATTTATAAACCCAAAATCAGCTATTTCCATAGGTATGCTTCCTGACTTGCCAATTGAAACATACAGATCTCTTGGAAACACCTCTCTTGGGGGTGCAACAATTGCGTTGACATCAGAAGAAAGTATTGATGAAATCAATAAAATAAGGGATAGCATTACTTATCTTGAATTAAACGTAAACCAGGAATTTATGAATAAATTTAGTGCTGCAAAATTTCTTCCCCATACAGATTTTTCTCAATTTCCCTCAGTTAGACAACCATAAAAAAATGGGCACGTGTATCATTAATTTAATGATGATCTGCATGATCATCACCAATTCCATGATCACCAATTCCATGATCACCATGTGGTGAGTCAATAAATGCGGCTTTAACAATGCAAAATGTCATTCCAAGTCCAATGATTGTTAAAGCATACCACAGGCCCCCCATAAAAATTAAATGCGCAGCATCCCAAACCCATTCAAATGAAAAAGGAAACATTTTTTGACCTCCAAAAAAACTGTTTTTAAAACTTTATTATACTCTTAGTAGAGTTAAAAAAGGCAATGGTATTATTTGTCAATTTTATCATAAGAGTTGTAATAATATATTTGTCTAAGCTCCATCAGAAACAGTAGAATCTATTGGGTTTAATTCTTTTTCTTGCGGAAAAATAGGCAGATAACGATGAGATATTGCTATTAAGATTACACCGTATGCCACAGGTAAAATAGTTGTTGCAACTTCCTGCCAGCTAGGAATATAAAGTGCCCATTCTTCAAATGGTAATACCGGTACAGCCATTACATGAAGTACCATTTCCCACCTGTTCAGACAAACACCAATTACAGCCAAAGTCGCCGCTGTAATAAGCAAAGTCGAATTTTTTCTACCTTTTTCCATAATTAATATTATTGCAGGTAAAACACCACATATAACTATTTCAAGGACAAGAATCCAAATTCCATAAAATGAGTTACCAGAATAAAATTCCATGAAAGTCTGACCTTGTGAGGGAGCTGTAACAGCTGCCCAGTATGCAGTATCAATTATCTTTGCAATGATATATGTTGCAAGCATCCAGCCTGAGATTTTAGCAAGAAGTTCAATAACATTTTGTTTAACAAGCTTTTTTCTTGTAATTTTTTCAGTGATCCATGTCACAAGGATTGTAAAGCATGGGCCGCAGGCAGCAGCTGACCAGGTAAAAAGAAAAAAAGTCCATGGCCAAATAACAATCCCTTCTCTGTACGCAAATGGACGGCCAAATAAAACGCCAGCAACACCACCTAAAGATCCTTGATGAAAAAAAGATAGAAATGCTCCTGTTGCAGCAAAAACTGCCATAGTGCTGTGCATATTATGGCTTAGATGGTGGAAAAAAGATACTTTGTCTAGTTGGCGGTTTTCAAGTATTAACGGAATATATTCAATTGTTAAAACAGCAAAATAACAGGAAAGACAAAATGCTACTTCAGTAAGCATTGAATGTACATTGGCATGCCAGAAAATAAACCAGGCTCTAAGTGGTTGGCCAACATCAATTGCCAGAATTAACAATGCTGAACTATAGCAGATAAATCCAATAAGAACCGCATAATTAATAATATTTTTCAGTTCATCTTTTCCAGCAATATATTTTAGAAAGCCTGAAAAAAATGCTCCTCCGCCAACAGCTATTACTGCAAGGTCAGCCCATATCCATAATGCAAATCCATAGGAATCATTCATGTTTGTCTGATTAAGCCCCTTTAGCCAGCAAAGCAACATTGCAAAAACGCCCCACAAAAGTACAATACTAACCAGACCAATAAACAATATAAAGTAACCAAAATGGCAGCGCTTAACTCCTTTTGGTATTAATGCAGAATCCATAAAATGAATACTCCTAAATTATATACGATTTTAATATTTTATTGATGGATTTTCTATCAATGATGCGATAGTTTTTTTATTTTTTCATCTTTGAGATAATTATCACCAGCCCGTCTAACCCACTTGCGGCTTGAAATGTAGTACACTTTAGGATTGGTTCCGAGCCTTTCAAGAAGCCTGAACGCTTTTGGATCTTTTTTTAGCTTGTATACTGCATGGGTTGGATCAAGAAGATCTCCAAATACAATGGCACCAGCCGGGCAGGCCTGTGTACATGCGGTCTGATATTCATCTTCCGCAAGTTCACGTTTGCCTTCATAAAAGGCCTTATCAGTTGCTATCTGATATCTGTGAAAACAAAAACTACACTTTTCAACCACACCTCTCATTCTAGGAGACACATTTGGACTCAAATACTTCTCCATATTTTTAGGCCAAACAGGGTCCCACCAGTTAAAATATCTGGCATGATAAGGACATGCTGCCATACAATACCTGCATCCAAAACAACGGGTGTATATTTGACTTACAATACCTGTTTCAGCAGAGTAATCAGTGGCAGTTGCAGGACACACAGAAACACATGGGGAATGACCATTGTGCCCTTCACAATGCATGCAGGGCCTGGGAAGATAACAAATATCTGTATCAGGGAAAGATTTTCCATTTGTTAGTTTGTAAACCCTCATCCATGTAATGCTTAGCAGCTTATCTGTTTCATCCTCCTTAAAAGGAATGTTATTTTCAGCCATGCAAGCCACCATACATGAACCGCACCCTGTACATTTATCCAAATTAATGACCATTCCATATTTTTTGGCTTTACTCATCAGAACCTCATACTGTGGATTTTTTTTGTTCCAAACTTTTTTGTTCCAAACTTTAGGGTTAGAGCAAAATTCTGCACTCTTTTTGATTTGTATCCACTCGGTTATTTATAAAAAAACATTTTATTGTCAGTTATATTCTTGTAAGAGTAGCTCTAATTCCCCATGCCGAATCAAGACCAGAAACAGAATCATAAATCGGGCCAATCAGTTCATTATAATTGATCCCTTTTGTTGCAATATATTTACTATGAGCAGTATGGCCAAAGCCTCTTGGTATGCCTACAACACCTGGCATTATTCCTTCAAACAGATGTACTTTAACTTTTGCCTTACCTTTTGGAGTAGTCAATATTGCATATTTTCCCTCAGCCAGGTTATATTTTTTTGCTGTTTGAGGATTTATCTCAACAAAATTGTCATTACCTTTTAAAACTGTATCCTCAACAGTTTTCATAGCAAAAGGCGTGCAAGCAACAAAGCCACTTGAAATTCTCATTGAATCATAAGGTATCAACACAAGTGAAAAATGAGTTTCACTACCTTCTATTTCTACTGGAGTAAAGCATGGCAGTAAGATACAATTATTACTAACATTTTTGCTGTAGTTTGGCACGACAAATTCAAATTTACCGGATGGGGTGTTAAATGCATGATTCCAGTTTTCATGTTCATATTCTATATCAATCCAATATCCATTTTCATTAAGTTTGTCCCATTTATCGGCTAAAGTCTCTTTCAAACATGCTTTGTAGCTATCCCATTTAAAAGCATCAGCAATGCTTCCTTTAAGAGCTTTAGCAATAAGAATTATAGAATCACCCACATGTTTTGTGTCAAATTGTGGTTCAATAACAGATTTGGATAATCCAATAATAGGTTTGTTGCTACCAAAAGATACTGGAATATCTTCATACTGCTCAAGATAATTATGGCTAGGTAATATTAAATCTGCATTTTGGGATGTTTCATCCATATATGACGAAAAGCTGACTTTAAAAGGTATTTTATCAAAGGCTTTTTTAACATTTTTTGTGTCAGGCAGTGTATAAAGTGGATTTGCACCTGCAACAAAAAGAATCTGTACATCTGCTTTGCCTGAATTTATTGCCTCAGGTAAATGATTCAGTAAGGATTTTGCATGTGGATACCTATTACTACCTGCGCCATCTAACCGCTGATTTTTCAAATCTTCTGTAGTTTTAGAATTTAAGGTTAAATTTGGCCAGTTTATATATTGTGGGGGGGGGATAGCTGAAACACCACCCTTTTTGTTTATATTGCCCACAAGTGCATTTAAAGCATGAACAGCCATAAAAGTATCAAAGCTGCCAGCTGTTTTCCCTTTGCCATTACCACATATTGCAACAGGATTAGATGAGCTAGCAAATTGTTTGGCAAGGGATATAACAATTGATTTTTTAATTCCTGTAATGCTTTCAACATAATCCGGTGTGTATTTGTTTAAAACAATGTGTTTGAACCCTTGCTGCAAATTACCGTTTTTATCAGTCCAGTCATAGAATCCGAATGCATGTTTATTAATAAAATTATCATCATATAATGATTCTTTTATAATAACATACGCAAGTCCCAATGCGAGAGCAGCATAAGTTCCAGGATTTATTGCTATCCAGCGATCTGCCTTTGCTGCAGTATTTGAAAGGCGTGTTTCAATCTGAACAACTTGAGCCTGCGCATTTTTTTCTTGCCATCTGCTGTTAGCCTTGCACATGCGAACCGGAGATCCCCATCCATCAATAAGTCCGCTGCCAAAACTTAAGACAAAGTTAGAATTTTCAAGATCAAATCCTGGTAGAGCATCCACTCCATGCATAAGTTTTATTGCCAATTGATATGAATCCTGAATTGACGATTCATAAAATATATTAGGTGAGCCGCATGCTGTAAGAAATCTGTTGAAAAGTTGATGAACAGTTCCATATTGTTGTCCTGTAATACAGCATAAGCCGTTGTCTAATCCTTTTGACCTTAAATCATCTATTCTTGTTTTAACTTTCGAAATCGCTTCATCCCATGAAATTTTTTTGAATCTTCCTTTTCTTTTTATTAAAGGCGTTTTGATTCTATTTTGGTCATAAAGAAGCTGAAGACCTGATAACCCTATTGAACATATTCCGCCACTATTTACAGGATGATCTTTTATTCCGTATATGGCCACAGCCCTATCATCAATTTTGCGAACAGAAATGCCACAGCTTCCAGGACAAAGTTTACAAACAGAGTTTACATAGTGTGCAGCACCATCTTCAGGAACAGGTGTCCAAGGCCAATTTTGAGTCCATATGGCACTATCATCCATAAGCTTCCAGGGCAGTGGCGAAAGTGTTGTACCTGCTGCTACACCAAGCCCAAGCGACAAAAAACTTCTTCTGTCTATTTTCATATTTTTAAACCCTTAAGTATTTATATTAAACAGCTCAGATACAAATGCTTTAAACAGTGTTTTAAGTTAAAACATTTATTTAGTACCTTACAAAACTTTTTTTGCCAATATAACCTTGACAAAAAATTATAATTTTCGTTCAGATACTATTTTAGGTTATTATAAACACGCCTAACATAATCATTGATCAAAATCTGTTTATTTGTGGCAAACAAAGCATGCGCCTTTACCAGTCTGGACACTGGATTGTTTAACTTTTTCTTTTACGTGACATTCAGCGCAGTCATCCATTTTCATTCGATCCCATGTATTTTTTTTTATACCAGCGATGTTTTCGCCCCAGATATCCCTACTTACACCAGTAAGACGATTTTGTTGATATACCTTTAGATTTTTCGATTCCCCAATAGGGCCATGGCATGTCTTACATTCCATTTTTGCTCCTTTGACATGCGCTGCATGCGAAAAAAACACACAATCTGGTTGCCTTGAGTAAATTAACCATGGAACCTCCCGTCCTTTTTCAACATATTTTTTGACGAATTTTATTTCATCAGGGCTTTCTCCCTGGACTTCTTCATGACAATCAACGCACTGTTCCAGTTTTGGAATGCCAGAATAACTTCCGTCTTCCCTGAAAAAATGGCAACTTTCACATCCATCGTCCACAAGATCCATGTGTAAAGAATGGTTAAAGTCTATTGGTTGTTTTTTTTTCGAATATAATAGTTTTGGAAAAATTACCCAACCAAAAATAAGAGTTGCTGCAAAACCAATAACAAAAAATAATATAATAAACCCTGATGCTTTGTTATTCTGGTTAATGTCGTTATTCCCTGACATTGCTTCTTTTATTGTTTTGTCAGGAGCCTTCTTAGTTTTGCCATCTAATGTACTCATGTAAACCCCATTTAACTTGTGTTGATGATATAACTAAATTATGACCAAATAAATACTTTATGCATTGTATTTACCAAAAATCATTTAGAATATACAGTATTGTTGTGTATATTGAGAATAGGATTTTGTCAAGGAAAAATCATATGGGTTTTATTATTGTCCATAACTATGTAAGCCTGGTAAATAATTAACTCCAAAATATGTGAAAATAACAGCCACAAAACCAAAAATGGAAAGATATGCAATCCGATTGCCATGCCATGAATGCACGCTTCTGGTGTGCAATAATGTCGCATAAATAAACCATGTGATCAATGACCAGGTCTCTTTAGGATCCCATGACCAATAACTACCCCATGCTGAGTTTGCCCATACTGCACCTGTAATGATACCGATTGACAAAAATAAAAAGCCGAATATTACCATTTGGTGGGTCAGGTCATCTAAAACAGAAGATGTAGGAAAATTAGAAAGTAACCTATGCTGCTCATTTTTTTTGCTATTTTTAATTAAAAACATCAAGCTAATACAAAATGCTAATGCAAAAGATGCATATCCAACAAAACATGTAGCTACATGGGCAATTAGCCAATTACTTTTAAGAGCAGGTATTAAAGGTTGGATTTTATTGCTGACAGCAGAAGGTATTAATGTAGCATAAGCCATTAAAAGAAAGGCTATGGGTGTTACAAATGCTCCAAATACATTATTGTTATTTTTATACTCTACGAAAATAAAAATAACAATAATGATCCATGAAAAAAAAATTATGGATTCATACATATTAGACAAAGGCGCGTGGCCTATATTTAATTTATATGATTCAATCCATCTGATTATAATTCCCATGGTATTTCCTGTTAAACCAATAATGGTTGTCCATGTTGCAAGTTTTCCAAGATTAGTTTTGTGAAATATCCATGAGGCACTGTACAGCAGGGCTGCCAGACCATAAACGAAAGTGACTATTGACAATATATTAGCGCTGTTCATTGTTGATTTTCCATTTTTTAGCAGATTGGGCATGTATTTCGTTATTTTTTAACCAAATAACAGGCCAATGACTATTTCAAGAGAAGTAAGTGTAAAAAGTGTTAATGAACATATACGGATTTAACAATTTATATGATGCGTAATTATCGTTGAAGTTCGGAGGAATTTAAATCAGAGTGAAATAAGCCTGTTTCATCATAATTAATCTTTTCTTTTTGTGGTTTAATAACAACTCCGTCATGGAAACGTTTTTTTAAGAGTTCAAGGCTTTGACGTGCTAGCTTTTCACCACCAAATTTATAGTATATAGATGTAATAGATTTTATATAAACATCATTTCGGTATTCATAATGAATGGATTGTAAAATATTTTCATAAATCATTTTTTGTTCATCAATCGTTTTGCATTTTGATATAATAATTTTTTTTTTCCCCATGATTATTCCCTAATGTATTTGAGTTATTTCATATTAAAATTAGTTTATATAGATTTTATAGAGCTGATTGCAAGCATTTTTGCTATTACTTATTCCAAGAAAATAACAATGCTCCAATGGATAGAAAAATAATTGCCATTATTATCAATATCCCAAGTTCTGTTGTAATGTCATTAAAAGTTGCCCCATCGTTTGTTATTTTTCTGGCACCTTTAATTATATGTGTAAGAGGAAATAATTTTGCTGTAATTTTAAGCCAGTTTGGAGCACTTTCAATTGAAAACCATACTTCAGATAAAAACATCATAGGCCAGGTAATAAAATTGATCATACCACTTGATACCTCCTCACTTGTGCCTCTTGAGGCCAACAGTAAGCCAAGAGAGCTTAAGTTAAAACCTCCAACAAGAAAAATTAAGAACAAACTATAATATGATCCATTGACCTGAAAAGAAAAAATCAAATCACAGCCAAACCAAACTACAACAAATGTGAAAAGTAAAAGAAATATACGTGACAACACCTGAGCGCTTAAATATTCAAGTGAAGTTAAAGGAGTAGCTTGTAAACGTTTTAATACTCCGTTTTTTCTGTACCTTACTACAATAAAACCTACTCCCCACAGTGCGCTAAACATCATGTTCATTGAAATAATACCAGGAAAAAGCCAGTCGATATAACGGATTGTTGTTCCATGGATTTTTTGTTTTTCAGCTATTTGTTGGTATTTTTCTTGTAATAAACCAGCAAAAAAAATCTTTTCTGTAATATATCCATTTGGTGATGATTCACTGACCCAGTATTTATATGGAGGTGAGCCAATTTTTAAAAGAAAATCTATCTTATGATGCTTCAATTTATCCAAACCCTTTTTAAAGGATTCAAAACCAACAAATTTTATATACTTTTCGTTTTTAAGAGGGGCTGATATATTAATGTGTTTTAAAGAGACATTTTTTGATTCACAAGGAAATATACCTACTGTAAATGTAGTACTTTCTGTATCGCTGAATATAATACTAAAACCAGCTACTATTAGAAACGGAAAAAAAAAGTTCCAGCCAAGTGCAGAACGATCCCTGAAATATTCAATATTCCTTGCCTTAAAAATTACCCATAATCTTTTAAAATTCATTACTTATGTTCGAAGTGCATGTCCTGTTAAATTTAAAAAAACATCTTCAAGATCAGGCTTGTGAATAACCATCTTTGAAAAATTAACGTTTTTAGCCAATAATTTTTTCAGGCAATAATTGATATCATTTGTCTGAATTTGAATTTTATCTTTATTTTTTGTATATTCAATGCCTATATCCATATAGTCTGATGCATTATTAAAACTGTCAATAGGAACTATTATTTTACATCCATCGCAATATTTTGTGATCAATTCATCTACAGTGCCTATGGTAATTATACTGCCATGATCCATAATTGCTATTTCATCACAAAGATATTGTGCTTCTTCCATATAATGTGTGGTTAAAATTATTGTTGTCCCCTGCTTCTTGAGATTTAATAGAATATCCCATAAGTTATGTCGAGCTTGGGGATCTAACTCTGTAGAAGGCTCATCTAAAAATAAAAGTTTTGGTTTATTGATTAACGCAATTGCCAGTAAAAGCCGCTGTTTCTGCCCCCCGGATATTTTGCTATTTTGCTGATACAGTATTGAATTTAAACAGCACATATCAACAAGTTCTTCTATATCATATGTATTGTGATATAGGCCTTTAAAGGTTTTTAAGGTTTCCAATACCGTAAGAAAAGACAAAAGAACTGTATGCTGGAATTTTATCCCGATTTCTTCCCTAAAGGATGATGACCTTGGTTTACCTTTGTATAAGACTGTACCGGAAGAGGGGATAATTATATTTTCAATAATTTCTATTGCTGTTGTTTTACCAGCACCGTTTGGGCCAAGTAGTCCAAAACAAATTCCCTCGTATATTGAAAAACTGATTTTATTGACTGCTGCTATTTTATTATATTTTTTTACTATATTTTTTACTTCCAACAATGCATTCATAAATTAAAAGATATTATTTTCATATGCTAAAGGAAAATTGAACTGTATTATAAGTAAAGGTAATTATCAATATACATAGGCAAATTAATTATGGGGAAATAAGTTTAGAAAAATAAAGATTGATATGTCAAATGGTAATTAATGCATAGTAATTTTTGCTTTGGACATGGACAAAACAATTTTCACAAAAAAAGGTACTTGGATTGTGGAATGTATTACATCTATGCCTCCTTAGTCAACAAATCTCAGCAATAATTGCAGAATTTTGTTAAAATGATTAGTACTTAGGAAGTTGGTTTTCAGGAATTTTTCTCAAACACTGGTTTAAGGTATCTTTTGGAGAAACCAAATGTTTTTTTACCTTCCAGTCAATGCATATGTCAGGATCGGAATATAATATGCCTTTTTCATCATCAGGATCATAAGCATTGCTGCATTTGTAAATTACAATGGCGGTATCACTTAAAACACTAAATCCGTGAGCAAATCCTTCAGGTATAAAAGCCTGACGTTTATTAGTATCTGAAAGTTCAATTCCGATCCATTCGCCAAATGATGAAGACCCGCAGCGTATGTCAACTACAACGTCAACTACTGTCCCTTTAACAACACAAACAAGCTTGGCCTGAGGAGTTGTCAGTTGATAATGCAATCCTCTTATTGTCCCATATGCTGAATGTGAAATATTATCTTGAACAAAGATACAATCGATACCTGCTTGAAAATATCTTTGCTGCTGATATATCTCCATGAAATAACCCCGGGAGTCTTCAAAAATGTCCGGTTCGATAATAAGTACATCATCTAATTTTGATTGTATTATATTCATTACTTATCTGTCATCTTTATTATATCAAGCAAATATTGACCATAGGAATTATTAATAAGTGGTTTTGCAAGTTTTTCAACCTGATTGCCATCAATATACCCTAAATTGTAGGCAATTTCTTCTATGCATGCCACTTTTAGCCCTTGTCTTTCTTCTAAAGTCTGAATATATGTTGCCGCATTCATAAGACTTTCATGTGTCCCTGTATCAAGCCACGCAATACCTCTGCCAAACTTTTCTACATGAAGTTTTCCCATTTTGAGATAAGTCATATTGACATCTGTAATCTCAAGTTCTCCTCTTGCTGAAGGTTTAATGCCTGACGAAATTTCAACAACCTGATTGTCATAATAATAAAGTCCTGTTATTGCATAATTTGATTTCGGTTTTACCGGTTTTTCCTCTATGCTGATTGCTTTACCAGTATCATTAAATTCTACAACACCATAGCGATGAGGATCCTTGACGCGATATCCAAAAATCGTTGCACCTTTGTTTTTTTGCACTAAATTTTGTAAAATTCCTAAAAACCCATAACCATAAAAGATATTATCTCCTAATATTAAACAGACATCACTTTTTCCTATAAATTTTTTTCCTATGATAAATGCCTGTGCTATGCCTTCTGGAGCTGGTTGTTTTGCATATTCAAATGATAAGCCCAATTGAGAGCCATCCTGCAATAATTTTTTAAAAAGCGGTAAGTCCTGAGGTGTTGAAATGATTAATATCTCTTTTATTCCTAACAACATCAGCACAGACAAAGGATAGTATATCATAGGTTTATCATAGATGGGAATAAGCTGTTTGCTTATAGCCAATGTAACGGGATAAAGTCTTGATCCGGCACCACCCGCAAGTATTATACCTTTCATAATATCTGGCCTTGAATTTATTTAACGTGAGTTAGACAGGCTGTTACGGAATAAAAATTTTTTCAAGCTCAAGACGAAAAATTAATTTGCCACAGTCATACATGTAGTATTTAAGCGGATCAAATTAATTTTTTAACGCAGAATTTGGATAAATTGCATTTTGTAACAGCCTGTTGATTGTATTTTCTATATAATCTAAATGGCTATTGAATTTTGTTATTTATAAAGTATCTTTTTTAACGGCTTTATTGTTTATTTTGTCTGAAAATTACTTGCATTGACTATGAAAGTCAATATTTTTTATGTTACATGCTTTATTATAATGGAGCATTTTTGAGAGCGTGCTTAATAAATAACAATTTGAAAATATTCAAATCAGTTATTATGGCTTAGAGGGACTTTATTTTAAATATTATAGAGACTGTTCGACTAAAACAATCTAATTAAGATGTGTTTACACTCATGATGCCAAAAACAATTTTAAGTTTCATTTTAGATAATCATCGATCATGATAAATTGGTGCAAAAAACAAATTAAATATTGCAGATAAAGGTCCCCCCATATTGCGGATGCTTGGGTAATCCGATTTATTTGATTAAAAATACTGCGAAAATGAAAAGCTCTTTAAATTTAAGTTATTTATATTAAACAATATTTATAAACAAAATGCTATGTTGCTATATAAACACCTCTTGCAATACTTTTAATTCTTCCCTTTTTTGACGCTCTGTGAACAATATTACTAATTTTTTTCTCATCATACCCTGTTTTTTGTCTAAGCGTTGAAACATTAACACCTTTTTTCTTTTGCATTTTAATGATTTTTATTACTTTTTCTGTGGATGTTAAGCCTTCTTTTTCGGGTTTACTGTTTACTTGTTTGATTGCTTTGACAGCTGTCTGTTTCTTGACTTTTGACATAGCAGGTTTTTTAGTTTGTGAGACAGGTTTGGCCTTTACTTTTTTCTTGGTTTTTTCAAGTTGTTCTACATCTTGTAATAGAATTTCAATTTTAGAAATAAGTACTTCAAGTTCATTGGTCACCGTTTGAAGTTCTTTTTTAATAGTTGTTTTCATATTTGATTTTTCTCCTAAAATATTTATTGTTAAAAACTCTGATGTTTATTATTTGTTAAGATCAATTTAAATCATTTATATCTTACCCTATTTTGGTTGCACTTTTTTTTTCAAAATTTTGCAGAAAAGTCAAGGGATAAGACTAATATTAAATACATTTTTTTTACATAGTAAAATGCACTTTAATTTAATGTTTTTTTATAAGATTTAAGTCTATATACTCCTTGAATATAGTTTTA
>Ga0209344_10002772_pt1 | contig 18704 bp, 17 predicted proteins | sample Cruoilmetagenom6_FD_187293 | JGI IMG/M metagenome (GOLD analysis project Ga0209344, IMG submission 187293) | Oil polluted marine microbial communities from Coal Oil Point, Santa Barbara, California, USA - Santa Barbara Oil Seep Sample 6 (SPAdes)... | ecosystem: Environmental > Aquatic > Marine... | reverse complement strand
CCCCTTTTTTTTGTGCGTTTCAGGTAGAGCTCGTCCCATTTCATATTATGATCTCAGGCCCATGGCCCGGCAGGGGCGCCGGGTAGAATCGCGCAACACCTCATTTTGGACGGAAGGCACCTATGTCGCAGGACGAAGAAGACGTCATCTTGGCTGAATTGCTCGACGACGAGCTCGTCGAGCAGATGTTCGATGACTTGTATGACGGCCTGGCCGACGAGATCGCCGAAGGTACGCAGATTCTGCTGGACCGTGGCTGGGAGGCCAAGAAGGTGCTCGATGAGGCGCTGGTCGGCGGCATGAACATCGTCGGTGTCGATTTCCGTGACGGCATCCTGTTCGTCCCTGAAGTTTTGCTTGCCGCCAATGCCATGAAGGCGGGTATGGCGATTCTGCAGCCGATCCTGTCGGCAAGCGGTACCGAGCCAGTTGGCAAGATAGTCATCGGCACCGTCAGGGGCGATATCCACGACATCGGGAAGAACCTCGTCGGCATGATGATGGAGGGCGCCGGCTTCGAGGTTGTCGATCTTGGCATTAACAACGATGCCGAGACTTACATCGCGGCTCTCAGAGAGCACAGGCCGAATATTCTCGGCATGTCAGCCTTGCTGACCACGACGATGCCCTACATGAAAGTCGTCATAGACGCGATGGTCGAAGAGGGTGTTCGCGACGACTTCGTCGTACTGGTCGGCGGTGCGCCACTGAACGAGGAGTTTGGCGAAGCTGTCGGGGCGGATGCGTATTGCCGAGACGCAGCGACTGCCGTCGAAGTAGCCAAGAAACTCGTGCTGGAACAGCGCGCATCCTGACGTGGCCGATGCGACGGTACTCATCATCGCGTGTGGCGCGCTGGCGATGGAGATCGTCGAACTGCAGCGCCTGAACGGCTGGTCGCACATAAAGATCCAGTGCCTGCCTGCTGAATTGCATAACCGGCCAGAGAAGATCCCTGTGGCCGTCCGCCAGGCAATCAAGACTTGCCGGGATGACTACGAGTACGTGTTCGTAGCCTATGCCGATTGCGGCACCGGCGGGGCACTCGACAAGGTCCTCGAGGAATTCGACGTGGCGCGCCTGCCCGGTGCACACTGTTACGAGTTCTACGTGGGAACCGATGAGTTCGAGGCCATGTCATGCGGCGAGCCCGCATCGTTTTACCTGACGGATTTCCTGGCGCGACACTTCGAGCGACTGGTGAAGGAGGGTTTGGGGCTCGACCGTCATCCTGAGCTGCTGTCGACATATTTCGGCAACTACAAGCGCCTCGTGTACCTGTCGCAGTCAAAGTCGCCCCAGCTCGAGGCTGCGGCACGCCAGCATGCGGATTATCTCGGACTCGAGTTTGAGCATCGACACACGGGGCTAAACCGGGTTGGCCGCAACATCGGGGATCACATCGTTCAATGGCAAAGCTGATCTGCATTTACTGGCGCGACATACCGGCGCAGGTGGTTGGCCGGGCAAGGCGCGAGGAGGGCTTCAGGCAGGAGCTCGACCCACGATTTGCACAGGCGATCGATCGCGCCGCAATGCGGGCCGGGCGAGGTTCCAGCGATGCCTATCTCGAAGACTGGCGCCGCGTGTCCGAAAGTGTCGAAGGTGATCTAGAAGCGGCTGTATTCGCTCGTGTCGCCGAGCTCGAAAGCGAATTTTCACCTGAACATCTCGAGAAAGTCGTCAAAGCGGGTGGCCTTGTCGAAAAAGGAAACGAAGAATGACCGAAACCGTCATCAGTTCGAAGTCCAAAGAGGTTGTCATTGGCTTCGAGCATCCGTTTGCTGTCATTGGCGAGCGCATCAACCCGACCGGTCGCAAGTTGCTCGCCGAGGAAATGAAGAGCGGTGACTACAGCCGCGTTGAGGCCGACGCTGTGGCGCAGGTCGCTGCAGGTGCACACGTACTGGATGTGAATGCCGGCATTCCGCTTGCCGACGAGCCGGCGATACTCGCCGAGAGCGTACGGCTTGTGCAGTCGGTCACCGACGTCCCGCTGTGCATCGACTCATCGATCGTTGCCGGTCTCGAGGCGGGTCTCGAGGCGTATGACGGCAAAGCGCTTCTCAACTCGGTCACAGGCGAGGAAGACCGGCTCGAGGCGGTACTGCCGCTTGTCAAAAAATACGGCTGCGCCGTGATAGCGATCTCCAACGACGACAACGGCATATCCGAGGATATCAATGTGCGTTTCGACGTCGCGAAGAAGATCGTTGAGCGTGCCCAGGATTACGGCATTCCGGCGAGTGATGTCATCGTTGATCCTCTCGTGATGCCGATCGGCGCCGTGAATACAGCTGGCCTGCAGGTCATGGAGCTCGTACAACGACTGCGCAACGAGCTCAAGGTCAATACGACCGGCGGCGCCTCAAACTTGAGTTTCGGCTTGCCGAACCGCAATGGCCTGAATACAGCGTTTATTACTATGGCGATCGCCAGCGGCATGACCTCGGCGATCACCAATCCGCTGCACCCTGACATCATGCAGTCGATTCGCGGCGCCAACGTAGTCATGGGTAATGACCCGGAGTGCTCGGACTGGATAGCCAATTACCGCGAGCCTGCAGCAGACGGCGAAGGGCGCCGCGGCCGGCGGGGTAAGCGGCGGAGGCGTCGTGGCTAGCAACAAGGACCCGATGATCGTCTTCACGCCGTCCGGCAAGCGGGGTCGATTCCCTGTCGGGACGGCCGTGCTTGAAGCGGCACGCAGCCTGGGTGTTGACGTCGATTCGGTTTGCGGTGGGCGTGCGATTTGTGGTCGGTGCCAGGTTGAAGTCGCTGAAGGCGATTTCGCCAAACACGGCATCAACTCGGTCGCTACGAACCTGACTGCCCGCGGTGAGGCCGAGAACCGCTTGGGTGAACGGCGAGAACTCGACGACAAGCGGCGCCTGAGCTGCCAGGCCAGGGTCGAAGCCGACGTCGTCATCGACGTGCCCGCGAGCTCGCAGGTGCATCACCAGGTGGTGCGTAAGCCGCATGAAGACCATGACATAACGATCGATCCCGTTGTGCATGCCTACTTCATCGAGGTGCCGGTGCCGACACTTGACGACGCGCCGGGCGACCTCGAGCGACTCAAGCAGGTACTCGACGAGGAGTGGGACTTGCAGGCACCAGGCTGCGAGCCAACGGTCACCCGTGAGCTGCAGGCGGCCCTGGCGTCAGGTAATCGCCAGTTGACGGTTGCAGTACGTAACGGCGACCACATCATCGCGGTCTGGCCGGAGTTCAAGGAATACCTGTACGGCATCGCGTTCGATGTAGGGTCCACCACGGTGGCCGCACATCTCTGCGACCTGGCGAGCGGCGAGGTGGTCGCAAGCGCGGGCAAGATGAACCCGCAGATTCGCTACGGCGAAGACCTGATGAGTCGCGTCTCCTACATCATGATGAACCCGGGCGGCGAGGCGAAGCTCATTACGGCCATACGCCAGGCGATGAACGAACTAATCCGGGAAGTAGCGGATGAGACCGGAATCAATGTCACGGACATCGTCGAGGTCACGGTCGTCGGCAATCCGATCATGCAGCACCTCGTGCTCGGCATCAGCCCGGTCGAACTGGGCACCGCGCCGTTTGCGCTGGCGACCGATTCGAGTGTCGATGTGCGCGCTTCGGACATCGATATCAAGATCAATACCGGTGGGCACGTCTACGCATTGCCGTGTATCGCCGGACACGTAGGCGCCGACGCCGCTGGTGTGCTGTTGGCCGAAGCGCCGCAGGCGCATTCGGGTGTTTCGCTCATCGTCGACGTCGGTACGAATGCGGAGCTACTCCTCGGCAACGCGAATCGAATCCTGGCTGCGTCCAGCCCCACCGGGCCGGCGTTCGAGGGCGCCCAGATCAGTGCTGGCCAGCGTGCTGCACCGGGCGCGATCGAACGCGTGCGTATCGATAAGGAAACGCTCGAGCCACGCTTCAAGGTCATCGGCAGTGAGCTGTGGTCGGACGACCCTGCCTTCGGCGATCAGGTGACACAGGTCACCGGTATCTGTGGCTCCGGGATCATCGAGGTCATCGCCGAGATGTTCCTCGCCGGCATCCTGAACGCCGACGGCAAAATCACTGCATCGGCGTCCGCAAGAGTGGTGGAGAACGGCCGCACGATGGCGTACGAATTGCACGTGGGAGACCCCGCCATTCGGGTCACGCAAAATGACGTACGTGCGATCCAACTGGCAAAAGCAGCGCTGTATGCAGGAGCCAGGTTGCTGATGGAGCACTTCGGGACAAAGAAAGTTGATCGTATTCGCCTGGCGGGCGCGTTCGGGGCGCACATCGATGTTAAGTACGCCCTGGTGCTCGGCTTGATTCCGGAGTGCGATCTCGAGCAGGTGTCCTCTGCAGGCAATGCTGCGGGCACCGGTGCGCGCATCGCGCTGCTCGATAAACAGTCGAGGCCGCTGATCGAGCAACAGGTGCGCGACGTGGTGAAGGTTGAAACGGCTGTCGAGCCTCGATTTCAGGAACACTTTGTCGCAGCGATGGCTATTCCCGGTGGCGAGGGTGCCAAACCAGTCCGGGCCCGCAAGAGACGCGGCCGGCCCAAACAGGAATCACGATAATGCGACCGACACTCAACGTTCTATCTGATGACATGATTCGCGACATCCTCGATGAGGCGAAACGGATCATGAGTGAAACCGGTATGGAGATTCGTGGCGAAACGCTTCGCCAGCGACTAATTGACCACGGCCTGAAAACCGACGCATCCGGCAAGCGCGTCCTGTTCACGCGCGACGTCATCGATGCCGCGATCGAGTCCGCGCCTGAATCGTTCACGCTACACGATCGTGATGGCAGTCCGTTCACCGAGATTGGCGGCGACAATGTGCACTTTGTACCGGGTTCGAGTGGACTGAAAATCCAGGATCATCGAACTGGAGAGACACGCCTGTCGAACTCGAGTGATTTCATCGAGTACACGCGCCTGTGCGATGGACTCGAGCATATTGCCTACCTGGCAACAGCGTTCTCCACGAACCAGGACATCGAGTCGCAAGTCTCCGATGCCTGGCGCCTGTACATGTGCCTCACGACTTCGAAGAAGCCGATCGTGTCTGGCGCGTTCAGTGCGGAGGGTGTCCCGCGCATGGTCGACATGATGCAGTTGTTCCGCGCCGACCGCGCAGAGTTGATTAAGAAGCCCATGTCGATCTTCACGATCACGGCGACGGGCAACTTTCGCTACGGTGAGGACTCGTGCGAGAACCTGCTCGATTGCGTCGAGGCGGGTATTCCCATCGAGGTCGTCCCTGTGACGCTCATGGGTCTGATTGCCCCCGTCACGCTCGTAGGTGCGCTGGTGTTCCACTGTGTTGATGTACTCACGGGTATCACGATGGCGCAGATCGTGCGCCCGGGGGCGCCCGTGCTGTTTGGCGGCGCGCCGGCGACGTTCCATATGAAAGCGGCGAGTTCACCGATGGCGGCGATCGAGGCACAGCACCTGAACGTCGCGTATGTGCAAATTGCAAAATCCATGAACCTGCCCACACAGGCTTACATGGCGCTCAGCGATGGCAAGTTCCTCGACGCGCAGGGCGGAGGCGAGACCTTCAGCAGCGCATTGCTGGCAGCGATCGCCGGGGTCAATTCGGTCTCGGGACCGGGCATGCTCGATTTCGTACTGACGTTCAGCCTGCCGAAACTCGTACACGACAACGAAGTCTGCGGGCAGGCGCTGCACTTCGTGCGCGAAATCAAGGTTCTCGACGATTTGCCGACGCAAAGTCTCGTTGATCAGCTCATGGCCGAAGATCACCTGATCACATCAAAGCACACGCTCGAGCACTGGCCGAAAGAGTTATACCTGACAGACCCGGTCATCGACCGCCTCAATCGCGAGTCTTGGGAGGAGGGCGGTGAGATGCAGCTGTGGGACAGGGCGTGTGCCGAGGTCGAGACACGGTTGGTGAACTATGCGCCGATCGAAACCGATGCGGCAGTCGATACAGCGATGCGCGATCTTGTCCTTGACGGTCTGGTCGATCAGAAAACGCTTCCTGAATTGCCGCCGCTGCCGGATAAGCCTGCGCCGGCAGAGGGTGGTGGGCGCCGCACGCGAAGAGGACGTCGCCGCCGCAAAACCTAGGCCGCTGCCGCACGTCCCTGTGCTCCGCGGCACAGGGCTGTCCCTGCCCTAGGGAGCCAGCCGTTCGATCTTCCAGCTGCCGTCGTCCTGCCTGGTGAACTGGAAGCGATCGTGAAGCCGGTTACGGCGACCCTGCCAGAATTCAATCTCATCGGGAATCACGCGATAGCCACCCCAGAATGAAGGCAGCGATACGTCCTTGTCCCTGAACTTCTGCTTGATCTCCTGAAATTTGGTCTCGAGCAGTGAGCGTGACGAAATCACGCTGCTCTGGGCCGAAACCCAGGCGCCAATCTGGCTGCCGCGCGGACGTGACAGGAAATAGGCAAGCGATTCGCCGGTCGGAATCTTTTCCGCCTTGCCGCGGATCTTCACTTGCCGCGCGGCTTCCGACCAGAAGAACAACAGCGACACATTCGGATTGTCCTCGATCTGCGCCGCTTTCTTACTCTCAAAATTGGTGTAAAACACAAAGCCCCTCTCATCGAAGGACTTAAGTAGCACAGTGCGGCTCGAGGGCCGCATGCTGCTGTCCACGGTGGAGAGCGTGACGGCATTGGGGTCCAACGATACCGTTTCGCAGGCATAACGGAACCAGTCCTCGAACAACACGATCGGGTCATCGTTGAGGTCTTCGCGGTCCAGTGCGAAGCCGGTGGCTGAGCGGCGCAGGGTCGTCACGTCCATGCCGTGGTGCACGGCCGGTGTTTTCGAATCATCTGACATCCCGGGAATATAACAAAGTCGCCTGCGAGTGTTATCCCCGAATGGGGACTGCCTCTTACTGTTTCAATCCGAAATAGCCTGCGGGTATAATGCCCGGCTGGACAGGCTGTGCGGGTATCAAGTCGCACCGTGTGCGAAAGTGGCGAAATTGGTAGACGCGCTGGCTTTAGGTGCCAGTGGGGCAACCCGTGGGAGTTCGAGTCTCCCCTTTCGCACCAGTCCATATCTGACATAACTAACTAATTTTAAAGAGAATTAACACATGAACGTCACTGTCGAATCGACGGGTGCTCTGGAACGCCGCATGCGCGTCGAAGTGCCTATCGAGCGCATAGAAAGCGAAGTGGATTCCCGCCTGAGGTCCGTTGGCCGCACGGCCAAGATCAAGGGCTTCCGCCCGGGCAAAGTGCCTGCAAAGGTCGTACGCCAGCATTACGGCAAGCAGGTTCGCCAGGAAGTCATGGGCGAGATCATGCAGAAAAGCTACTCCGACGCCGTTACGCAGGAAAACCTGAAGCCGGCCGGAGGACCGAAGATCGAGACCGAGGACGACGACGGCAAGACCTTTGCCTATGTCGCAACGTTCGAGGTTATGCCCGAGGTTGAGCTCAAGGATCTCGACAAGATCAAGATCGAGATTGCGGAAGTCGAGATCGGCGACGCGGATATTGACGAGATGCTTCTCAGCCTGCGCCGGCAACGCGCAAGCTGGGAAGAGGCCGACCGCAAGTCAAAAGATGGCGATCGCGTCATTGTCGACTTCGCCGGAACGGTCGATGGCGAAGAGTTCGAGGGTGGCTCGGGCACCGAGATCCCGGTCGTACTCGGCCAGGGCCAGATGCTTCCCGACTTCGAGAAGGGCCTGAAAGGCATCAAGTCGGGCGACGAGAAGACGATCAAGGTCAAGTTCCCTAAGGACTATCACGCCGACGATCTCGCCGGTAAGACCGCCGAGTTCGCGATCAACACGCATCGCGTCGAGGGCGAAATCCTGCCGGAACTGAACGACGAGTTTGCGGAATCGTTCAACGTCGCGGAAGGCGGCCTCGAGCAGTTCAAGACGGACGTGCGCGAGAACATGGAGCGTGAAGCCGAGCAGAAAATGAAGGGCGACGTTCGCGAGCAAGTCATGGAAGGGCTGATCGAGAAGAACCCAATCGATGTGCCGCACGCACTCGTTCACGAGGAAATGCACTCGATGCAGCACGAGGCCATGCAGCGCCTCGGTGTGGAGGACCATTCGGAGGCGCCGCCCATGGAGAACTTCAAGGAAGGCGCAGACAAGCGTGTGCGCCTGGGCTTGTTGCTGCGCCAGGTCATTGCCGAGAACAACATCACAGTCGACGAGGCGGCGCTGCGTGAGCGTGTTGAAGAGATGTGTGCCGGCTACGAGAATGCCGACGATATGGTCAACATGTATTTGGGTAACCCGCAGGTCATGCAGCAGGTCGAGCCGATGGTCGTCGAACAAAAAGCGGTCGACTGGTTGCTCGAGAACGGCAAGTCCAAGAAGAAGAGGGTTTCATTCAAGGACTACATGAACCCACCGGGTTAGTAATGCTCGGGCCTTATTATCCCGCTTGTCGGGAGAAGGCCCGCATACAAGCCCTGAACGTGTAATCGTGAGACACTACGGGCCTTAGCAAAACAAGCCAATCAGGCTGGAGACGGACAAGATTATGAGCGCAACTGCATTGAATCTCGTGCCAATGGTCGTTGAACAGACGGCTCGCGGCGAGCGTGCCTACGACATCTACTCAAGGCTGCTGAAGGACCGTCTCGTGTTCATCGTGGGTCCTGTCGAGGATCAAATGGCGAACCTCGTCGTCGCGCAGTTGCTGTATCTCGAGTCCGAGAACCCGAACAAGGATATCCACCTGTACATCAATTCGCCGGGCGGCGTCGTGTCAGCCGGCCTGTCGATCTACGATACGATGCAGTTCATCAACTGCGACGTGTCGACGATCTGCGTCGGCCAGGCGGCCAGCATGGGCGCCTTGCTGCTCGCCGGCGGCACCAAGGGTAAGCGCTTCGCATTGCCGCACTCACGCATCATGGTTCACCAGCCAAGTGCCGGTTACCAGGGGCAGGCGACGGACATCAGCATCCATGCTGAAGAGGTCCTTGAGCTGAAGCGTCGCCTCAACGAGATCATGGCCAAGCACACGGGCCAGTCTCTCGAGACCATCGAGAAAGACCTCGAACGCGACAACTTCATGAGTGCTGCATCTGCCGTCGAGTACGGGCTGATTGACACGGTCCTCGCAAGCCGCACTGAGATGGGCGGCAAGTCGAAGGACTGACCTACGCTATTCGGCCGCGATTTTCGCGTCTTCTACAAGTATTGGAAATCGATAGCCAGCGCCGAAGTCCTTGTCCAGGATTAATGCGCCGGTTAGCACCACGGTTTCGCCTACTTGAGTCGTTGCCTTGCTGGTCACGGTCAAATCGTTGTTTCCTTCAGCCGCATCGCCGGACCCGTCCTGAATATGGATGAAGTTCCAGCCCAGGATGTTGCTGTTGTACTTGACAACTTTGCCACGCAAGCTGACGGACTGGTTAGCCAGGGAATCACTGTTGGCATAGACCCAGGCGATATTCTGACCCGCTTCGAGTTCGGCGACGTTGACGTCCATGACATCATTGACCGCGGACGGGCTGCTGCCGGTTTGAGCTGGTGCGGGCATTGTTTGGTTCGGCGTTGTCAGATTCCTGATGGAGTTTACGAAATACAGTACGTCGAAAGTTCGACTAAGCGTTTTGCTTTCGAACTGATTCATCTGCATGCCTTGCGAGAACTCGACGACGTCACCGACCTTGATGCTTGTCTGCGGTCCGGCCGCCCAGAGCTGACCCTCGCTTGTCTCGACTGACACATAGCTATACCCACCTGAATTCATGGTTTCGAGCACCGTGCCACGCACGACGCCGGCAGGCACCGGGGCCGCAAGCGCCGGGTTTTCATCGATTTCGGCAATTGGCTCTTGTCCGGATTTTGTGCACCCGGTCAGGGTCAGTAACAGGCCCGCGGTCAGAACCGCGACTGCAGCCGTTGAAATTATTGATTTCACGTCAGAATCTCCACGCGTCATTGATTAATACCGGTATTTTGCCAGCGATCGACAGGGTCTCCATACGAGCAACTGCCTACGACGGTTTCTCATAAAGAAATACGCCGCTCCGGCCGGGCGTTGGGGCGAACGAGCGCAGCCGCGCAAAAGTTGTCCGCGGGCGGACTTTCTGGCCATACGTATATTTACTAGCTTTACGAGGGTGACTCCCGATGTGGGGTCGACACCTGCAAGTCAATACTCGCGGTCCCGGCAATGGTCGGGCTCTCAGGGATTATGTAAAAAACGTCCGTGGATTTGTGGATTAGCCGGATCATAGTCCGAGCTGCCGCTTATTCAAATCGCGCTCGGGGAAACTTAAGGAGCTGGAAATGTTAGGTAAGAAATCTTCAGGTCTGCTGGCAATAATGGGCCTGCTCGTAGTGGGCACTGCGTCTGCACAGATCACTGGAACAAGTCACGATTTTGGAAGTGAAGCTTGGAATCCGAGCGGGAAGATCTGCATTGTTTGCCACACACCGCACAATGCGGACACGTCAGTGAGCGATGCGCCGTTGTGGAACCATGCCGTTACGGCAGCGACATTTTCCCTGTATAGCTCTCCCACGTTCGACTCGGGGCCGGCTGTGCAGCCTGCTGGCGCATCCAAACTGTGTCTGTCCTGCCACGATGGCACAATCGCAGTCGACAGTTTCGGTGGGGCGACCGGTACAGACTTTATTGGCGGTGGGGCCCTGATCGGCACGGATCTCTCAGATGACCACCCGGTTTCGTTCACCTATGTGACGGAAGTCGGGCTGTATGATCCTACGACGGCTCCGTCAGGCTTGCCGGGTGGCACAACCGTCGCCGCAGACATGCTTTTTGCTGGCCAGGTTGAATGTGCTTCCTGTCACGATGTGCACGATGACTCGAATGGCGAGTTCTTGCGCAAGCCGAACGATGGCAGCGCGCTTTGCCTGACTTGTCACGACAAGTAATAGTGAAAATGCGGGACGCTGCCACCGGCATGTCGGTCGGTGGCGGCGTTCTTGGTTCTGGGGCCATGGGGCTGTAGCCGGGAGAGTCAGGTGATCACAGAGACGATCTTTGGGCGGGTGGTGAGTGTTGCGATCTCGATCGCAATAATGGCTCTCGCCCCTGTGCATGTCCTCGTCGCGGATGAGACCCCGGCCGCAAGCGAAGAATTCTTGTTTTATCCCTTGCCTCCTGACCTGCCAAAATTGCAGTTCCTGGTCAGTTTGTCATCAGCACTGGATGTATCGTCCAAGAGGACCGGGTTTCGGGATTTCGTTTTTGGGGGCGAGGAAAACGAAGGCCATCTCGTTAACAAGCCCTACGGACTTGACGTATTCGAGGGCGCTGTATACGTCATCGATACTCGCGGCAATGGTTGGGCGGTTTTCGACTTGGCGAACCGCAAGTCAAGAATGGTGCGGCCCGGCGGAGGCGGCACGCTCAAGAAGCCACTCAATATTTCGATCGGTAGTGATGGCACGCGATATGTCACGGACTCCAAGCGAGAACAAGTACTCGTCTATGACAAGAATGACCGGTTTGTTACGGCATTCGGGAAACCCGGTCAGTTCAATCCAATAGATGTCGCGATCGTGAACGATCGGTTGTATATAACCGACATGGCGCATCATCAGGTACACGCGCTCGACAAGGACTCCGGCGAGGTAATTCTGACATTTGGTGGAGCGGGTTCCGATCCCGGCCAGCTGTTTCACCCGACCAATATCGCGGTAGCGCCTGACGACACTTTGTATGTCGTCGATACGACAAACTTTCGCGCGCAGCAATTCAGTCTGGAGGGCGAGTTTATTCGAGCAATCGGCGCGATCGGGAGTGGCCCCGGGACGTTTGCGCGACCGAAAGGCATCGCGATCGACAAGGATGGCTACATTTTCGTCGTCGATGCGGCGTTCGAGAATGTGCAGATCCTGGACCAGGAGGGCGGCGCGCTGATGTTCTTCGGCGCTCCCGGTGACGCTCGAGACAGTATCAATCTCCCCACCGTGGTGAAAATCGATTACGAGAATGTGCCGTACTTTCAGCAGTACGTGGCGCCAGATTTCGATATCGAGTATCTCGTCCTTGTGGCCAGCCAGTTCGGCGCGAACAAGGTCGCGGTTTTTGGGTTCGGGTCGCTGCGTGAGTAGCGCTGCGGAAATCCCGGGTTAGACAGCATGGCAGTCGGGCTCGAAGATCGGCGCTTTGGGAAGTCCTGTCTGTGTTCCATTTTGCTGGCACTGTCGCCAGGGATCCCGGTTGCTGCTGTTGCGGACTATCACACGGTCGACGACATCAAGCCGTTCGGGCTGCTTGACGTCAGCGGTCATATTCGCACGGGTTACCTCTTCGACGATCGCGAACGCGACTCCACTGTATCCGGCAGTTTCGAGCGTCAAACGAGCTGGGAAGAAGAACTCTACTTGTTGACAGAGAGTTTCATCTACCACCCCGGTTTTCTGAATATGGATATCGGCGGTGGACCGATCTTCGCGCAACAACAATTTGACTCACCCTCAGGTGAGATGAGCAATGATGAAACGCTCTTCAATTTCCTGGCCCGTCTGAACTTTCTGGAACTCAAGAACTATCCGTTCTCACTGTATTATCAACGGAGTCACCCGTCAGTCACAACAAGTCTAGCTGGCCGGTTCCTGACGGAAAATGACGCCTACGGCGTGAACGGGCGTGTTTTTGATCTCTTTGGTGGCTCCACGTCGCTGCGGTTCGACGCGCAGAACAGGATGGCGGACGGGGCAGCATTGGGTGCAGTCGTCGACGAAGAAACGGACACGGCGTCGGTCCTGGTCGAAACGAGTTTCCGTGACTCGGATCGACTGGAGCTGAGGTATGACTGGTTCGACACGATGTCTGGCAGCGGGAGCCCCGGTCTGCCGATATTTCGCTCCACGATCTCGCAGGAGATCGGCGAGATTCGGTCTAGAAATTTCTTCGGTCGTGACGATCGATTCGAAATTTTCCAGGTACTGAGACGCTTGCAGCAAGAAACCGAGTCCGTCAATTCGACGTCGTTGGAAAACCAGGACTACCTCGCCGATTTTCGTTGGAGGTTTTCGGAGCAAACCAGATCGTACTTTCGATATCGCCGGAATGATCGGGAGCATACCTTTTCCGATTCGAAGTCTCAGGATTTCGAGTTTGGGGTTGTGGGACAGGCCAGCGAGAGTATCAAGTACGATGCCGTTGCCGAACATGCATCGGCAGAACAGACAGGGTTTGACCGCGAGGAATCCGCAATCAGAGGGTCGCTGAACTATTCACGCGAATTTGGCTTCGGCACAGCGGGCTTATCTGGATCGTTGCGGGGTGCCCGTACGGACCAGCGGTCGGGTATTGCCGGCATCCCGGTATTCGACGAATCACATGTGCTGAACGGGACGACGCCCATTGACCTTGCAAATGACTTCGCGGTCGGCGGGTCGGTGATTGTGAGCAATGCGGTGCGTACGCAGGTATTCGTAGAAGGTCTGGACTATCGGTTACTGGTCATCGGAAGTGCTACCTCGATCCAACGGCTGATCGGCGGAAACATCACCGACGGTGAAACCATCGTCGTCGACTACACGTACGAGACGTCAGGTACAGCCGAGTTCGACACGACCGGAGCCAGTATTTCGCTCAATGTTGGTTTTCTGAATACCCTGAATGCTTTCTTGCATTTCGATATGCAGGATACGAATTTGAGAAACGGCGCGTTCACCAATCCGATAAATGATCGCGATAGCCTCGAGTTCGGTATCAGCGCAAGCAACCAGTTCCTGGATGGTTGGAGTTTGAATGGTCAGTTCCGCCATCGGGACCAGGACGAAGAAATTTCACCATTCGTCAGTGATGCTCTGGACGTCAGTCTGGCGACAAGTTTACGTGGCACCTGGAAGCTGACGATTTCCGGGAGCCTGGCTATCGTAGACTACGAAAACTCGGTCGAGGATGTCGATCAGGTCACATACCGACTTGGCCTGAGTGGTCGCCTGATGCGCAGTATGCAACTCAGCTACGATGCGGGATACCTGAGCGACACGGGCGGAACGCTGTCTCGTACGCAGTTGCAGCACCGGCTAAATTTCCAGTGGGCATACCGCCAGGTCCGTTTCGTTCTTCGCGGGCAATATTCGGACGATGAACTCGGACCGACGAAGCGAAACGATACGCAGGTCACAGCACAAGTGACGAGGCACTTTTGAGCATGGGACAAATTCGAGTCATATGGGTCGCGGTCGCATTGCTGCTCCTGGCAGGTTGTGCCGGTAGCGGTCCACTCGCGCCGTTCATGGAGCAGGGCCGCGTGTGGCCGGATCCGCCAGACGCGCAGCGCATAGCCTTTGTGGGTGAATTCTCGGCGTCTGCAGACCTTGGGATCAAGGCAAGTGTGTGGGAGCGGATAGTCAGTTTCACGGCTGGCAGGCGCCGCGATGCGATGGTCAGGCCCATGGCTGTCGCGGTGTCTCCGTCAGGTTCAGAATTGTTCGTTGCCGACCCTGACGCCCGATGCGTGCATCGCTACGATTTGCAGCGTGGCCGCTATCGTTGCCTCACGTTCAAAGGCGGTACAACGTTGTTATCGCCTATTGGCCTTGCTGTTGACGGTGACGGCAGGCTATTCATCTCCGACTCGCAACTGCGCGGAATCTACACTTTATCGCCCGGAGGCAAATGGCTTGAGTCACTGGAGTTAGATACGACACTCCTGCAGCCGACCGGAATTGCCTGGGAGGCCAGCTCGGGCCTGCTGCACGTGACAGATACCGGCTCACAGTCCATCAAGGCGTTTTCGGCAACAGGCAAGTTGGTAAGGGAGCTAGGCGAACGAGGTGCGAATCAGGCGCAGTTTAATTTTCCGACCTACCTTTGGTCGGACGAGAGCGGCGAACTGGTGGTCACCGATTCACTTAACTTCCGGGTCCAGCGATTCGACCGAGAGGGTATGTTCCTGCATGCCTTCGGGCGAAACGGAGACCAGCCTGGCGACTTTTCTCGCCCGAAAGGTGTCGCCGTCGATTGTTACGGGCACGTGTATGTCGTCGACGCGTTGTTCCATGCAGTGCAGGTCTTCGATCGCCAGGGAGCCTTGATGTTGACATGGGGAAAAAGGGGTCGGGAAAGCGGTGAATTCTGGCTGCCCAATGGCATTTTTGTGAGTCGTGATAACACAATATTCGTCGCGGACTCGTACAACAAGCGAGTGCAGGTATTTCGTTACGTAGGAGCGGATTCGTGCGAAACCTGATCAATACAGTCCTGGTCTTGCCGGCCCTGTTCATCCCGGGCCTGCTTGTTGCCGGCAGCGTCGTCGATACGGCGCATAATCTTTCAGCAACTGGTCCCGGGACGGTGACCGCTACCGCTGAAGACAAGATTTGCGAATTCTGCCACACGCCGCACCAGTCGAGTTCGACACTGCCGTTGTGGAATCGCAATGCATCGGCCGCCGCGTATGTGCCGTATTCGAGCAGTACCGCTATAGCGGCACCCGGGCAGCCCACGGGCGGCTCACTGCTGTGCCTGAGCTGTCACGATGGCACCATCGCGTTAGGCGAGCTGATCAGCCGGCCTGGCGTTGTCCCAATGTCCGGAGGTGTCGTGACGATGCCGGCGGGCGGCGGGCTGATCGGCACGGACCTGACCCACGACCACCCGATTTCCTTCGCTTACACTGGCACGCTGGCGGGTCTGAATGGTGAGCTTTTGACGCCGGCCGCGTTACCACCGAGCGTGAAACTCGACGCCAGTGGGCAATTGCAGTGTACGTCCTGTCACGACGCGCATAGCGACGATTTCGGCGCGTTTCTTGTGATGCCGAACACAGGCTCACAATTGTGTACGACATGCCATCAAAAGACGGGCTGGCTGCAGACTTCGCACAGCCAGTCGGGAGCGACCTGGAACAACCAACTACCCGACCCGTGGCCGAACAGCACACTCGTGACCGTCAGCGAAAATGCCTGCGGCAGTTGTCACCAGTCGCATGCGGTGACAGGCGGGCCACGACTCCTCAATCACGCAACCGAGGAGGACAATTGCCTGGCCTGCCACAACGCGAATGTGGCCGCGAAGGACATCGCGGCGGATTTCAACAAGGCATTCGCCCACGGCATCGCCGACACGACTGGCGTACACGACCCGGTCGAGCCTGCTGTGGTCGATACGCGGCATGTGGAATGCGCGGATTGCCATAACCCGCATGCAACACAGTCGACGCGCAGCGCCGGCGATACGCCTGCCAACGTACGAGGTGTGAATCTTGCCGGGGCCGAGGTCAGCGCCGCAATGAATACTTACGAGATCTGCCTGCGCTGCCATGGCGACAGCCCGAATCAGCCTCAGGCACGCACGCCGCGGCAACATGACCAATCGAATATGCGGCTCAAGATTCAGCCGGGCAACCCGTCCTTCCATGCGATCGGCTCGGTCGGTCGAAATACCAACGTGCCCAGCCTGATTGGTTCATTGACTGAGCAATCGATTCTGGATTGTACCGACTGCCACAATTCGAATTCGGCCGCCGGCGTCGGTGGTACGGGCCCCGAGGGCCCTCACGGTTCAGCATTTGAACCCATACTGGCACGCAATTATGTGACAACGGACAACACGCCGGAGAGCGCTGCGAATTATGCGCTGTGCTACAGCTGTCACAGCAGGGGCAGAATACTGGCCGATACCAGCTTCACCTATCACGACAAGCATATTCGCGATGAAGACACGCCGTGCAACGTATGTCACGACCCGCACGGCATCAGCAGCACACAAGGCAACGCGACCAACAACTCACACCTGATTAACTTCGACACATCGGTCGTGTTCCCGAATCAAAACGGCGATCTCCGGTTTATCGACGAGGGTGATGAGAGAGGATCCTGTGACCTGAACTGCCACGGCGAGAATCATGTCAACGAAAACTACCAACTCTAGCAGTGTACTTGTCCTGATGCTGTGTCTCGTCGCGCCCGCAGCGGCCGCGCAGGATGATCCACACTGGAACAAGAACACTTGTGACGCTTGCCACGACAGCAACAAGCCTGTTGTTGGTGCCGCCGGCCTGCAAGGTGGACATGCCGAGGCGTTGTGCGAGACCTGTCATGGTGATCGAGGTAAAGCACTGTCGTGCCGGCACACATCGGGTATGGCCGAGGGATCAGTCACGGTGACCGGGCGCCTACGTCCCGCGATGACGGAGGGGCAGGTCGTGTGCGGTACCTGTCATGACATTACCTACCAGTGCACGCATCCGACACGGCAGTACAGTCTGCATAACCCCGGTTTCCTGCGTAACCGAACGTCGCGCGAGACCGGTGATTATTGTTTTCAATGCCACGAGCAGTCTGGTTACGAAAAGCTGAATCCTCACAAGGGAGCCGCTTCCTCGCCGGGACCGACATGCCTGCTGTGCCACGAGACCAATCCCGACGTGATCGTTACCGGTCGACCTGAGGTTAATTTCAATATGCAGCATGATCTCAACGACGCGTGCCGGGGATGTCACGTCGTGCGGCCACACCCCAAGAGCATGTCTTTTGCTGCATCTCAAGCGCCTGAGGAATGGGTGCATCTCGTCGCGCCATCCGCCGAAGTGCTGGGGAACATGCGCGACTCACAATCCGAAACCGGCGTCGGTCTGCCACTCAATCCGTTGAATGGCGAGGTCTTCTGTGCCACTTGCCACGACCCGCATGAGGCTGGGGAACCGGCATTGAAACACCGTCTCCGCGTAGATGATATCTGCCAGGCGTGTCATGACAAGTAAACGTATCAATAAGATCCTCGCGATTGCGAGTCTGGTATTGGCCAGCTCTGTGGACGCGGCGGATCTGCCGACGGGCGAGCCCAACTTGCGGGCCGAGTTGGACCGGCTTTCAATGCCGTCCGATGTCGCGGTGGGCAAGGATAACCAGGTTTACGTCGTCGATGGTGGCAATCACCAGGTCGCGGTGTTCGATGCGAAGGGTACTAAGGTAAGTGCCTTGGGTACGATGGGCTCGGATGAGGGCCAGTTTCTGAGTCCACTCGGGATTGGCGCCAGCGGGAAGGGCGAGGTGTGGGTGGCCGACAAGGGTAACAACCGCCTCGTCATGTTCGACGCCAGTGGTCGCTACAAGAGGACCTTCGCACTCGAAGCCGACGGTGAAGACGTTGTTCCGATCGATGTCGCGGTGGGGCCGAACGAGCGCGAAATATTCGTAACCGATAACGCGAACCACAAGGTCGTCGTGTTCTCATCGAAGGGAAAATTCCTGCGGTCCTGGGGCGGTGAGGGCGAAGACAACGGTCAGTTCCGTTACCCAGCCACGCTTGATGTCGATGGTGCAGGCAATGTCTACGTGGTGGATGTCATCAACGCGCGCGTGCAGAAATTTGACTCGGTGGGCACTCACCTGCTCACCATCGGCAAGCTCGGCGGCAAGCCGGGGAACTTCTACCGCCCCAAAGGTGTGGCCGTTGATGGCGCAGGCAGGGTCTACGTAAGCGATAGTTTCCTGGGCGTGGTCCAGGTGTTTGATGCCGCAGGCGAGTTTCTCTACGTGATCGGCGAGGAGGGCACGGCGACGGTTTTCGACACGCCTGTCGGACTCGCGGCGAGTGGCGAGCGCCTCTATGTTTCTCAGATGCTGGCGGGCAAGGTCGTCGTGCTAGAGCCACAGGTGCCACCGCCTCCTCCACCGGTAGAGGAGGCTGCTGAATGAACGCGCTCCGCTTGACACTGGTAGCCCAGGTCCTCTGCTTCGCGTTGCTGCCCGCCGGGAACGCCCCGCATGCTGAAGAAGCGGCCGACGCCT
>Ga0209344_10002771_pt1 | contig 18706 bp, 11 predicted proteins | sample Cruoilmetagenom6_FD_187293 | JGI IMG/M metagenome (GOLD analysis project Ga0209344, IMG submission 187293) | Oil polluted marine microbial communities from Coal Oil Point, Santa Barbara, California, USA - Santa Barbara Oil Seep Sample 6 (SPAdes)... | ecosystem: Environmental > Aquatic > Marine... | reverse complement strand
CACCACCGACGAAGAGTAGACACAGAATTGGGTTGTGAATGCACCGGTCGATATGAGTTGACTTGAAGGGACACCGCACCTCGGTCTAGCCTTGGAGGCCAGCAATCTCCTCTTTGTGGATGAGCTTATGACCTCGGCGACCCGGCTCTCCGCCAACCCCGCCGCGGTGTCACGCGCAGATCTTTCCCAAAGCCGATGACGAACCCGTCACTTACCGTGCCCGATTCCGTGCCCCATGAGATGCTCAGTGGCAGCGGACCGTATCCCGTTCCGGCAGGTTGTCAACTCAATTCCTCGCGGAAAGGGTGCCTGGCTCCAACAATGTTCGCCGCGAACACTGTTGCGTGCCTGGCATCCCCTCCCATCGCCTCTCAACAGGAGCGGACTGGAGTTCCCCAATGACCGAGAGACCCCTCCTCGTCGAACCTGTTTCTGCCCTCGAAAAGCTCCCACGGTATTCCGTGGGTCGGCCACCGTTCAAGACCGATCTCATCCTCGATTTCAACGAGAGTCTGGAGCCGCTGCCGATCTCGGGTGAGATCCCTTCGGCTTTGAAGGCCAATCTCTACCCGTGGACCGAGCAACTCGAAGCTCAACTCGCCGACCGGATGGGGATCGAGGCGAGCCGGGTCATCGTCACCTGCGGCGCAGACGACGCTCTCGAACGCTCGGTTCGATCGGTCTGCTGCCCCGAACGACGGGCGGTGATGATCAAGCCGACCTATGGCATGCCCTGGCGCTACGCGATCACCACCGGCGCCGAGATCGACACCGTCGAATGGTGGGAGGAATCGTTCCCGGTGGACGAGGTCTGCGAAACCGCCGCCGATGCCGCACTCCTCTTTCTGGTCTCGCCCAACAACCCCACCGGCGCGGTCATCACCACGGAGGAGTTCACCGAGGTGGTGACCCGTCTGCCGAGGACCCTCATCCTCCACGATCAGGCCTACCGCGAGTTCTCGGACCCGGAATTCGACCACACCGAAACCGCCCTCGCTCACCCAAATGTCGTTCTCGTCCGAACCTTCTCCAAGGCGTGGGGCGGTGCCGGCCTGCGTGCGGGTTACGCGGCGGGCGACGAACGGGTCATCGACTGGCTTCGCAGAATCGGCCAGCCATTCCCTGTCTCACGCCTGACTCTGGACGTCCTCGAAGCCGCGGTGACTCCAGGCGCCGGACCGTCTCGGGAACGGATCGACCGGATCCGCTTGCAACGCGAAATCCTCGCCGAACTCCTCTCCGATCTCGGCGCCGAGGCTCTGCCCTCCCAAGGCAGCTTCATCGCGGCCCGCTTCGGCAACGCGGCGTGGGTCCGCAACGCCATGGCCTCCCTGGGCATCGCCATCCGAGGCTTCCCCGGCCGCAGCGAACTCAACAACCTGTTGCGGACAACGATGCCGGGGGACGACGGCAACTTCGAACGACTGACCGCGGCCTTCAAAACCGTGCTGCGGCCCGAGGTGATCCTCGTCGAAAGCGACGACGACCGCCCCGGTTTCGAGGTTCTCGCGTCGGACACCAAAGCCCCCGGTTCCGGAACTGTCGCTCCGGATCGGCTCTCCGATCTGAGCGCCTGGGTGGTCTGTCGCAAACCCGAGACCATCCGCCCGACGCGGGAAGCGGCGTGTCTGCCGTTGGGGTTGCTGAACTCAGAGGCCGGATCATCGAGAACCCGTAAAGCACTCGAAAACGCCGGTGCTGCCAGAGTTCTCGATTCGATCGAGGAGGTCATGGCGCTCGCGAAGCCCTAGCCCGTACTTCTCCCGCTGCTCCGCCTGCGCGCACCACACTTTACCCGCGTGCTTTGTAGGAACTCGTGGCCAGTGTGGTGCGGGCGTCCCCGCCCGCATGGGATCGATGAAGACTTGGTCCACCTGCCGAGGCGGTCCTGAATTGCCGTGGTGAGCCAGAGCCGACTCAGACGTTTCTGAAGGTGGGGCCAGCCCCACGGCGGCGATCACAAGGTTGAGAAATGTAGGGTGGGGTTCACCCCACCTTCAGCGCCATCGTCGTCGAGAACTCGCCCCCAGTTTGGTTCGGGCGTCCCGCCCGCATGGGGTCGATGAAGGCTTGTGGGAAACACCGCTCACCGGGGCGTGCCGTCCTTGATGTTGTTCCTGACGCGCGTCCAGACAGCGATTCGGACCCCGAACAACGTCAAGGGGGGCTCCCTCGGGAAGCGCGATCCGGTGCACCTCTCCCGGCAACGTGGGAGGCCGCCGGCGTCCGATCAGCGTGGTCGCAGTCCTTCCCCGTCACCCCCGCGCAACCAGGCTGATCGGACGACGCTGGGCTGCCACAGGCAGTCCAGAAGGCCGGGACACCGGGACGCCGGGTCACACGGATACGGACGTGGGAGAAGGGGCTTGACAACGGATTTTAACGTGCGAAGATCCCCGGCCAGATCCGTCGATCAGCGGCGGATACCGGAGGTGGATCATGACCTGGAACCTACCCGTCAGCGGCCCCTGGAGGGTTGTTGCGGACTACTCGCAAATCATCATCGGATCGCTCCTCATCGGCATCGGTGTCAACCTCTTCTTCATCCCCAACCAGGTGGTGTCGGGAGGCGTGACGGGGATCGCCATTCTCATCCACTACGCCTTCGGCACCCCGGTGGGATTGATGAACCTCGCCCTCAATGTGCCCCTGCTCCTCATCGGCTGGAAGTGGGCCGGTGGGATGCGGTTTCTGATTCGTACCGGAGTGGCGGTGGCGGTCCTTTCGGCCACTATCGATCTCGCGGGTCCTTATCTCGCGGCGCCGACCAGCGACCGGCTGCTGGTGATCTGCTATGGCGGTCTGCTCGACGGGATCGGGCTCGGGCTGGTCTTCCGCGGCCGCGGGACCACCGGTGGCACCGATGTCATCGCCCGCATCGCCCACCGCTTCCTCGGGCTCGGGATCGGTCAGACCCTGCTGATCATCAACATCGTCATCTTCCTCGTCGCCGCCTTCCAGTTCGGCGCCGAAGCGGTGATGGTGGCGCTGGCGTTGGCCTTTGTCTCCTCCCGAGTGCTCGACATGGTGCAGGCCGGGTTCTCGGCTTCGCGACAGGCCATGATCATCACAAAGGACCCCGAAGGTGTGCGGGACACGATCTTCGTCAACCTCCACCGTGGCGTCACCGTAGTCGAGGCGCGCGGTGGTTTCACCGGCGCCCCACGTCCCATGATCTATGTGGTCGTCGGCGCGCACGAGGTGGGCAGGCTCAAGCTGAGGGTCTCCGAGGTCGATCCCGACGCCTTCGTCGCCATCTCGAAGGCCCAGGAGGTCTTCGGCGAGGGCTTTACCCCGCCGGAACCCGAGACCGGCTGAGACCCTTGTCCACCCACATTGAGGTCAATCGAGCAACGAACACCGCCGCTCCACTTTCCCGCGCGGTCTCGTTGCAGTAAAGTCAGGATCGAAAATGAAAAAAAGTGAAAACATCCTGATCCTCGGTCTCGGTGGCGTCGGCGACTATCTCGCCAAACGGCTCAGCCACGAAGGCCACGCCATCACTGTTGTGGAACAGTTCCCCGATGCTCTCAACCGCGCCGACGGCGAGCTCGACGCCCGGTTGATCCGGGGCGACGCCATGAGCTTCTCGTGTTGGCTCAACGCCGACGCCAAGAAGATGGACTACCTCATCGCAGTCACCGACGACGACGCGGTCAATATCATCGGTTCGCTCATCGCCGACCGGCTGGGGATCCGCCAGAAGATCGCCAGGGTCCGATCGCTGGCGCTGTGGGAAAAGGACGCCCCGCTCAAGGCTGAAGACGTCAAGATCGATCTCGTCATCCGTCCGGAGGAATTGGCCGCGAGAGAGATCGCGCGTCTGCTCAAGCTCCGCGCCGGCAACGTGGTCTTCGACATCGCCGGAGGCCAGATGCAGGTTGTCGGGACCCGCATCGACGAAACCTCACCCCTTGCAGGATTCAAGCTCTTGGAGCTGTCGCAGAAGTACAACCACTTCTACTTTCGGGTGGTCTCCATCGCCCGGGGCATCAACACCATCATTCCAAGCGGCGACGAGGTACTCCTCCCGGGTGACAACGCCTTCATCCTGGCGAGGAGCGAGGATCTCTCGAAGGTGCTCGATCTGGCGCGGGAACCCTCCGACGAGGCCCGTCACCGGGTCATGATCGTCGGCGGTGGGACGGTCGGCAGCCGGGTGGCGGCGATTCTGGAGAAGACCTTTCCCGTGCGGCTCATCGAACGCGATGCGGCTCGAGCCGAGGAACTCTCCCACCAACTCAAGAACACCGAACTGCTCCACGGCGACGGGTCCGAGGTCAAGACCCTCCTCGAGGCCGGACTGCTCGAAATGGATACGATCGTCGCGGCGACCAGCGACAATGAAACCAACATCATGTCCTGCGTCATGGCCAAGAACGTCTTCAAGGACAAGGCCAACGAGGCCGACGGCAAGCGTTTCCGATCCATCGCCCTGGTCGGCCGTGAGGAGTACCTGGTGGCCGCCTCCACCATGGGCGCGGATGTGGTACTCAGCAAGAAAGTTCTGGCGGCCAACGAGATCCTCAAATACATCCGGCGCGGTGAGCTGCTTTCGGTCGCCCACCTGCACGGTCTCGAGGCCGAGCTCGTCGAGCTCGTGGTGGGTGAGGGCGCGCCGATCACCCGCAAACCGCTGCTCCGGATCGAGGGAACCAAGGGGAAGATCATCATCGGCGGCTACTCGCGCGACAACGGGTGGCAGACTGCGGTGGGGACGACCCACCTGCAGCCTGGTGACAAGGTCATCGCGGTCTGCACCTCCGATCACCTCCGGGACGTGCAAAGCCTGGTTCTCGGTTGAACCTTCCATGAACTCTCGCGGCATCGCCTTTGTGATGGGGACCCTGCTGTTGGTCACCGGCGGCGCCATGCTCGCCCCGGTCCTGGTCGCCGCCATCTACGGCGAAGGTGACCTCATCCCACTGCTGATCTCGGCGGTGATCTCGTGCGCCATCGGGCTGCCGCTGCGGCTCAAGTTCTCCCACGGCAACGTCCTCGACACCCGCGACGCCATCGTCATCGCCGCCTTCGGCTGGATCGTGATCTCGGCGGTCTCGTCCCTGCCCTTCATCCTGCATGGGTCGATCCCGTCTTTCACCGATGCGTTCTTCGAAATGATGTCCGGCTACACCACTACCGGCGCAACCATCCTCACCGATATCGAGGTCGTTCCGCACGGGTTGCTGTTCTGGCGCTCGCAGACCCACCTCCTCGGAGGCATGGGCTTCCTCACGCTGACCATCATCTTTCTGCCCCACGGGGTGGCGGGTCTTCGAATCTTTCGCGCCGAGTCGAGCCCGGGACAGGTGATCACCAGGGAACGATTCACCGCGCGCAACCGCGATGCGATCACCTATCTCTGGGTCATATACCTTTCGCTCAACTTGCTCCAGGTCATCTTCATGTGCGCCGGAGGGATGTCGCTCTTCGACTCGCTCTGCCACGCCTTCGGAACAGTCTCGACCTCGGGCTATTCGCCCTACAACGCGAGTATCGGCCACTACAACAGCGCCTACTTCGACTGGGTGATCATCCTCTTCATGTTCCTCGGCGGCGTCACCTTCATGCTCTTCTACCACGCCGCCCGTCGCGAGTGGCAGGTGATCCGGATCAACACCGAGCTGAGGTGGTATCTCGGTTTTCTGGCTTTCTTCTGCGGTCTGACGACCTGGCTACTGTGGCGCGACGGCACCTACGATTTTCTCGATTCCTTGCGTTACGGCACGTTTCAGGTCGTCTCGCTGCTCACCACCACTGGTTTCACGACCGCAGACTACGAACTCTGGCCCTACGCAGCTCAGATGCTGCTCATCATGGTGTGCTTTGTCGGCGCCTGCGCCGGGTCCACTACCAGTGGAATCAAGGTCATCCACTATGTCGTGATCTGGAAGTTCATGGTCGGCGCCATCAAGAAGATCTTCTTCCAACCTCTCGCCGTCCTTTCGGTGCGCATCAACGAGCTGCCGGTGGACAAAGGGGTCGTCTATCTCTCGATCTGCTACTTCATCGTCAACGTTTTCATGGTCCTGGGCGGCGGATTTGTCATGGTCTTGCTCGACGACATGGACGCGGTGACCGGTATGAGTTCCGTGGTTGCGGCCTTGATGAACATCGGCCCCGGATTCGGTGACGTCGGCCCGAGCGAGAACTTCGCCTGGATCTCGCCAGCCGGGAAGTGGTTCCTCGCGTGGACCATGCTCGTCGGCAGGCTCGAGATGTTCTCCGCCCTCGTCATCTTCTATCCCTCCTTCTGGCGGCGCTGACCCCGCGTCCGCGTCTGTTTCCGTTTCCGTGTCCGTTTCCGTTTCCGTGCCCGTGCCCGTGTCCGTGTCCGACCCCGATCCCGATCCCGATCCCGATGAGTGTTCGCTATCGGAATCGCAATCGGTATCGCTATCGATTGCGATAAGCGCCGGCATCTCCCCAAGTACGGCAGGCCGTCGCTCGCACCCTGCGCCCTTCCAACCCGGAGGAGACCCTTCGACTCGGTCGTCTGACTCCCTCGCTCAGGGTGACATGTTTGGGAGGGGGCGGCACTCGCTCGCTCAGGGTGACATGTTTGGGAGGGGGCGGCACTCGCTCGCTCAGGGTGACATGTTTGGGAGAGGGCGGCACTCCCTCGCTCGGGGTGACTATTTTTTGATGCCTCAGTCTTCCATGGGTAGGCGCCGCTTCGCTGCGTGGTGGTGCTCAGGGTGACCATGACGAGAGACCTCGCCCCCGATGAGACGGTTGTGGGAGCGGGCGTCCCGCCCGCTCTTCAGTCCTCTTCCGGCAACGAGGCCGCCTCCACGAAGTCGAACACCCATCCCGGAACGCGGCGCCCACTCTCATGCGATGGCCGGGATGGAATCTGCATCCATCTGCGTCATCTGCCGGCGTCGATGAAGTGGTGCGATGACCTGGATGGAATCTGCGTTGATCTGCGCTATCTGCGGTATTTCCGTGCGATGGTGCGACGATCAAGCCTCAAGACCCCAAGACCTCAAGACCCCAAGACCCCAAGACCTCAAGACCTCAAAACCTCAATCAAATGCTAAAGTCCTCACCGCGATGACCTGGCGACTGATCCTCGACGGCGACCTCCCCGGAGCACTCAACATGGCTCGCGATGTGGCCGTGCTCGAGGCGGTCTCGGCCGGCGATTCCCCACCGACCATCCGACTCTACGGCTGGGATCCGCCGTGCCTGACCATCGGTAAGCACCAGGGTCTCGATGCGGTCGATCTCGATTTCTGCCGCACCGAAGGGATTGACGTCGTTCGCCGGCCCACCGGGGGTCGAGCCTTGCTCCACCACCTCGAACTCACCTATTCGGTGGTGGCGCCGCTTGGGACGCCACCGTTGCCCACTCGGCTCCAGGAGGCCTACCGGCTGATCTGCGGCGCACTGGTGCAGGCATGTCGCGATCTCGGGATCGAGGCCGAACTCACCGGCGGCGAGGTCAACCTCCGCCTGCCGAACCCGACGAGCACCATCCCCTGCTTCGAAGCCCCCGCTGAGGGCGAGGTGGTCGTGGAAGGCCGCAAACTGGTCGGATCCGCCATGCGCGCCCACTCCGGCTGCATCCTTCAACATGGCGCCATCCTCATCGACTGGGACGGTCGTCTCCAGGCCGGCACCATGGGGTTGGCGGATGATTCCAGCATTCGTCCACACGTGACGACCACGACTGCCGAACTCGGACGATCGGTGGACCGCAGCGAGATCGAGATTGCGGTGATCGGCGGATTCGGACGCATCCTCGAGAACGATCCCGCGAGCGGTGAACTCTCTGCGGAGGAACGTCTGCGAGAAACCACCCTGATCCAGAGCCACTCCATCCAGACGCCGGAGCAGGTTGATCCGTAAGAAGAGGTGAAGCACGTCGCGATACGGGAGAGCCATGATCACCTCGCCGCACTCGAACCATCGACATCTTAGAATTGCAACTGCAGGCGCCATCCTGCTTATATCGGCATCTGCGCCCATTGCCCATGCTCAGCAGAGCTGCCTCACAACGCGAGGGTTGGTGATGACGGCCAACGTCGGTCCGGTGGCCGTTTCCGGGCATCTCGCCACGGTCCTTCAACACGGAAACTGGGACACCCGACCCACCGCCCGTTTTGCCCTGTTGGATCGGGAGTCGGCCGTCGAAATCGGGAACTGGAAGGCCGTGTGGAGCGTCGCGGACGTCGAGCTCAGAGCCTCGACCGCCTATGTTACCGCCGATGACCGGCTCATCGCCATCGATCTTCGCGACCCTGCCGCCCCTGTCGAACTCGCCCATGTCGATCTGGTCAACGCAGAATACGTCGCCATCGCCGGCTCGAGGGCCTACGTCCTCTCCACGGCAATGGATGGCAACCCGCAACTCGATATCATCGACATCTCGAGTCCGTCCGAGATGGAACGCCGCGGCTCCATCCGGTGGGATTCGACGGATCCCGAACCGGTCGGCATTGACGCCGATGGTGGGTTTGTCGCCGTCGCCGATGAGGACGGGATCTTCGTGATCGATGCACACGATCCGTGGAACCCCATCCAGCGCGGTCGGTGGTCCGGAGGAGCCGTCGGCGATGTCGCCCTGATCGACCGGATCGCGGTCATTTCTCCGGCGGAATCCGACAGCTCGTCGTGGTTCGGAATCCGGCTCATCGACCTGACCCAGCCTGCCCACCCGCATGAACGCGGTCATTGGGAGGCGCCGAGCGAGGTTGTTTCGGTGGTCCGGTTCGGCAGCAACGCGGCGGTGGCCACGTCAGGACACGGCATCTTCGTGATCGACCTCCAGAACCCGAACGCGCCCACGGCCATCGACCACTGGGACGGGTTCGGTCTCGGCACCGTCGAGATTGCAGCAGCCTGGCCGAACATCGCCATCGCCAATGAACGGATCGGGCTCATCGTCCTGAGTCTCAAGCCGGAGTGTCTGCCGCCCCGCAAACCATTGGGGCGGGTCCTCCGGTAGCTCAAGCCCGTACTTCTCACCTGCTGTCGACTGCGGCCGACGATGCATCCTACCCAGCCGGGTTTTCTCATCTCGGGGTGCTCAATGTACTGCAGAGTACGCCTCCGCGCCCTGAGATGAGAAAACCCGCCTGGCTACGGCGCCTCGGCGCCCTCGTGACGAAACCTGGTGAGAAGTGAGGGCTCGGATCCGCGTGTCAGGAAGAGCTCAGTCGACTGTATCGACCGGCGGCACTTCTCTCGATCCCTCCCGGATCCTCGGTCGGATCAGCGGCAGCAGCGCCAAGCCCGGCAGCGCGATGGCCGTTGTGACGGCAAAGTAGGCGGTGTAGCCCCAGGCCTCGACCCCGAGCCCGGAGAATGCGCCCACGACATCGCGGGTGAGGGCGAAGAGGGCCGAAAGGATGGCGTACTGACTCGCCGCGTGCTCCTTGTCGCAGAGGTTCATCAGGAACGACAGGAAGGCGGCGGTACCGAGTCCCTGTGTAAAGCTCTCGACCATTGAGGCAATGTAGATGCTCTCTCGAGGAAGCTCGAGGGCGGCCACGGCGACATAGCCGAGATTGGAGACCAACTGGGCGAGACCGAGCCACAGCAGAGCCTGGAAGATCCCCCGCTTGTTGGTGAACCACCCACCGGCGAGGGCGCCCGCAATGGTCAGCGCCGTGCCCAGGCTCACTGAAATGAGGCCGATCTCTTCCAGCGAATAGCCACGGTCGACCCAGAAGGGCTTGACCATCCGACCGAGGGTCGAGTCTCCGAGCTTGAAAAGCAGGATGAAGGCCACCACCGGGAGCATCTCCCAGCGGAATGCCCAACGCAGCACCGGTTTGATGGCATGGCGTCGGGCCGACTCTTCGAGTGGCACCCGGGGGCTGAACCACGCGAAGGCCGCAAGTCCGAAGAACGACCCCGCAAGCACGAACCACAACGGGGTCCAGCCGGTCTTCCCCGCGAGAAAGATGATGCCACCGCCACCCGCCATCATCGCCACCCGCGCCGCCGAGACCCGCACCCCATTGATGCTGCCTGTGGTCTCTGGGGTTGCGACATCGACCGCATACGCGTCGATGGCAATGTCCTGAGTCGCGGATGCGGTCGTGAAGAGCAGCAGCAGTCCCCACATGAGCCACGATGGGTTCGATGCATCCTGGGGGACGATGGCGAGGGTAGTGGCGCCAAGAACAAAAAGCGCGGCGGTGATCCAGTGCTGGCGGCATCCCCAACGGTCGACCAGCGGCGCCCACAGCATCTTCCAGGTCCACGGCAACGACAACAGGCTCATGAGACCGATCTCGCGCAGCGAGACTCCGTGAACCCGGAAGAACACCGGCCACACGTCGTAGGCGATCCCGAAGGGCAGGCCTTCGGCGAAATAGAGCACCGCGATCCAGAAGAGCACCTTGCGTTGATTCACGTAGGGATTCTACGCAAGTCCGTGACCGAATGGCGAGAAATGGTCGGCCTAAGGCACGGTCACCGACCAGGCCTCAGTGCCCCCAGACTCGAATCCGTCGACAAAAAGCGCCAGGGGCGTGGTTCCGTCCCAGGTCACGGCATCGATCTGCGCGAGATCGTTGGTGACATTGAAACCGGCGCCGAGGATCTGATCCATGGAGTTGTCGAGGTAATTCCGGAAAGCGCTCGATGGATCATCCGGAGTCGCCTCGGGATAGGGCCAGGGCGGGCTGAAGCCGTTGTCGAGGAAGGCAGGAATGAGAATCTCGGTGGCGGCCCAGATGTCCGCGGCGACCGGATCGGTGCTGGCCACCAACTGATCGAGCCGGGTGGCGTCGCCATAACCCGTCCACGGCCCATCATAGGGATCGGCATTGACCCAGATGCAGTCGAGGATGTTGAGATCGGCGAGACCGATCTCCGCAATCAACTCGCCCAACAGACCCGAGCCGATGGCGCTGTGGGAGTTGGTGTTGAGTTCCTTGGTGACGACGCCCATGTAGTGCTTGACGCAGGCGGTGACACCGTAGGTGGCGTGGTGGGACTTGAGAACCGGGAGATTGATGAACTTGAGTTGGTCGCGATCGTAGCTCGACCCGGTCGGATTCCAGATCCCGTCCTTCAGGCTGATGAAGGTCCCGTCGTCGGTCTGGAATTTCGGATAGGAGACACGGCCGGAGATCTGGGGGTCGTAGTCGTAAACGACGTACCCGTCGTCAAGGTCTCCGTCCGAGTACTCATCCACGGAGATGAAACGGACCGAGGTCCAGTCGTAGTGGGAGACGTTGTAACCCAGGTCTTGGAATCCGACCACCACATCGTGAGGCGAGAGCGACGTGTTCTGGGCGTTGTTGTTCGCCAGGTCGAAGTTCTGCACCGAGTTGAACTGGGCGTTCTCGGCAACCACGACCTCACCCGTGAACCCGTCAGGGTGATCGACGATCGTACGGATCAGCCCACGCAACACATCGGTATTGCTCCCCCCCCGCTCAGGCCATTGGTAGTTGATCTTGACCACGACGACGTCATCTGGAGCGATGATTCCGTCGGGCCCCCCGAGCATGGATGGCGACGGGGACTGGTAGAACTTCAGACCTTGCGAACCCATGAGGGTGAGCAGATTGTCGAGACCGACAAAATTATCTCCGACGGGATCCTGTGGGCAATCGGTCACGTGAAAAACTTGTGCTCGGTAGTCGGCGGGCGCAGCCAGGTGATGGATTCCAGGATCGTCCGCCAACGACGAGTGACCCCAGAAGCCGAGGGTGATCAGAAGACCGACGAGGGAAGCGGCCACCGCGGCAGGCGTCCGCATTCCCTGAACAAGACCGCGCCGGACAGTCACCATCACCGAGATCAGGGGTGCGGCAAACGCCAGGGATGCGGCGGAAAGGGCCGCCTGCTGACAGGGGTAGGCGAGCCGGCTCGGTTTGGCGCCACTCCGGAGTATCAGCCAGACCAGCGCCAGCAGACCCGCGAGCATCGAGTTGACCGCGAACCACGTCCTCAGGAACCACCCGAAGCGACCATCGGCGCGATGGTGCGCCGACCGATCGACGGTCGGAGAGTGTGGGCTGATTCGCGGTTTCATCTCGGTCGTCTCTATGACCACGCGCCGGTGTCGCCCGACTCGAAACCATCGGCGAAGAGCAGCGAGTCGACAGATGGCGCCGGAACGGTGGTGAGGACCGACCCAGGGGTGCCGTCAAGGAAGAGACCGAGGGTCGCTGAATCCTGAATGGGCTCCTGGTCGGCGTCAAACCAGAAGTTGTACATCGTGCCCCACCGCAGAGCGTTGGCGTTCGGGTTGACGGCGTAGGTCTCTGAACTCCAGTTCACGATCCCGGCGCCGTTGTCCACGGCGATGGTCCAATCGGTGTCGACATAGGGCTCTCCCGAGTGGTAGTCCACATCGTGGAATCCAACATTTGTAATCACCGCATCGGGGAGAATCGGCACGGTGAACGACTGCGCGGCCCGGTGGGAGTTGAGGTTGTAGACCGCATACTCGTACCGCCAGGTCCCGTCGCCATTGTCCCGAGCTACCGCAGCTACGATGAAGAGCCCCTCTTCAGGGACGCGAATCTCTCGGATAGCAACGGCCGGATCGGCCTCCTGCCACGCATAGATCGCCGGCGACGACTCGAAGGTCGAACCGACATCGGTCATGAGAAGGCTTGAAGAGATCGATTCTTCTCGATACGAGGCACTGTTTTCGCCGTTGCCGGCTGCGGCTTCATCGGCGGCCACGTACTGACCCTCTGCAAAGAACCTCGCACCCGGGTTGGTTGAGGGTTGGACATCGGCCGTGTCAACGACCAAGCGACCCTTAAGGGTTAAATCCCCGGTGGGGAGCGAGTGTGCCGCCGGAAAATCCCCGGTGAAAGGGTTGACCTCATGCCTGGGACCCAGACGGTCCTGGCTCCCGTTGAGACTGGCCCAGTATGGATCGGAGCAGCCGATGCCGAGTTGTGACCCTCCCAATGGGGGATACACACAGGTGTCGCATTCGCTCTGGTTGAGTGAGAGAAATCCGTGTTTGAGCCAACTCATCCCGATCTGCTCGAGGCGACCGTCCTTGAGCCGATAAAGATTCTGAGCGATGACCGGATGTTGATTTGAGCCCGAATCCCACTCTGCCGGCTCGTCGCCCCTGTTACAGGATTCGGTCCCCACGGCATAAGCGGTCTTGCCGCCCACCGTCCCGAAGAGTTCGGGCCCATATACGTCGAAGGTAGTGATGTCCGGACCGATGGAAGCGTCGCTGTCGGCGGCCATCGAGACCGTTGTCAGCGACACGACCACCACGGCGAACCCGATCATGGTCTTGAGAGACCATTTCGACGCTTGATTATTGAACAACATATTAATATCCCCCACTCGACAAATCGAACCGCGTCAGCAGAATTTTCTCAAATCTATCACCGGTTTGAATCCATGGCCAACAAACCATCGAGATTGTCGCGCGCCTCCTGGTGCCCCGGATTGAGCGCGAGGGTTCTCTCAAACGCCTCGACGGCGCCTGCCATATCCTTTCGCATCGCGTGAGCGACCCCGAGGCTGTAAACGAGATCAGCGCTCGTGGGCAATTCCTCGATGCCACTTTGGAATACCTCCACCGCAGCATCGAGCTCACCCAACCCCGCGAGCACTGTTCCGAGGTTCAGATAACTTGCGGGGGCTCTGGGCTCACACTCCACTGCAGTGGTGAACGACTCGATCGCGTCCGGATACCGCCGGGCTGCGACATGCTCCCGTCCCTGCAGAAGATAGACCTCGGCAGCTTTCGGCTGAGCAAGGACCGCAGCCCGGATATGGACATGGAACTTCTCGGGATGGCCGGAGAGGAGATGCATCCACGCCAGCATCAACGGCGTTCTGGGATTGTCGATGAATCCCCAGCGGTCCGCACGTTCGAGGGTCGCGATGGTGCGTTCGACCAATGATTTGTCGTCTCCTCGAGCGAGATACAGCGGCCGGTTGAGATCGAGAGTCGCTGTCCGAAGATCCGCGGTCTGTCGGTAGAACCCGGCGCCAACGGCCTCGTGTGCGCGGATCACCGCTGCGTGGGACCATCCAGCCAGAAAAACGACCATCACCGCGCTGCCGATCCATCCGGCACGGGTGAGCCGGCCCGCTCGGCGAAGCCGGTGGCCGAAAACGCTCAGATCGTCGCGCGTTACAAGCCGGACCGTGACCAACCCGAGGAAGGCGAGAACACTCGAAACACCCAGGGACATCAGGAAGGGGACGTGGCCGTAGAGCCCGCGGAGCGTGGCGAATGCCGCGACAAACCCGGCCGCAAGCAGAATCTCCTCGGCCCAAGTGACATTCCACCGACGGGGTCGTCCTACCCCGGCGACACGCGGGCGAGCCAGGAGGCCGGGTCGGCCGAAACCGAGATACAGCGCATCGTTGGGACAACCGCCGACGCAATCGAGACACTTCATGCAGCCGCTGTCGGTAACCACCCGGAAATCGCGAACGTGCTCGTGGACCCGGACGTTTGACGTGCAGTTGGCCGTGCACCTCCCGCAACCCTTACACGCGTCGGTCGCCCTGACCCGGAGAGGCGCGACCTTCTCGGCGATCCCGAAGACGGCGCCATATGGACAGGCGTAGGTGCAGAAGCCCTTGGATCCAAGCACATAGACGATGACGAAACCGCAGGTTAAGAGCGTCAGGATTCCGATGGTCCAACCGGGCAGACCCACCCACAGATTGTCGGTCGTCCACACGGTTTCGAAGCCGCGGTGGGAGTCCCCCGCGATCCACCGGAAAAGCCCCGGCCACAGGAACATATAACCGAACGCGATCAGTGGCACCAGCCCGAGCAGACGCGACCGGAGCGGCCTCGGCCGGATGCCGATCTTGCCAAGCATCCACCGACAGAGATCCTGGAGAGCGACCAGATGGCAGCCCCAGCCGCAGAAGAACCGACCGAAGACGGCTGTGGCTAGGATCGCCACAATGAAGATCACCAGACCGACGTTGATGATGTCGAGTTTGCCGAAATCCATGGCTTCGGCGGGGCCGATCCCTGCGAGGGTGGTCCCGTTCACGAGCCAGTGGACCACGTGGGCAATGATGACCACGTGAACGGCGATCAACACACCCGTTCGCCACCGCCACGAATGGCGTGGACGGAATCGACCATCGGTCATCCCCGACGTCGCAGGACCAGAACGGCGCCGAGCGCGATCAGGACGATCAGCACAGCGACTCCTTCTTTGGAGACGGCAGGGATCTCGGCCGGCGCTCCTTGATCGCACGCATCGAGGCACGTCACCCCGTAGTCCGCGAGCAATCCTCCGATTGCGAGACAGTCGGCCTGGAGCATTTCGGCGCATCCGCCACCCGGAAGGCAGCAGGCGTAGAGGACGCGGTCTTCCAACCCAACCCCGAGCATGCTGACAATGTCCTGCCGGTCAAAGACTTCGACAAAGGGGTGTGACGTCTCCTTGAGCTGACTCCCCTGCTCGTCCAAATATCTGTCGAGCTGCTGGACATCGACAAAGACCCGCTCGATGTCCGGAGCCGCCACGGCGGTGACCTCGACCGGATTCATCGGATCGGTGACGTTGATCAGCTGCAGGCCCGCAGTCCGATTCGCGAGCACTGCGTAGTCCTCAACGCCCGGTGGCGCCAACTGACTCGTAACGTCGACATCGACGACCGAGCCCCCGAGACCGGTCAAGGAACCGGCCGGCACGATCTCATCGGGTTCGGTGATGTCGAAGATGTGCAATCCGGCGGATCCCGCGGCTACGTAGAGGTAGTCGTGTTCGCGAGACGGGGTGGTCATATCGGCGATGACATAACGCGAGTAGGTATCGAGTCCAGCAGCGCCCGCGAGTATCAGCCCTTCGCGAAGCCGTGGAGAGGAGAACTCCGGCAGGAGATCGACCACGTGTACGCCATATCCCGGATCGGCGACGTAGGCTCGGACGGCAAAGGCCGCTCCCATCTGATAGTGCGAGTAAAGGACGACGTCCTCTGCATTGATCCCCGCCATCGTAGCGACAACCGACGGTGCGGAGTTGTCCGTGATGTCGACGATCACGAGCCCTTCGTCACCCGCGGCGACAAAGAGATGGACTCCCCAGGGAACCACCCGTCTGGCGGTGGGGATGGGAATCGTGGCGACGGCAACCGCCGTCGTCGGATCCAGGTTGTCGTAGATTTCGACCCCGACACCGTCGACCACGACATAGAGATAGCGCGCCGCACGAGCGAGATCCACGGCGTTGATCCCCGAGATGGTGGACACCGGAACGCCCGGAACACCGCCACGCATGTCGAAGATGGAGACACCACCCGCACCCGAAGCCACGTAGAGATAATCCGCACCGCCCTCGACGATGCCGGGCAGCGTCGCAACGGCCCGGGGATTCGCCACGGCGATGGTGTCGACCAGGACCGGAAGATCGGGGTCGGCCCTGCGGTCGTAGACTCTGATTCCATCAGAGGCGACGGCGTAGGCGTGGGTTCGTGCCAGCGAGTAGTTGCCGGATCCGAAACCGAGCGTCGGTGGAGATCGGTGGCACTCCGCACAACTTCTCACATCGCCCCCGGTTCTCACCGTGTGGGGATGGACAGGCTGCAGGGCGAGTCCCGAAAGCCCGTTGACGGTCTCGGGCATGACAAAGTCGAGGATGGTCGATCCATCCGGGGCGGTGACCTCCGCGATGGCCTGGCAGCCCACGATGTACGGCGAGATTCTGCCTTCGCTGTTCGGGCCCATCATGAATGCTCGAAGCGCCTCGAAGATCTTGTTGTTCGTGGAGGCCTTGCCGACCTCCTCCTCGCGGGTCACCAGGTTCAGCCCGATCTGCTGTTCGTCACGTTCGAAGTGGCAACCGAAGCAATTCGGCACCCAGGCCGAGTGGCAGCCATAGCACTCCACGCCTCCGTCGACCTTGAGATGGTCGGCGGTCATGGCCACGGCGGCTCTCACGTTATAGGTCGGCGACTGCGGATCTACCAGATTCAGGATCTGCGGCGGAAGATGAGCCGCCTGGTCGACCTTGGAGTAAAGCACCGGCTCGGGCCCACTCAGATCGATGTTCCACAACGGAGCACCATCGTTGTCGAGGAAGGTCGCGGGCGCGTCAGGCATCCCGTGGCAGGTCCGACACTCGATCTTGGTGGCCTGATCCATGTGGCCATAGATGTTGCCATCACCCATGGCCTCGGTCCGGGTATGGCAGTCGATGCAGTGCAGCCCCCGTTCGTGGTGAATATCCGGGGGGTTGGTCTCGGGATCGGTCAAGTGGTAGTTGCCGTTGAAACGCTCGTCGGTGGTGCCCGGGACTCCAGGGCCCGAAGGAAGATCGGGAGGCATCTGCGCCCGACCGGTGAAACTCAAGCCGATGCGGGCTCCGCGGTGGTGGCAATGGAGACACTGTTCGGTCGGGGCCGCCTTCGAGATCGTGTGAACGAGCGGGTGCCCCTGCTCGCTGTGGTTGATCGACTGGTCGGCACTCTGCGACCGACCGTCATTCGAATAGAACATGTGACAGGCTGCGCACCCATCGGCGCGGTAAACGCCGTTCTTGTCCTCGGCGCCCCGGTAACCCTTTCCACGGGACCAAAGATGACATCGGGCGCACGCCTGGCCGGGGACCGCCGCGAAGTGTGTCGCGAACTCCTGCGGATCGCCGGAAGGGTCATAGACGATCTGGTCCTCGAGGCTCTCAACAGCGCCCACCTCAACCGGAACATATCCATCGTCATCAGTGACCTGGAACGTGCCGTAGATCGGTGTCTTGGTGTCGACGACTCCGTTCTGGTAGAGCCCACCGGCGTAGTGACCTGCGGCGGTGGTCATCATGGCTTTTGGAACCTCGATATGAATTTCGTAGTGGCAGATACACACGTCTTCGACCACGCGGAGGTTGGTGGGGTTGACGAACTTCTGGTACGGCAGGTCGTAGTCGAGCGGAGGGACCGTCTGGTCCATGATCACCGGAAGGGTCGGTTGAACGTGCGCATCATTGATCGTCGTCGCGTTGGGATCTCCACCGTGGCACCACGAGCACGACAGATCGAATCCCATCCTTTCGGTGGCGTTCTCTATTTCACCATGACAGGTCATGCACCCGGGGTCGTTCCCTTCCGGGAGCGTTTTGAGAATCCGCTGGACCTCTTCGTCGTCGATGCAGATCTCTCCCTCGGCGTGGACCCGGTCGCCGTGGCGGCGCAAGGTGGAGCCATCGCCTCCGTCAACGGTCGGCGATGCCGCAAGGGTACCCCCAGGCAGAAAGACGACCGAGATCAAAAAGGTACAGATGGGAACAAGACTCTTCGGGGAGGGCATGCGGGCCGCCTTTCAACGGCCAGACTAGCACGAATGATCAATCCCGAAACTGTGCCCTATATTGAGACTGATTCCGCCTCGCCGCATCAGGACCCGCGGGCATATTGCGCCCATCGGGGCGTGCCGGGCGCGCTATTGTGCCCGGATCGACCATCCGGCACCGCGGCGGGCTGCGCACAATAGCGACGCCGGGCAACCCCCGCGGTAGACAGCTCCGGTGCATCTCTCCAAGCAACGAGGCAGGCCGCCGGCGCACCATCGGCGGGGTCGCAGTTCTTCAAGCCACCCCCGCGCGACCCCGCCGATGGTGCGACGCTGGGTCGCCCGCGGCACTAGCCGCGGCGGACCAGGAGGCCGGCGCTCCGGGACGCCGGGATCGGACCCGGGTTTGACATTGCGCCGGCATCGACCAGCGGCGATTGTGGAGGCTCGGCTCGAGATCGTGGAGTTCTGTTATTCCTCCAGCGGAATCGAGGC
>Ga0209344_10002769_pt1 | contig 18713 bp, 17 predicted proteins | sample Cruoilmetagenom6_FD_187293 | JGI IMG/M metagenome (GOLD analysis project Ga0209344, IMG submission 187293) | Oil polluted marine microbial communities from Coal Oil Point, Santa Barbara, California, USA - Santa Barbara Oil Seep Sample 6 (SPAdes)... | ecosystem: Environmental > Aquatic > Marine... | reverse complement strand
ATGGGCGGCATGGGTGGTATGGGCGGAATGGGCGGCGGCATGCCTGGAATGGGCGGCATGGGCGGGATGCCTGGTATGGGCGGGATGGGATTCTAAATGAGTGATCGAGGTTGTGAATTCACAAAGAACACTTGCTGTCCACACTGCGGGCGTGATGTTGTTTTGGCGCACTGCAATAGAGGTCAGAAAAACATTGAGCTTTATGCACGGGGAAATCGCCCGATTGGCGCCCAGTCTGCAGCCGCTGCTTTGGCCAAAGTGATTACTCGATATAGTAATGGCGAGGAACTTTCTTACAATATTGATGTTTACATGTGCCCGAATACCAAGTGTTCGAGAACAACTGTGATTCAAACATTTGAGAATGGTCATGAAGAAATTTTGTATCCAGAATCAATCAATCGCGGTGTAGATTTACAGCATGTTGAACCCTCATTGATCAAGGATTATCTCGAGGCAGTCGCTGTACTCCCTCGTTCAACAAATGCTAGTGCAGCCTTGTCGAGAAGAACTTTGCAGTCGATGTTGAAGTTAAATGGTGCTAAAAAGAAATGGTTGAAGGATCAAATAGAAGAGCTTGAAGACAGCTTTCCCGCATCGTTAAGTTTGTACATCGATCAGATCCGTGAACTTGGCAATCTGGCGGCCCATGCTTCAAGAGAAATTGGTTCTGCTGAAATCGTCGATGTCAATCCCGAAGAGGCGGAATGGATGCTGTATTTGATTGAAGGATTGTTTGACCACTTCTACACAAAGCCTAAACAAAATGAAGAACGCTTGGCAGCAGTTAGGGCCAAGATTAATAGTACGAAAACTAACCCACCTGTTGGAGCATAAATATGTCAGTAAAACCACTTGAAGATCGTGTGCTGGTGAAGCCAGTTGAGCAAGAGTCAATGACCTCGGCGGGGCTGTATTTGCCTGAGTCGAGTAAGGAGAAGCCGATTCAGGGTACGGTTGTGGCCGTGGGTCCTGGGAAGGTTTTGGAGAATGGGAACCGGGCGGACATGAGTGTCGGCATGGGTGACCGGGTTGTGTACTCGCAGTACGCTGGTACGGAAGTAGACATTGATGGTGCTGAGCATCTGATTCTTCGTGAGTCGGAACTTCTCGGGGTCTTCGCATAACTGAAATGAATCGCATCGGCGGCTTTGGCTTGCTGATTGAAAGGTAGAACAATGAGCAATAAACAGATCATGTTTGATGACAAGGCGCTTCTTGAGATGAAGAAGGGCGTTGATAAACTGACCGATGCGGTCAAGTGCACGATGGGGCCTGCGGGTCGGCATGTCGTGATCGAGAAATCGTACGGCGGTCCTCATGTGACCAAGGACGGGGTTTCGGTTGCCAAGGAAATCGAGCTGCCTTCGCAGTTTGAGTCCATGGGCGCCAAGATGCTGCATCAGGTTGCCAAGAAGACTGCTGATAAAGCCGGCGACGGGACGACTTGTGCGACTGTGCTCGCGCAGGCGATCTTTAGCGAGGGCTTGAAGGTCGTTGCTGCGGGTGCGAATCCTGTGCATGTGCAGCGCGGGATCAACAAGGCGGCCGCGGCTGCGACCGGGTTGATTGATGCGATGGCGACGCCTTGTAAGGGCAAGGCCGACCTCAAGAAGATCGCGACTGTGTCGTCGAACCATGATGAGAATGTTGGCGAGTTGATCGCTGAGGCGATACATAAGGTCGGGGCCGAGGGTGTTGTGGAGATTGAGAGTGGGAACTCGAACGAGACGACGCTGGATTATGTCGAGGGGATGCAGTTTGATAAGGGGTACCTGTCGCCTTACTTCATGACCAACCCAACGACCGGGGAGTGTGAGCTTGAGGATGTTTTGATTCTGATTCATGAGAAGAAGATCAGCAACCTTGGTGATCTGCTCCCGATGTTGAATAAGGTTGCGACTGCGGGCAAGCCGTTGCTGATTATTGCTGAGGATGTTGAGAACGAGGCCCTCGCGGCTCTCGTGGTTAACCGTCTCCGTGGGATGCTCAACATTGCTGCTGTCAAGGCACCGGGGTTCGGCGATCGTCGGAAGGCGATGCTTGAGGATCTGGCCGTGCTTACTGGCGGGATGTACTTCAGCGAAGACCTCGGGCGGTCGCTTGAGTCGATCGAACTGAGCGAGCTTGGTTCGGCCAAGAAGGTGACGATCACCAAGGACAACACGACCATGGTCAAGGGTGGCGGCAAGAAGACCAACATTGTTGCTCGTGCGGCGACCATCAAGGCACAGCACGAGAAATCGACCAGTGACTATGACCGCGAGAAGCTCATGGAGCGTCACGCGAAACTGACCGGTGGCGTGGCGATCATCAGCGTGGGCGGCGTGACCGAGCAGGCGATGAAAGCGACCAAGGATTTGGTTGACGATGCGATGCACGCGACTCGTGCAGCTGCTAAAGAGGGCTTTGTCCCTGGCGGTGGCGTGACGCTGATCCGTGTTGCGGATCAGCTGGGCGATGCTCAGAAGAAGGTCAAGGGCGATGAGAAGTTCGGCTTTGATATCGTGATGCGTGCGATGACCGCTCCTGCTTGGCAGATCGCGGACAATGCTGGGTTTGATGGTGATCTTGCTGTTGAAACCATCCGCGAAGAAGAGGGCTCGATCGGGCTCAATGCGGCGACTGGTGATTATGTTGATCTGGTCAAGGCCGGGATTATTGATCCTGCTTTGGTCGCCAAGAGCGCGATTACAAATGCGGCGTCTGTTGCTGGCTTGATGCTGACGACGGATGTGATGATTTCAGATTTGAAGGATGAGGCTGAGCCGGTTGTTGGGGCTGTTTGCTGATTCTGATTGACGAATATGCAGACCCCCGCCGGAAACGGTGGGGGTTCTGATTATGACCTACATGATGCATGGAGTTATATATTCTTCGAGCGAAGCTCCAACGTTGGAGAAGCTTCAATCAGCTATTTTTCAAGCAAAATATCCATGCACTCTTGATAGCCTAGAAATTACCGATGAGTACATCAAGTTCAAGGGCAGCCTGTTTGGAGAGCTAGTTGTATTGAAGTGCTTGCACTCTACGAGATCGAACGTTGCTATTGAAAACGTCGATATTGATCATTTGCCAGACAAGTTTGATAGATGCTTTGGACGAACAGAGTACATACCCGATAATTTGGGTTTGTATTTGTATTGGAGTTTTATGATATCAGCATTCGACAGGTTTTCGGATGCATTTGAATTTATTGAAGATCATGGTTCGCCAATGTCGCTCAAATACGAAGAGCGGTCAAGGCGAGACTATCACCGTCAGTTACTCTTAGAGTTGCATTACTACAATGTATCGAAAGGTACACTGCCGAATGACCCTTCTCTCGCAAGCCTATCTGACAGTCCTTGGCATAGTTTTTTAGAGTGGCCTTTAGGCGAATTGCATAGAAAAGGGTTTCTCAAAGTCAAAAATGAATGGACTCCCGTTTATGAAGAGGGGCGTTGTATTATCCGCAAAATGTATGAAATTACGAATCAGGGTATTCAGCAGGTTCAGTCCATGCTGGACGGAATGAAGCAATCCGCTTAATCAGGTAAAGGTGTTTATGACAGCAACACGCGATTATTACGAGATTCTTGGGGTTGGTAAGTCTTCGGATGCCGACGAAATTAAGCGCGCGTATCGGCGTTTGGCTATGAAGCATCACCCGGATAAGAATCCGGATGACAAGGACGCCGAGACGAAGTTTAAGGAGGCGGCCGAGGCGTATGAGGTGCTTTCGGACGACTCGAAGCGGAAGATTTATGACCAGTATGGTCATGACGGGCTGCGTGGTCAGGGGGCGGCGACGCATGACTTTAATCGGATGAATACCGATGACATCTTCTCGATGTTCAACGATATCTTCGGCGGTGGGGGAGGCGGGTTCGGCGGGCAGCAGCGCGGTGGTGGACGGCGTGCTGCGGCTCGGGGGTATGACCTTGAGACGCAGGTTTCGCTGACGCTTGAAGAGGTGCTGAGCGGGGCTTCGAAAGAGGTCGAGTTTACTCGGATGGATGTGTGTGATACATGCACGGGGTCTGGGGCCAAGCCTGGGACTGAGGCGGAGACTTGTGGGACATGTCAGGGGCAGGGGAAGGTGCAGCAGGCGGGGCTTGGTGGGATGTTCCGGATGGTTGTGGCGTGTCCGGCATGCCGGGGTCGTGGGAAAGTCGTCAAGGATAAATGCAGCTCGTGCCATGGGCGCGGGCGGATGGGCAAGAAGCGTTCGTTGTCTGTGAAGATCCCGGCTGGGGTGCATCATGGGCAGGCGGTTCGGGTGCAGGGCGAGGGTGAACCACCCGCGGCGGAGCAGAGCCCTGATGGGAGCGGGGTCCGTGGGGATCTGCATGTTGTTGTGCGGGTTGAGGATCATGATTTGTTTGAGCGGGACGGGGATCATCTGTTGATGGAGATGCCGATCAGCTTTACGCAGGCGTCGCTTGGCGCGGAGGTCCAGGTGCCGACGCTTGAGGGGTCTGAGACCTTGACCATCAAGAAGGGCACGCAGTACGGCGAGTTGCTCCGGATTGAGGGTGCGGGTTTGCCGAACCTGCGGTCTGGGCGTCGCGGGGATTTGATTGTTGTTGTGAAGATCGAGACGCCTAAGAAACTGACCTCCAAGCAGGAGGAGTTGTTGCGGGCGTTTGCGGAGACGGAAGATAAGCATGTAAATCCTGAGAGCCATGGGTTCTTTAAGAAGATTACAGATTTGTTGGGTGGCTAACTATGAGTGAAGACATGATCAACGGAACCGAAGAAGTGAATAATGTCGAATCTGTGGATACGGATGAAGCCCAGAAGCAAGCTGCTGCGGATGAAGCGTTCGATGCTGATCGGGCGGCTCGGTTTGAGACGATCCGGCAGATGGCGCTTTCTGGTGAGCTTGAGTACTTGCCTGAGAGCGAGGAAATTGTCGAGACGCTGATTGAGACGATCGGGCAGCGTGACGAGAACTTTGGGCGGTTCCAGGGGATGGCCGCGGAGCATCAGAACTTTCAGCGTCGGGCTTCGCTCAACGAGCAAGAGGCGCGGATCTCATCGCGGCAGGGTGTTGTACAGGCGTTGATTCCACTGATGGATCATTTCGAGATGGCTCTGTTGCAGGACCCTGAGAAGGTGTCGGCGAAGGATGTCATGGCGGGCGTGACGATGATCCGGAGCGAGTTTTTGAAGATGCTCTCTGGGTATGGGGTGTCGGCGATTGAGCCCAAGGTTGGGGACACATTTGATCCTGGACCTCATGCGGCGATGATGCAGTCTGCGGCTGATGGGGTTGATCCGGGGTGCATTTCGATGGTGATGGGGATTGGGTATATGCTTGGTGACCGCGTGATCCGGCCTGCGAAGGTTGGTGTGGCGCCGGAAGCGGAAGAATCCAAATCGGATGAGGACGGATAAGCGATGCCTACTTATGACTACCGATGCAACGCGTGCGAGCATGAGTTCGAGCTATTTCAGGCGATGAGTGCTGGGGTCAAGAAGAAGTGTCCCGAGTGCGGGAAGCTGAAACTTGAGCGGCTCATCGGGATCGGTGCGGCGGTGATGTTTAAGGGGTCGGGGTTCTACGAGACTGATTACCGGAGCGAGTCGTATAAGCAGGGTGCTGAGGCTGATAAGAAGGCGAAGGAGCCTAAGAAAGACACCAAGGCCGAAACGAAATCGGAATCGAAGTCTGAGTCGAAGCCTGAGAAGAAGAAAGACCCGAAGCCTGAGGTTACGAAGAAGGCGAAGACCGGATCGAAGGATTGACCGATGGCGACGCGCGGGATCATAGGGCATGGTGTTGATATCGTCGAGGTCGCGCGGATCGCTCGCTCGCTTGAGAAGCACGAAGAATCGTTTTTGAATAAATGCTTTACCGATCAGGAGGTTGCTGATTCGGGGAGTTCTTCGCGCAGGCCAGAGCATCTGGCGGTGCGGTTTGCTGCGAAAGAAGCGGCACTCAAGGCGATCGGCACTGGATGGAGCCAGGGGATCGGTTGGACGGATGTAGAAGTTGTCCGACTTGATTCTGGGAAGCCTGAGCTTCGGGTGACTGGGCGGGCCAAAGAAATTGTGGATTCGATGGGGATTGATCGGTGGTTTGTGTCGCTTTCGCATACTGAGAACAACGCTATTGCGTCTGTGATTGCTGAGGGTGAAGTATGACTCTGCCGAAAGTTTTGATGACGGATGTGATCCGGTCTACGCAGCAGGGCGATTCGCATGGCGGGGCGTATTTGATTGATCTGGAATCGGGGCAGTTCGAGCAGGTACTCGATTGGAACGCGGTGGGCATTGACTGGGAGGGACGCGGGATGGGTCGGGGGCTGCGCGGGATCTGCTTTGTTGGGGATGAGATCTATATCGCGGCTTCTGATGAGTTGTTCGTATTTGACCAGTCTTGGAAGATTGTGCGGTCGTTTAAGAACGCGTTTTTGCATCATTGCCATGAGATTTCGTTTGATGGGGATCGATTTATCTACTTGACTTCGACGAGCTTTAACTCTGTGTTGCGGTTTGATGTGAGTTCGGGGGAGTTCGATGGGGCTTGGTGGCTTGGTGCCGGTCAGCAGAAGGTTGGCGGGCGTGTTGTTGCGGCATTGGGAGCAAAGGGGTTTGATCCCAACGGGAGTGATGGGCCTCCGAAGGGGGATGTGCTGCATCTGAACCAGGTATTTGTGTCTTGTGGGAAAGTTTTTGTGTCTGGGCTTCGGATGGAGATGATGTGGGAGATTGACGGGGATCGGGTGGAGCCGTATGCCAAGGTCCCTGTGGCGACGCATAACTGTCAGCCTTTGGGGGAAGAGGGGCTGGTGCTGATGAACTCCACTGGGGCGGATTGCGTGGTGATTTCGGATCGTCGTGGGAAGGTGATGAAGCGGTTTGAGCATCCGAGGTATGAAGAGTCGGCGATGAGTCATACGGGGATCGGGGATGACCATGCGAGGCAGGGGTTCGGACGTGGGTTGTGTGTGGATTCGTGTTGGGGCGAGCGGGGATTGATTGTGGTGGGGTCATCGCCTGGGACGGTGAGCGGGTTTGACCGGAAATCTGGGGAGATGGTGGCGTCGGTGAATGTCTCGATGGATGTTCGGAATGCTCCACATGGGCTTGAGATTTGGCCCTGGTAGATGGCGAGTCGATTGCACTTGGTGAGCGGGTGGGGTAGGCTGCTGTAATGGACAGGAGCTTTCAACGATGAATATTGGTATGGCGTTGACTTGGTCGTTTTTGAAGCGGGCCAAGCGTGTGTTGATTGAGGATGATTCTCGCGAGTATCGCGGGGTGGATCTGCTGGTTGCGGGGTCGCATATCGCGGATGTGGTGGATGGGAAGTCTGAATCGAGCAGGGTGGGGATCTTGGTACCAACCTCGGGTGCGTTTGCTGCTGCTGCTTACGGGGTGTGGCTGGCGGGCAAGACGATTGTGCCTTTGAACTATTTGAGCGAGCGGGAGACGCTTGAGTATGTGATTGATGACGCGGGGTGTGATCTGGTGATCGCATCGAAGAAGCTGATCGAGCATCTGGGGTATGTTCCAAAGTGTAAGAAAGTGGTGTATCTTGAGGATCTGAACTTCAAATCGCTCCCAAGCCCTCGTCTGCCCAAGTGGACGAGCAGTGAGGATTTGGCGGTGGTGCTGTATACCTCTGGGACTTCTGGGAAGCCTAAGGGTGTGATGCTGACGCACAAGAACATGCTGAGTAATGTCGCACAGGTGCATGAGCATATCGCGATCCGGCCATCAGATGTATTCTTTGGGGTGCTGCCTCAGTTCCATTCGTTCGGGATTACGGCCCTCACTCTGCTGCCTTTGTTGTTTGGTTGTAAAGTGATTTATTCGGCGAGGTTTATGCCTAAGCGGGTCATTGAAGGGATCAAGAAGCATGGCGCGACGATATATATCGGGATTCCTTCGATGTACAACGCGTTGATGACGGTCAAGAGTGCGAAGGCGGATTCGCTCAAGACGCTTCGGATGTCGCTTTCTGGTGGGGAGCCGTTGCCTCGGGATGTTTCGGATCGGTTCTTTGAGCGATTTGGTGTGCGGATTTGTGAGGGGTATGGATTGACCGAGACGGCTCCGGTGACCAATGTGATGTTGGCCGATGAGGAGTCGAAGATTGGAGCTGTGGGGCGGGCGCTGCCTGGGGTGATTCAGCGGATTGTTGATCCAGAGACCGGGGAGGAACTCGGCGCGGATGTGGATGGTGAGCTTCGGATTGGTGGACCCAATGTGATGAGGGGGTATCTGAATCTGCCTGAGCAGACGGCCGAGGCGTTTGATGAGTTCGGGCATCTACGGACTGGGGATATGGCGCGGATTGATGCTGAGGGGTTCTTGTCGATTACGGGGCGGATCAAGGAGATGCTGATTGTGGGGGGCGAGAATGTGTTCCCACGGGAGATCGAGGAAGTCTTGAATGCGCACCCTGCGGTTGGGGTGTCTGGGGTTGTGGGGCAGCATGATCCGATGCGTGGGGAGGTGCCTGTGGGGTTCGTGGAGGTTGCGGAGGGGGAATCGGTGGATAGCGATGAGTTGATCCACTGGTGCCGAGACCGGCTGGCGGGGTACAAGGTGCCTCGGCGGATTGTGATGATCGAGGAGATGCCTCGGAATGCGACGGGGAAGGTGCTCCGGCGGTCGCTTTCAGAGATGCTTGATTGATGCCGGCCTAGAGTCTCGTCCTGTCAAACTCACAAATCACCAATAGCCCGGAGCACACGCTATGGAACTGTATATCGACACCGCGAATCTTGACGAAATCCGTGAGGCCCATGATCTTGGGGTGCTTGATGGCGTGACAACGAACCCTTCGCTGATCGCGAAAGAGGGCATCGACTACGGCAAGCGGCTTGGAGAAATTTGCGAGATTGTGACCGGGCCTGTATCTGCAGAAGTACTCGCTCTTGAGTACGCAGAGATGGTTAAAGAAGGCAAGATGCGGGCGGGGATCGCGGACAATATCGTGGTCAAGCTGCCTGTGACTGTTGACGGGCTCAAGGCGTGCAAGGCATTGAGCGATGAGGGTATCCGCACGAACATGACGCTGTGCTTCCAGTCAATGCAGGCGATGATGGTTGCCAAGGCTGGGGCGTATCTGATCTCGCCGTTCATTGGTCGGCTTGATGACATCTCACAGGACGGGACGGAACTGATTTCTCAGATCCGGACGATCTACGACAACTACGGGTATGACACCAAAATCTTGGCGGCGTCGATCCGGCATCCAAAGCACATGCTCGAGTGTGCGTTGATTGGTGCGGATGTGGCGACGGTGCCTTTGAAGGTGATCAAGCAGTTGATGCAGCACCCGCTGACCGATAGCGGTCTCAAGACATTCCTTGCGGATTACAACAAGGCCTTCGCCTAAATCTGGTTTCATCTAATCCGGTTTATTTAACTTCGAAGATGAACTCGATTTCCACGGGGACATTGAGCGGGAGCGACGCGACGCCGATGGCGGCGCGGGCGTGTTGTCCTATGTCTTGGCCGAAGATTTCGACGAGAAGATCTGAGCAGCCGTTGGCGATGGTGGGCTGGGCGCCGAAGTCTGGAGTGGATGCGACGAAGATGCCTACCCTGACGACCTTGGTGACTTTGTCAAGAGAGCCGAGTTCTTTATTCAGAGCGGCGAGGGCGTTGAGGGCGCATTGGCGGGCGCATTGGATAGCCATGTCTTGGTCGACTTGGGTGGGGACGATGCCTTTGGCGAGGAGCGTGCCTTTGGAGATGGGGATCTGCCCTGAGATGTGGACAAGATTTCCTGTACGGCGGGTCGGGACATAGGAGGCGACCGGTACGGTGGGCTCTGGGAGATTGATGTTGAGATCGGAGAGTCGTTGATTGATTGATGTGCTGGGCATTTTGATTCCAAATGGGAGGTTTATGTGTGAATATGGGGGGTTTCGGTTGAAGGGGCCTTGGTGGTTGTTTGGTACTGGGGAACCGATGGGGGTTGCTTTGCGGATAGTATTCCCGTACTGTGTACTGGCGAAGGTGGTTCGGCAACCAAAGCATATCGCACTTTTTGGGCATTAGCCCGTCATGATTCCAGCCGAATCGCACTAAGCCGACAATCCGGCCCTTGTGTCCACCGGGCGATTTGTGTGGACGCTTTGTGCGTTTCGGTCGTTTGACCGATTCGTCGTTCAAATGTTTGCCAGACGAGGCGGAGTTCTCGCTGGCGCAATCTGGATAAATCCAGAATGGAGTCATGTTATGAAGAACATGAAAAGAAGTGCGTTTACGCTCATCGAGCTTCTGGTGGTCATCGCGATCATCGCGTTGCTCATCGGTATCTTGCTTCCAGCACTTGGTAAGGCGCGTCAGCGTGCGAACCAGTTGAAGGACAGCACCCAGGTTCGTTCGATCATGCAGGGCATGGTAGTGTTTGCCGGTAACAACCGTGACAACTACCCAACCCCAAGCCGCATCGATAAGAACGACAAGACGATTGATGGCGAGCAGTTGGGCTCTGCCAAAGAGAAAGACACCACCGGTAACATCTTCTCGATCCTGATTGCTCAGGGTATTATCGAGACCGAGCTGTGCATCAGTGCTGTTGAAACCGGTACATATGAGCAGTTCACTGATTACCAGAACGACGCCCCTATCGGTGCTGTTGGTGAAGAAGATGAACCAAACGAAGCGTTGTGGGATCCAAACTTCCGTGCAACACCTCGTGATCCGTTCTACCTTCGTGGTGCAGAATCAGGCAGCTACGATGATGCGCCAACAGATAATGAACGGTACCTCCAGAAGTACGAGGATATCGGGAACTTTAGTTACGCACACACGCCGCCATTCGTTCGTCGTCGTGCACAGTGGGCCAACACTTTCCAGGCACTTGAGCCAGCACTTGCGAACCGTGGTCCGGTTTACGAGCTTGGCACTGGTGGCGAAGAAGAAGGTGCATGGGACTTGATCGAGAATGACGAGAACGATTCGTCAGACGGCGTTACCCCAATGGGTAGCGGCTCGGCAACTCTTGCTATGAATGGTTCGCGTACACAGTGGGCTGGTAATATCGGCTTCAATGACGCGCACGTTACTTTCTACAATCGTCCAGACCCAGAAGGCGTTATCTGGAACTACAACGATCTTGAAGGTATCAATCAGAACCAGCCTGATAATGTCTTCATGAACGAAGACGATCAGACCCGTGAAGTTACTACCGAGCCTCCACAAGGCGGGCTTATCCCACTGAGCGGTGCAGACAGCAACCTGAATGCTTACCTGACTCAGTACTACGAAGTAAACGTCACGGATGCGAACACATCAATCCGCGTTTACTACGATTGATCTTCGCTGAAACGAGTTCCTTTGGAACTTGAGATTCATATACTGAACCCGCGGCTTTACGGCCGCGGGTTTTTTCTTTGATTTGGTTTATGGGATCGGGCCGAGGAAGTCTTGATGGGTAATGCGTTGATTAGGCAACTTGATGATCTGATTGATGGCGTGGTGCTCTTTGACGGGCATAGCCGGGGGCTTTATAGCACTGATGCCTCGATTTATCAGGTGATGCCTCTGGGGGCGGTCATTCCGAGATCGCTCGAGGGTGCTCGGAAGGCTGTGGAGATTTGTGGGGCCAATCGGGTGGGGATGCTTCCTCGTGGTGGCGGAACGAGCTTGGCTGGGCAGTGTGTCAATGAGGCGGTGGTGATTGATGTGTCGGGGGAGTGTGATGGGTTGGTGTCGGTGGATGTTGCGGGGCGGTCTTGCGTTGTAGAGGCGGGGATGACGGTTGATGATCTAAATGATCGGATTAGAGAGCATGGATTGTTCTTCGCTCCTGATCCATCTACCGCGAGACAAGCGACGGTTGGTGGGTGCATCGGGAACAACGCGGCAGGCGTGCATTCGATCTTGTACGGGCGGACTTCGGAGAGTGTTGAAGCGATAGATGCGTGCCTGTGGGATGGGACACGGGTCGAGCTTGGGATGGGGTCAGCGATGAGCGATGAGCGGGTGATGGGGATCACACGGGAGGTGGTGGAAATTGTTCGCAGTCATGCAGGGTTGATCCGGGAGCGGTACCCAAAGACTTTGCGGCGGAGCGCGGGGTATCAGCTCGATGTAGTTCTCGATCAACTCGAGGCGGGGAATGGGGATCTGTCGAAGGTGAATCTAGCGGATTTGATGTGCGGGAGTGAGGGGACGCTGGCGATGACGCTGGGGGCGACCTTGAAACTGCATCCGATCCCGAAATGCAAGGGGCTGGCGGTGGTGGCGTTCGGGTCGGTTGATGAGGCGATTGGGGTTGTTGAAGGATTGCTGGAGTTGAATCCTGCGGGGGTGGAGTTGTTGGATGATCTGATCTTGGATCTGGCTCGTAAAAATCGGGAGCAGTCGAGATATGTCGAGCTGCTTCCAAGGCTGGCAAGCGGCGACACGCGGGCGGTTTTGTATGTGGAGTTCTTTGGGGGATCGGTCGACGAGATTCATGATCGGTTGAGTAAGGTGGGGGGGGTTATTGGGGACGGGGCTGTGGAGTTGATTACGAGTGAAGGGGATATGGAGCGTGCTTGGAAGCTACGCAAGGCTGGGGAGCCGTTGCTGCACGGGGTTGAGGGGGCGCGGAAGCCGCTGGGGTTTATTGAGGATTGCGCGATCCCGGTTGAGCGTCTTGGGGAGTTTGCATCGAGGCTGCGGGGGATTGTTGAGCAAGAGGGGACCGTGGCTTCGTATTATGCGCATGCGTCTGTGGGGGTGCTGCATGTCCGGCCGCTCTTGGATTTGCGTGATCCGGTGGACGAAGTGGCGATGCATCGGATTGCTTCTGAGTGCGCCGATCTTGCAAAGGAACTCGGGGGTGTGGCGTCTGGGGAGCATGGGGACGGGCGGGCGCGGGGGCCTGTGCTTGAGCGATTTATGGGGAGCGAGTTGATGGAGGCGCACCGGGCGATTAAACGGGTGTTTGATCCGCATGGGCTGATGAATCCGGGGAATATTGTTTCTCCAGGGCCAATTGAATCGATTTCGGTCAATACCCGTGTTCGGCCTGGGGGTACGAACTTGACGATTGAGGAGGCGGAAACGGGGATGCGTTTTGACTCTGAAGGTGGGCTGGGTCATGCTGTGGAGATGTGCAATGGGGCGGGGGTGTGCCGGAAGAAAATGAATGGGGTGATGTGTCCTTCGTATCAAGGGACGCTTGATGAGCGGCACTCGACTCGGGGGCGGGGGAACGCGCTGAGGCTTTCGATTACCGGGCAGAGCACGTTTGGGGATGAGGGCGGCGATGCTCAGTGGGATGATGTAGAGACGCTCAAGACACTGGATCTGTGTTTGAGTTGCAAGGCGTGCAAGACGGAGTGCCCGAGCGGGGTGGATATTGCCAAGCTCAAGAGCGAGTATTTTTGGCAGGGGTATATAAAGAATGGTGTGCCATTGAAGGTGCAGGTGTTGTCGCGGGTGCATGTGTTGAATCGGTTAGGTTCGCTCTTGCCTTGGTTGAGTAATTTTGCTTCTGCGTTCCCGCCTGTACGGTCGGTGCTGAATCATGGGCTTGGGATTCATCCGGATCGTTCGCTGCCAAGGTTTGCGCCGCCGGTGAAATCAGTTGGGCTGTCAGATGACAATCGGAAGAAGGTTGTTGTGGTCTCTGATTCGATGACGACGCACACGGAGCCTGGGATTGTTGGGGCTGCGGTTTCGGTTTTGGAGGGATTGGGGTATGGCGTTGGTGTGGTGACAGTTTCGGATCTTGGGCGGTCTGCGGTGTCGCAGGGGCATCTTGGGTTTGCTCGAAAGGATGGGGAGCGATCGCTTGGGCGTATTGATTCGTTTATAGGGGGTCGAGCGATCGATGGGGTGCTGTTTATTGAGCCGTCGGCGTTGTCGGTGGTGCTGGACGAATGGGGTGATCTGGTAGGGGAAGAGTTTTTTGAGGCACTCGGACAGTTGAAGGGGAATGCAAAGCTGGTCGAGGACTTTGTTGGATTAAGGTGGGGAAAGCATCCTCGTGATGTAGAAGTTTGTGATGATGGTCAGGGGATTGTGGTGCATACACATTGCCATCAGAAGTCGCTGTGGGGGAGCGAGACAACGATGGGGGTGTTTGAGAAGATCGGGGTGCGGGCGGAGCTGATTGATGCTGGGTGCTGCGGGATGGCGGGGTCGTTTGGGTTTATGGAGGGGAAGTATGATCTGTCGATGAAGATCGGTGAGCAGCGGTTGATGCCTGCGGTTCGGGGACGCGGTGATGGGGTGATTGTTGTCGCTGGTGGGACTTCGTGCCGTCATCAGATTTTGGATGCGACAGGAGCGCGTGCAGTGCATCCGATTGAGGCGTTGGCGAAGCTGCTTGGGTGCTAGACCGGGGCGTGGATCTCGTGGGCGATTGTGCGGATGAGATTCGCGGCCTTGTTCCACTGGGTGCCTGTGGAGGGGCCTCCGATGACGAGGCGGTGGGCGCATACAGGGACAAGGAGCTGATAGACATCATCGGGAGTGACATGGTCTCGGCCTTGGATCCATGCCCATGATCTGGCGGCGTGGGCGAGGGCGAGGGAGCCACGGGGGGAGATGCCGACATCGATTTCATCAGAATCGCGTGTAGCACGCGCGAAATCGACGATGTATTTTTTAACCGGATCGCTCAGGTGGATCTCATCGATTGCATTCTGAATTTCACAGACTTGGTCGGCGTGGATTACGGGCTTGAGGCCTTCGAGCATGGTGTGGGAGGGGCGGAGTTCCAGGAGTTCTTGTTCGCTCTGTTCGTCTGGGTACCCGAGTGAGATTCTCATGAGGAAGCGGTCGAGTTGGTTTTCGGGGAGTGGGTAGGTGCCTAGGAAGTCGTTGGGGTTTTGGGTAGCGACAACCATGAAGGGATCGGGGAGTTTGTGCCTCTTGCCGTCCATGGAGACCTGGCCTTCGCTCATTGCTTCGAGGAGGGCGGACTGTGTTCTTGGGCTGGTGCGGTTAATTTCATCTGCGAGGACGATGCTGGCGAAGATGGGGCCTTGCTGGAACCGCATCTCACCGCTGTCTCTTGAGAGGATGGCGTAGCCGAGTAGGTCGGCGGGCATCATGTCGGGGGTGAGCTGGACGCGGGAGAAGGAGGCGTCGATTGATTTGGCGAGTGAGGAGGCGAGGAGGGTTTTGCCGACGCCTGGGACATCTTCGAGGAGGGCGTGGCCTCTGGCGAGGAGGCAGCAGAGGAGCTGGTCGATCGAGCCAGAGGATCCGAGATAGACGGATTGGATTTGATTTCGGAGTGATTCGAGGAATGTATGGTTGTTGGTCATGTGTGTCCCTGTGATATTCGGAGAACAATACGCCTGAAAGTGGGGTTTGGGTGCATTGGTATAGGAATTGGTGGTATGCTGGTTGTTCATCACTCGAATGTTGTGGGAGTGGAATGAACGAAAGTGGTCAAGATGGTGTGGTCCCGGACAAGCCGGGCGTGGAGACGATTGCCCGGCAGTTGACCGGGGAGTTGATCTGTATTGGCTGCGGGTACAACCTGCGGGGGCTGTCTATTCGTGGGGTCTGTCCAGAGTGCGAGATGTCAATCCGGGCGACTTTGCTTGGGATTGTGGATCCGCAAGCTGAGGAACTCGAAGATCTGAGCATGCCAAGGCTGAGTGCTCATGGGATTCTTTTGTGGAGTTGCGGGGCGTTGGTCGCGTGTCTTGCTGTGTGGGTGCTACAAGTTGATGAGATCGTGCGGACGAAGTCAAATGTGAATTTGGGTCTTGTTGGCTGGGTGAGTATGGTGGGATTGATCGCGTTGATTTTGTCTGGGATTGGTGCACTCACGATGATCCGGCCGTACCGTCATATGGGGCGATGGATGTCGATGAGGGCGGCGATTGGAGTCTCTGCGTACATCCCTGTGGTTCTGATTTATGCGGTGATTTATCGTGGGTTTGATCAATCGGCTTCTATGCGATTGGTGAATCCTGGATCGGAGTATCTTGACCGATCGCTACTGAGACTAGGGATGTTTGCGGGTGTGGTGGTGATTATCTTGGGGATACGGCCCAATGCTCTCAAGCTGGCGATGCGGTCGGTGATTGTGAGGACCGGACGGGTGGACCGGCAGTCGATTTATGCGGTTTTGGCGTCATTCGGGGTTGCGGCGGTTGGGGATATTTTCAATATTGTTGGGATCTTGAGCGGCGGCAATGGCGGTCTAGGAGGGGTGGTTGGCGATCTGCTAATGCAGCTTCATGTGGTTCTTGTGGCGCTGGGATCGGTGCTAATCACGCTTGGGCTTGTGAATATTGTTGTGGATACAGTGCGTCTTAGGCCTGTGCTGATGCACAAGGGGGTTGGGTTGAGCGATGTCTTTGAGACGAATCGTGAAAAAGACGCTCGGCGGGGTGGTTCGTGAAACCGGGGCGTGGTATTTACTTACAATACTACATACGCACGGTCGTGCGAAGATATTGGTTACGGATTTCAATGAGTGCAGGCTGCATTTAGCGTGTACATACAAAATAGAGAAAAGGATTCTCGATGCAAAATACACTGAGTACGCGGCGGGCATTGGTTGGTTTGGCTGGATTGGTTACGGCGATAGGTTCTGCGGCTGCGGCCGAGGACCAGATTTCGCTAGCGGTCTTGGAAATTAGTGGGGTGCCAGTCGAGCATGACGCTGGGATGGCGTGGCTGGGGGACGGGGCTGATACATTACTGGGGCTCGTCAACACGATTGATACACTCGCGTTTGACGATGAGTTCGACGGGCTGGTGATCCGGCTCAAGGACGCGGGGTTCGGAATCACACAGGTTGAAGAACTCGGTCAGGCGATCGAGCGGTACAAGGACGAGGGGAAGAAGGTTCATATCTTCGCTGAGGGATACGACACGGGTGGGCTGATGCTCGCGAGTTATGCCGACGAGGTGATGCTGCAGGCCGGTGGGTATGTGTCATTCCCAGGGATGCATATGGAGGAGATGTATCTCGCCGACATGTTCGAATGGGTCGGAGTCAAGGCTCAGATGGTGCAGGTTGGGGATTACAAAGGGGCCAATGAGACCGCGACACGTTCGGGACCTTCTGCGCAGTGGGATCAGAATATTTCATCGTTGCTCGATGGGATGTACGGAAATATGCGTTCGATCATGATGGATGGGCGTGGCCTGAGCGGACGCGAACTCGATGAGGCGATGGTTGTTGCTTGGGCGGCATCTGGTGCTGAAGCCGTTGAGGTTGACCTTGTTGACGAGGTCGTTGACTTGCCTGAGCTGAAGGATCATCTTTCAGAGTTTTATGACGCGGAAGTTACTTGGGTGACCAACCCTTATGCGGTTGATGGTCCCTCGATGGATCTATCGAACCCGTTCGCGTTCTTGAGCATGATGTCTCAGGAGGGCGGGGTTCAGGTCGATCATCCGACGATCGCGGTGCTGCATATCAACGGCGTGATTGTTGATGGGGACTCGAGCAAGGGCGGGATGTTCGGCGGCGGGGCGCAGGTCGGGTCGCGGACGATCCGGAACGCGATTGAACAGATTATCAAGGAAGACCTGATCCAGGGTGTTGTAATCCGTGTAGATTCGCCTGGTGGATCCGCGATTGCATCTGAGATTATGTGGCAGGGTATCCAACGCCTTAAAGAGCACAAGCCTGTGTGGGTCTCGGTAGGCGGGATGGCCGCGTCTGGCGGGTACTATGTGCTTGTTGGCGGTGACCGTGTGTATGTCAATCCATCGAGTATTGTGGGTTCGATCGGGGTGGTCGGCGGCAAGTACGCGATCGGGGATGTCTACGAGCGATTGCATCTGAATATTGTCGAGCGTTCGCGTGGTCCGGTTGCTGGTCTCTTTGGGACCGGGATATGGGATGAGTCACAGATCAAGTTGATCCGCGATGAAATGACTGACACATACAATCTGTTTACCTCGCGGGTTGAGGCTGGGCGCGACGGGATCACGCTTGGGAAGACCGCGGAGGGGCGTTTGTTTGTTGGATCTGATGCGATCGGCCTGAAGATGGCTGATGAGATCGGTGGGCTTGATGACGCGATTAATGATCTTGCTGATGAGCTCGATCTGGTTGACTTTGATGTTGCGAACTATCCCGCTCCTCCGAGCTTTGAGACCATGATTCAGGAGATGCTGGGCGGGTTTATTCAGGCTCCGGGTGTTGCTGTGGGTCAATCACAGATTGAACTGACGCTCCGGGCATTGCTCGGTGAGCATCGGTATTTGTCGGTGGTCGATGAGCTGAACGGGATCATGCTGATGCGTGATGAGCATGTTCTGCTGATGAATCCACGGGCATTGATCATCCGCTAACCCCCAATGTACGAAAAAAGAAGCGGGCCGATCTTGACGATCGGCCCGCTTGTCATTTTTACAGATCACGCTGATGGGCGTGATCATTACTTTGGGGGGGTCAGATTTCCATGATCTCTGAGGATTTCTTGGTCATGTTGGTGTCGATCTGGCCTTCGTATTTCTTGAGGAGGTCTTGGATTTCATCTTTGAGAGTGGAGATGTCGTCTTCACCGTAGTGGGTGCCGGCTTGCTTTGCGAGTGTGTCGGCGTGCTTGTTGGCATCACGGCGGGCGTTCCGCATGACGATTTTTTGTTCTTCGCCGACTTTCTTGGCCTGGGCGACAAGTTGCTTGCGGCGGTCGGTGGTCAGTGAGGGGATGTTGATCCGGATTTGTTTATCTTCGACCATCGGGTTGACGCCGAGGTTGGCTTCTTCGATCGCGGTGCGGATCGCTCCAACTGAGGAGGCGTCGAATGGTTTGATGAGGAGCTGGGTGGCTTCGGGG
>Ga0209344_10002768_pt1 | contig 18714 bp, 13 predicted proteins | sample Cruoilmetagenom6_FD_187293 | JGI IMG/M metagenome (GOLD analysis project Ga0209344, IMG submission 187293) | Oil polluted marine microbial communities from Coal Oil Point, Santa Barbara, California, USA - Santa Barbara Oil Seep Sample 6 (SPAdes)... | ecosystem: Environmental > Aquatic > Marine... | reverse complement strand
CGATGCGGCGGGTCATGCTCTCACACCCGCTACCCGTCTTCGGCTTGGTGAGCCTTTACCTCACCAACTACCTGATAGGATAATCGCCGCTCCCAAGGCGGTAAACCTTTCCTCCGTAGAGCACATGAAGTATTATCTCCCGTTTCCAGAAGCTATCCTTCACCTTGGGGTACATTCGATTATATTCCTCGCCCTTTCGCCACTCCCTCCGAAGAGGTCGTTCGACTTGCATGTTTTAGCCATGCCGCCAGCGTTCAATCTGAGCCAGGATCAAACTCTTCAGTTGAATATTGTTGCACAAACAAGGCCGAAACCGTTGCTTGATTCGCATCAAAAGAAGCCGATCCGACTAACCTATTCGTGCTTCCGAAGAAGGCGTAATAGGCCGGTCATCATGCTCAAACCCGAAGGTTCAAACATGTCCGAGGTGGCAAGACCTCGGATAAAGCTTTACACTCTTTAGTGTTCATTCCAAATATAATATTTGGGGCTTCCACTTGCACAAGAATGTAAAGGCATACAAGTGTGACCTTGCTGCCAACTTATTTGACGACCAATACCCTGTCAAGGGCCCGATATGCTTCGGTTTATGGCGTCTCACATTCTCGTGGTGGACCCAACTGTTCACTTGTCAAAGAGGTGACGGTGACCGCATCAAGCGATCGTTTGTCGTTGCCACCGGTCTTGGTGGCGGGGAAGAGTATAGGCCGCATCATTTCGTTGTCAAACTGTGAAGCCAATACTCTTGATCAATTTCTCCACATTCCTGCCCGTCAACTCATCATCCTTCGCTCTCGACCACTTCACGCCTCGTCTCGCCGGCGACACCGACGCACGCGGTCCATATCTCGGCACCCTGCCCTTGCCTTGAATTGCCCCCAAATTCATCCGAAAACGCGGTTTTGAGTGCTTTGGAGGCCAAAACAAAGGTCGCTCCGGTTGTGCGGACATCATCAATCAAGATGAACAGCCGTCGATTTTGCGCCATGGATTTTTTTACTCGGCCACGATCGAATTTGGTCAAGAAAAAGGCATTCTTCATATTCCGGGCCCGGGCGGTCTTGCTCAGCCCGACCTGTTCGTTCCGCAACCGGGCATGGAGCAACTGATCGACCCGGCATCCGCTGGATCGGGCGGCGGCTCTGGCCAGAATCAGCGTGTGATCGATCCCGCGGACCATCCGCCGACGCCAATGCATCGGGATAGGCACCAGCACCACCTGCTCAACTGGTATCTGGGCGTTTGCGAGCTGATCCCTGATCGCCAGCCCCAGGTGCATCCCCAGCCCACGCCCGGTGGGGCGCCAGGCGCCGAACTTGAGCATCAGGACTTCCTGGCGGACAACCTCATGGTATCTGCTCAGTCGGATCGCCCGTTCCCAGGGCAATGAGATCGCTCGGCAGGTTGCGCAGCCCTCGCCGTCCGTTTCGTGGGCACCGATACTTCCGGCGCACCGCCAGCAGTACCGATCCGCCCGATCCCGCACCCATCCGGTCTGCTGCGCCCAGCGATCAAAGGCGATCCCCGTCCGCCCGAGCAGCTCGGTTTCGAAGGATTCCACTAAGGGGTGGGGGAGCCGGATCTCGATCGGCTTGGAAACTGGTTGTATTACTGTTGGATCAGCCTTCGGCGGCCACTGAAATGCTGCATCGCTCGCAGGCTCAGATTCAGCTTGTTCGATCAGCGACTTCATCGCTCAAGGGCGCTGTCTACCGAACCACTTGAGCCATTCGAGTCGTTCAACTGCTGGCGGATCAGGTTCGCCCGCGCGACGCGTCGCTCCTGCTGGGTCAGCGTGGTGTTGAGTGTCCGCTGCAGGTGCATCGGCTGCACACGCAGCAGCAAGCCGTGGATCTGCTCGAGCGTGATCGCGTCGGTCTCGTTGTTGATCATCCCCGTCAGCACCCCGAGCCGAACCATGCTCAAGAGGTTCATCGCCTCATCGACCTTCATCATCCGGGCGTGGCGGAGTGTGCCCAGCGCCCGCCATATCTGGTCCTCGATCATCTCTCGCCGAGTGCTCATCAGGTTTTTGCGTGCGTGGCGTTCATACCCGATGACCATGGGGACGATCTCCTGCTCCATCTCACGCAGGAGCATCTCGTCGGATTTGCCCAGCGTCGTTTGGTTCGAGAGCTGGTAGAACTCGCCCGAGGACTCGGAACCCTCGCCGTAGAACCCGCGCACGGCCAGCCCCATGTCATGAGCAGCCCTGCGCACCTTATCAAGCTCACCGGTCAGCTTGAGCCCGGGCAGGTGCAGCATCACCGAGAGCCGCAACCCGGTGCCGACATTGGTCGGGCACGCCGTCAGGTACCCGAACCGCGGGTGGTACGCATAATCAAGCCCGGCTTCGATCCGGTCATCCAGATCGTTCGCTTCTTCTAAACACGCCCCCAGGGCCAGCCCCGAGCGGATCGTCTGCAGCCGCAGGTGATCTTCTTCGTTGACCATGATACTCACCCGCTCATCGGGGACCAACACCGCGACGCTGCGTGGCTCGTCAGGACCGCCGGCCCCGCTGACCTGCTTGCCCCGCGCGTGCTGACGCGACATCAGCTGGCGTTCGACGAGCAGGTTCCGGTCCTCGCGCCCGACCCGGTGCAGGTCGATCCACATGAACCGCGGATCAGCTTGCGGAGCAGCCTGTGCATCAAGTGCATGCATGGGCATATTGAGTATCCGCTGCTTGCAGGCCTCGAGAATCTGCGAGCGATCCACCCGCGAAGCCTGAGGCGTAAACGGGTACCCCGCGATATTGCGTGCCAATCGCACCCGCGACGACATCACCACATCGCTCGCGTCGCCCAAACCACGCAGCCACTCGGCGCTCTGAGAAAACGCGTCGTGCCCGATCGGGCTCGGGTCTCGTGATGAATCGTCGGCGGCCTGCATGGCACCATCTCCGGGGTGGGCTCGTAGAGAAAACGGGTTCAGATCTTCTTCGGCTTCATGGCACGATCAGGCGTACAACACGCATGTCCCGCTCGATCAAGAATTTGCTCGATCAAGAACCTGCTCGATCAAGTAGCAGTGTCCGGCTTGGGCGTTTGGGAGATGGTGGTGATGGGGGCGCTATTTATCGGGGATGCTTCGATCTGTGAACCCGCCATCGTTGTTAATCGGGTGAGTTCATCACGCAGCATCGCGGCGTGCTCGTACTCCTCGTCCCGGATCGATTTCACCAATCGCTTGCGCAACGCATCGAGGCACTCTTCGCGCTGGCGGATGTCGCCGAGCAGTGCTTCGAGCCGGTTGGGATCGTTCGCGTCCTTGCTCTCGCAGAGTGCACGACGCGGCACCTTGCCCACATGGTTGCACCCGCCCTCGTGGGCCCGCTCGATCATCGGGCCGATCCGGTCCTCGAAGACCTGGTAGCACGCGGGGCATCCGAGCAATCCGGATTTCTTGAAGCTCGAGTACACCTGCCCGCACCCGACGCACGACTGGGCCGGCGTCCTGGGCTTGCTCATCGGGCGTAGATCCGTCGTCTCGAGCGAAATCTCGACGCTCATGTCTTCGATCTGATCGGAAGATTGATCGATCTCTGTAGGCTCAGTATCCGATTCTGACTCTGACTCTGACTCTGACTTTGAGTCATCCGTCTCGCTGGTGATGACCTGCCCCATGATGTAGTTGGCGCTCGAGATGAGCTGGCTGATTGGGATGTAGGGGTCGACGCTCATCCCTCGATCGCGGGCGCACTGCTCGCAGAGGTGGCGTTCGACCTTTTTCTTGCCGCTGGTGATGATCACTTCGTGGATCGTTGCTTCATGTTGGCCGCATTCGCAGAGCATCCCTTGCCCTCCATTTGTACAATCCATTGACGGAACCCAATGAGTATACAGGAGTTGAGTCAAAAATAAAAGAGCCCACACGCGATGTTGTGGGCTTTCTATGCAGTATTTTCAGTGCTTTTGAGCGCGTTGGCGGTGCTTCAATCCCCCTTTATAGGGAGCCAGCAGCGATCGAGTGCCCGATTCAGCCTTCAGCCGCGGCGAGCTTCTGCTGGCGGGTGTAGCCGTACTTTCTCTTGAGCGGCTTGACGAGCAGACCCGAGCGGATCGCGTGAGCCGATGCGTACACCTTCACGGTGGTCTTTGAACCATCGGTGTTGGTCACTTCAGCGTTGACCTTCTGCAGGTTGGGCTTGAACTTGCGACGGCTCTTGCCGGTCGTCTTCAAACCGAAACCGCCGCTTGAGAGCTTCGCACCGCCGTAGGCTTTTTTGTTGCCGTAGCTTGTCTTTTTCGCAGTGAAGTGGCATTCAAATGGCATCGTTCTTACCTCAGTCTGGTCCATAAGGACATATCTCGGCCCACCTTGGGCATCGGGTCGTGATGATAGGCGTGGATCTGTGATTGTCACGCAATTTCAAGCGATGAACCCGCAGAATAATTTTTTGCTTTTCAATTTGAAATTGAGACTCAATCTCAATTACACTCCTGCACTCATCCGGTCGATTTGTTTTCGATCCACATCAAAAAGGAGAATGAGATGAGCATGATTTTCAAACTCGCGATCCCATCCATTGCATTGGCCAGCTCGATCGCCCTGGCCGGCCCAGCGTCCGTATTCACCGACCGCGACTACATGACCTCGGGGTTCTTTAGCCTCGATCCCCTTGTCCGCGGGGACAGCGACGGGCGCGGGGACAACCGCGTCTCGAGCCAGTCGCCGTTCGGCACCTTCAATGAGAACACCTACCTCGAGTTCAACGACTTCGATTGGTCCTCGATGTCAGGATCGGTCGATCAGGCGATCTTCCGGATCGGCGTGAGTTCTGGCGGGTTCGGGGCCGACTCGGACAGCGAAAACCCGTTCGACATCTCGGTCCACAGCCTGAACAGCGATCCGTGGACCACCATCGACCACCACGCTGCCAGCGGCAAAGGCTTCTACCAGAACTTCGTCAACGATCAGATCACCCTCGATTCGATTGTCAGCACCACCAAGGTCGCCGGCGAGGGCGTCTACGACTGGGACATCACGGCTCTGGTCAACGAATGGATCGCCAACGGCGATGCCAACCTCGCCTTCACCATCGCCCTCTCGGGCATCGCCGACACCTCCGGCAACACCTTCCTCCAGGGGCTGACCAACAGCTCGAGCCCGACACTGGGTGAAGAAGCCACCATCGGTCAGATCGTGCTGGTCCCGGCGCCCGGGATGGGCATCGTGCTTGCTGGGTTCGGCGTCTTCGCGGCCCGCCGTCGTCGATAAGCGCTTGATCAGCGTACCAGATCTCACGAGTTGTCTGCTCGTGCACGCTGCTCTGGATCTCGGAGAGAGCGGGCCTAGTTCTTGAACCACCGCTGGGCCCGGCGAGTCCCTGTAGCAATACAGGATCCCAGAGCACCACCCAAGGGAGCGATCCCTTGGGTGTTTTTCGTTTTTGACTAAGCGTGCCGATCCAAAACGGCAGCCGCCCGAGGAGCCGGATGACTCTCGGGCGGCCTGTATCCTGGTGGATGTGCCTTTATATAGAGTTTCTGAGCAGGAATCGAACTCAGTTGTTCGAAGCCACCGGGCCAACCGGGGTCGCTTCCTCAGGGGTGATATCGATGATGTTCGGCTCGATATTGAACTCCACTGGCTCCGAAGCCTCGTTCTGGACCTGCCCGCCCTGATCGATCAGGAACTGGGCCTCCTCGATGTAGCTCTTGGAGTTGTCCTTGTTGGCGATCGCTTCAAGTCGTGCACGCTGCTCGGTGCGGATGTTGCTCAGACGCCCGTTGAGCTGATCGAGCGAGTTGGCCTGGAATCGGCTGTGCGCGTCGATCGTTTCTTGGCGATCTTCCATCATATCAATCAAGCGATCGTTGCGGGCGATCGTATCGATCTGGGCGTCAAGCTGGAAGAGCTTGGCCTGGAACTCGGACTGCTCGCTGACGAGCCGTTCGTGCAGGTCGGCGAGCTGTGATTCCTGATCGTTCAGGTATCCCAGATCGACGCTCAGGTCCTGGGCGCGGGTCGCGTACAGGTGCTGGGTCTGCTCGATCTGCTGACGCTTGGTGTATGCATCCTCAAGATCGACGGGCTTGTTGTTGTAGCTGATCCGCACGATCGCGCCCGGGTTGGCCTGCTGGGTGGCGCGGGCCTGGGTGATCTGCGAGTCAACAACATTCAGATCGTTGGTCGCCAGCGAGACCACCTTGGTGGCAATCTGCATCTCACGCTCGAGCTGAGCGATCTGGGTCTGGACCTCGTTGAGATCCGAGCGGACCTCGGCGATCTTGCCCGGGTACTGCGCTTCGAGCTTCTTGACCTGTGCACGAAGCAGGATCGGGTCGTCGATGTTGTCATCGATGACATGGGTGATCGCGCCTCGTGTCTGATTGTACATCGCGTGTGCCCGATGTGGACCAGCGACGGCCACAAGGACACCACCGGCGAGGGCGGTGATCACGACGCCGCGTACTACTGTTTTACCAATGCATCCCATGATAATCTCCATTACTGTTTGTCGATCTTCCTACACATCGACGGGGCTTTGAGTTCCCAGCCAGCGGGCCGGGGTTGGTATCGAATCTGCCGAGCGTGTTTCCTTCAGGAGTGTTTCCATTTGGATCAGCTCGACGGTTGATTGGTGGGATCGCGCACGCGTGAATTTCATGCCTCGTTCAAAAATCACAAGAAAATGCTCGCCGGAGGGTGGCCAAGGCATGCCCAATCTGTTCTCGGACGCACGAATATCGCTTTTTTGCACCCTCAGGGCTGGTTTGCGGGTATCCTGAGTGTGCAGGTTCGTACGAAAAGCGGATGGAAAAGTAGACGGAAAAGCAGATGGAAAAACAGGCCGGCGTTTTCCAAACAATGCTTTTCCTGAATCCCTCGGGTCGATCGGTGCTCTTTGTGCCGCAGGGGGATGTCAAAGCGACGAATAGATGAAAGAGGGTCCATGCTCACGAATATGACCACCAGTTTTATTGCCCGATTGCGTGCCAACGACGAAGCCGCGTGGTTTGAGCTCTGGGAGACCTTCGGCCCGGTGATCCGCATCCAGCTCTCGCGCTGGGGGCGTGGACGCATCGGCGTCGAGACCGTCCGCGATCTCTCGCAGGAAACCCTCGCGGCCCTGTCGAACTCTATAGAAAGGTACGACCCCGCGCGCGGTGCCCGGTTCTCTACATGGCTCTTGGCCATCGCCAAGCATGTGCTCGGCGACGAGATCGACCGACGCATGGCCCTCAAACGCGGGGGCGGCAAGGCCAACGCCCAGTTCGACGAGACCTGGATGAAGGCCGACGCGACCCAGGGGGTCGATGAGATCTACGAGCAGTCCGTGTTCTTCGCCAAGGTCGAAGCCGCGATCCGGATGGTCGAGCGGGAGACGGATTTTACGGACTTTACGATCTACCGCATGCGGGTGCTCGACGGGCAGCCCGGTAAAGAAGTAGCCGTGGCGATCGGAGTGTCCGAGCCAACCATCAGCCGTCGGCTCGCCAAGGTCCGATCCGTGCTCCGCACCCGTCTGGGCGAGGTCATCGCGACCTATTCGTTTACAAAGGATGAACTGAGCGAGGCCGAGCGAAATGGGCTGGTGATGAATCCCAATACTGGCAGCAGCGGGGAGGTCGGCCCCGCGGATAAAGGCGCGGATGTCATGTTCGATGACGCGATCGCCGAGATCTACCACCGACAGATGTTGCTGCGAGCCGAGGACGAGCAAGCCCTGCTTGGGTAATCGAACCTCAGCGCACGCAGCGGACAGGGACAGCACATATGCCAATCTTCTCCATCATCGGAACCATCGCAGTCGTGCTCTTGGGGGCCGTCGCGCTCGCAGCCGTGATCTTTTTGATCGGCAAGCTCTTCGGGATGACCTTCGTCGTTCTCCGCAACATCTTCCGCTTCATCGGCGAAGAGTTCACCGACACGCTCCGCCTGATCGGGGCGGTCTTTGCTTCGATTTTGTACGCGCCGCTCGTGGTGCTGAGCATCGTCATCGGGCGTTGGTCGGCCTCGCGTCATTATGCCAAAGCCATGGGCGACGAGGTCCGCATGGGCGGTCGCTGTATCTATCGCTTGTTTGTCGGCAACTTCGCCCGCCTCTTTGGAGTCTCCAAGGCATTTGAGGGCATCGAGCAGCGTATCCCCGAGATGATCGCCGCCGCACCCACACGCGACAAGCCGACCAAGCGCGTGGGCATGTTCGAGGGCTACAAGATCGTCGGCTCGCTCAAGGGCGGGGGATCGGGCGGCAAGCTCTACATCGCCGAGCCCGACGAGGTCAAGCAGGCCGTGTTCGCCAAACGCAAGCTCGGCCAGGTCGAGCAGGTGGTCATCAAGGTCTTCTCGCTCAAGGACGGCTCGAGTTTGCCTCAGATCGTCCGCGAGAGCCGAGCGCTCGACGCCGCCCGCTCTCTCGGGCTGGTGCTCGAACACCAGATGGCCAGCGATCGCTTCTACTATGTCATGCGCTATGTGCCCGGCGAAGCGCTCTCCGTCGTCACCCAGCGTCTGCATGGGCTCAGCAGCTCCCAGGGGCTGGCCGACGAGCACCTGCGATCGGTGATGAGCCACGCCCAGGATCTCTTGGTCGCTCTTGATACCTACCACCACGCCGAACTCTGGCACAAGGATGTCAAGCCCGACAACATCATCGTCGATGGGCGCGGCCCCGACGCCAAGGCCCACCTTGTGGACTTCGGGCTCGTCACCCCGATGCGATCGTCGATGACCCTGACCACCCACGGCACCGAATACTTCCGCGACCCCGAGCTCGTCCGCCAGGCCCTCCGCGGCGTCAAGGTCCACCAGATCGACGGCTCCAAGTTTGATATCTACGGCGCGGGCGCGGTGCTCTTCTCGATGATCGAGAACTCATTCCCGGCGCATGGTGGTCTCTCGCAGATCACCAAGCGGTGCCCCGAGGCCCTCCGCTGGATCGTGCGCCGCTCGATGGCCGAGTACGACCGTCGCTATCCAACCGCGGCGGCCATGCTCGCGGATCTGCATGTCGTGCTCGAAGCCAAGGACCCGTTTGCGGTCAAGCCGATCGATCTCCCCAGCGTTTCGCAGGGCGATGTCGCCGCGGCCAACCAGATCGAGCACGAGCGGGCCGCCAATGCCGACGAATACTTCCAGCCCGTCAACTTCGGCTCCCCCGTGCCGCCCATCAGCCGGACCCCTGCGTCGAATACCGTGCGCGTTGGTCGCCCCAAGACCAAGATCAAGGGTTGGTGGTCGGGGCGGTACAGCGTCGAATCCGCCGCGGGCGTTGCCTCGCCGATGCACCCCAACAGAGCGACGCCCAAGCCCAAGCAGGCCCGCCACTCGCCAAGCCCGGTCCGCTCGCGCGATGACCGCAAGCCCGCGGCTCAGCAGATCCGCGACGCCCGCAAGCGTGCCCACACCATGCGTGCCAATGCCGGCAAGCGCCGGGCATCGGTCGGTCGGCGTTCGTCGTACAACAACTCACCGGGGATCGCCGTCGTGCTTGCGGGGTTCATCGGGCTGATGGTGTTGGGCGGTATCGCCTTGGTCGGCTTCGCGGCGTTCACGCCGATCTTCCACAATGGTCAACAAGAAGTTTCTGCGCCATTGGCGCAGGCCAGCTCGGTCAGCGTATCCACCGAAGACGGCACGACCGTCATCGCGATCGCGGATACAACCAATGGCCAGTCAGTCGAGATCATCCCCGACGAACAGGTAGGGGATTTCGATGTGGAAATCTTGATGGTCCCGCTGCTCTCCTCATCGATCGACCCAGAGGCCATCGAGTCGCTCCAGTCCCAGCTCCGGGCCCAGGGGCTCACCGTGCTGGGTGATCTGTCGATCGATATGGACAACGAGCAGGTGCTCGAGCTGACCGCGGGGCTCCAGAACGCGATCGGCTCGACGCCGATCGACGCACAGGAGTTCACGGCCAAGGTCGAATCATGGCTCGAAACCACCACCCTCGACGGCGTGTTCGTCTTTGGCCAGCAATCGAGCAGTGACCACGGGCGAGGGCTCCTCGTTGTGGACGGCCACGCGACCGCGATCCCATACCCTGAGCAGACCAGCGAACACCTGATCGGCGAACTCATCGCCAACGGCTACACGCGTCAGTAATCAAACTATTTATGAACCACTGTGCGACACTTCGATCAGTTGATCGAGTGTCGTCTTTGCATTCCCCGTGGCGATTGATTCGCGGGCCAGCTCGATGCCTTGGGCAAAGCTCGTGCACGCGTCGGCCACCAGCAACGCCCCGGCCGCCGTGAGGACAACCATGTCCGCGTATGGGCTGGGTTGGCCATCGAGGATATCGGTAATGATCTGGGCGCTGTGCTCGACGCTCGTCGCCTGGAGCTGATCGAGCGTTGCCCGTAGGAGCCTGAAATCAGCCGCATCGATCGTTTCTTCGCGGAGCTGCCCGTCTTGAACATGCATGATGCGGGTCGGGGCGGTGATGGTCAGCTCATCAAGCCCGTCGTGGGCGTGGACGATCATCGCTCGCTTGGCGCCCAGATTCGCCAGCGTCTGGGCCATCGGCTCAACAAGTGCATCGTCGTAGACCCCGATGAGCTGTCGATCCGCCCCGGCCGGGTTCGTCAGCGGGCCCAGCGCGTTGAAGATCGTGGGGAATCCGACCGATTTGCGTGGGCCCATCGCGTAGCGCATCGCTGGGTGGTGGTGGATGGCAAAGCAGAAGCACACGCCCGCGGCCTGGAGGCACTGGGACTGAACCGCCGGCGGGGCATCGACCTGCACACCAAGCGCCATGAGCACTTCGGCCGAGCCGCGCCCGGTGCGGGAGCGATTGCCGTGCTTGGCGACGACCACGCGGGTCAGCGTTGATTCTGCCGTCGGCTTCGCACCCGCGACGATAAAAGTTGCGGCTGTGGAGACATTGAAGGTCTTTGGTGCGCCGCCGGTGCCGCAGGTGTCGATCATGGTTTCGGTGGGGGCGATGGGGTACTCAACGGGCTCGACATGGGCGCGCATCGCGCGGGCGGCTCCGGTGAGTGTTTGTGCGCTCGGGGGCATGGTCTGGATCAGCGAGAGCAGCGATCCGATCTGGGCCTCGTCGAGCTCGCCCGAGAGCAGCGATCGGAATGTACGCTCGGCGGCGTCCGCATCGAGCGGGTGCCCATCGAGCAGCGAGCGGAGAATCTGGTGGGTGTCTGCGGGTTCCATAGCCGTAGGGTAGGGGAAAGGTCAGCGATTGGGTATGCATGCGAACACATTGAACCCCTTGAGCCCCGATCGCGTAGAATAAGGAGCATCATGACCACTGCAGCGTCCAACCCGAACAGCTCGCCCCGCACGCTCGCCCGCCGCGCGGTTCGCGCCTTGCTCGCGCGTCGCCTGCTCGCCGCCATCGGGTATTGGTTCGTGTGGACGCTGCTGGGCGCGATCGTGCTGATCGTCGGCACGCGGTTGCTTACTCCAGATCTGGGGCTGCCTTGGTGGGGCTGGCTGGTGATGGCAGGCGTGGTCGCTGTTGGGCTTGGTATGATCGACGCGCTGCGTCGCCCGATGAGCGATGCCCAAGGCGGCGGGGTGCTCGATGATCGCTTGGGGCTCAAGAGCCAACTCCGCTCGGCGATCGAGTTCGAGAGTGACGAAACATCCAAAGCCCGGTCGCCGGGGTTTGTTGAGCTCGCGATGACCAACGCCCAAGCCGCGGCCAGCTCGGCGATGATCGAGCGGGCGATGGAGCCCATCGAGACCAAGCACTGGTATCGATCCGCCGCGGTGCTCGCGTGCGCGATCGCCTTGGGCATCTGGCTGCCGGCCGGTGATGGCGGGGTCAAGGTGACGCCGCCGCAGATCCCTACGCAGGCGATCGCCAAGCTCGACGCGGTGGACGACATCCTCAACGATATACAAAACGAAGAAAGCACGGACGAGCCCGAGCCATCGCCGGCCGTGCAAGATGCGCTCGACGATCTCGAATCGCTCAAGGATGAACTCGCCCAGGGCGTGAACGATCAATCGCAGGCCAACGCCCAGACCGCCGCCAAGCTCGAAGAGCTGGCCGACGCGTTGGAGGACGACGCCGAGCAAGAACGCCAGCGGGCCAACGAGCTCGCCGATCGGCTGGCCGAGGCCCAGAACCAAGCCCAGAACCCGCGCGACGAGCAAGATCAGTCGCCCGATGCTCTGAGCCAGTGGGATCAGCCGCTCGACAACTTCGCCGACGCGATCAAGGAGCAGCGGTTCGAGGAGGCGGAGTCTGCCTATGACCAGCTGCGCGAGCAGGCCGAGTCGATGAGCGACGAGCAGAGGCAGCAGCTCGCCGATCAGCTCGAAGAGCTGGCCAATGCCGTCGAGCCCGATGACTATGAACAGTCTGAACAGTCTGAACAGTCTCCTGAGCAGGGCCCAAAGCAGGACCCCGCGCAGGACCCTGCGAAGGATCTGGCGGAGTCCATCCGTAAGGAGGCCGACGAACTCCGTGAGCCGTCATCGCAGGAGGAGACATCGCCCGAAGATCAGCCGAAGGAAGAACAGGAACAGTCGGAAGGCCAAGAGCAGCCGTCCCAAGAGTCATCCGAGCAATCGGCAGAGGAGTCCTCTGAGCAGCCCGGCGAACAGCCTTCGGAACAAAGCGGAAAAGAGCCCAGTAAGCAGCCTGGCGAGCAGTCGAGTGACATGCCCGGCGACCAGCCATCAGAACAGCAGCCGACGGAGTCTCAGCAAGGCAAAGAACAGCAAGCCAAAGATCAACAAGGCGATGGTGAGGGCGAGCAGCAGCCGAAGGAACGATCGGAACAATCCGAGCGTGCAACTGAACAAGCCAAAGAGGGCGAATCACCGGCTGAGCAACCCGAAGACAACCAGTCCGCTCAAGATCAAACTCAGGAAGGCCAAACCGAGCAGCAGCCCGACGGGCAGGATGAGCAGCCGGAGGAGAGCCAGCCACAGCAAAACGATCAACAGGAAGGTCAGCAGGACGGGGAGCAGGAGCAAGGCGAGCAATCGTCAGATGACCAAGAATCGAGCGAGCAAGGCCCCGAAGGCCAGGCCCATGGCGATCAGGAATCGGATGGTCAGTCCAACGAGGGCAACAGGCAGCCCCGGTCGCTCAAGGAATCGCTCGAAGAGATGGAGCGCCAACGCCAGCGTGGGCGCGAGCAGCAAGACCAAGCCGACGAGATTCGTCGACAGGCTCAGGAGCTGAGCAAGAATAAATCGGATGCTGACGAGGATGAGCAGTCGGGCAATGCTCCAACGCAACGCCCGCGGACAGACACTCCAGACCCGCAGTTTGCACCCGCCGGCGATGAGCCGAGGGACCCCTACGCCCGTACGCCTGAGCCAGAGCCTGATCAAGCACCGGACTTTGTCCCCGTCGATGCGTCCGATCCCGAATCGAGTGAGCAGGGCAAGCCGATGGGCAAGTGGTACGCGCCCGAAGGCGACGCACAGCAACCAGCCAACGCGGGCCAAACCGCCCAGCGCCTCCGCGAAGCCTCCCAAAAAGCCCAGCGGGCGATCGAGCAGCAGCAGGTCCCCCGCAAGTACCGCCATCTCGTACGCGAAGCATTCAAACGCGTCAGTGATCGAGCGGACGCAATCGACAACGGCGGCAAGGTCGCCCCACAAGGGCAAGATGCGGTCTCGGGGAAGTCAACCTCGGAAAGTAAGCCAGCGAATTCTTCTGGTGACGATGGATGATCAGCCCGATGAGCATCGCATTCGATGAACCATGGTGGCTGCTCCTGTGCCTCGTCGGCCCGATCTCCGGGATCGTGTGCTGGCGCTGGATGCGCGGCATCCCGGTCTTCCGTCGATCCACTGCGGTGCTCCTGCGAGTCGTCCTCTTTGTGATCCTCGGCATCGCGATGAGCGGGGTGTACCGCGTCGAGACGGCCAACGATGTCGCGGTGATCGCCGTGGTCGATACCTCGGCGTCCGTCCAGAGCTTCGCGTCGCTGGGCGTCGATGAGCTCGGCGTGCCCATCACCATCGATCGGGCGGCCCGTGGGTTCTTGGCCGGGGCCAGCGCCGGGCGCGAATCCAACGATCGGCTCGGGATCATCGCCTTCGATGGTCGCGCCCAGACCATCGCCCTGCCCACCAAGTCCCGCGTGCTCGACCGAGCCATCGAGACCATCGCGATCGAGGGCTCAGACATCAGCGGCGCGATCGAGCAGGCCCGCATGCAGCTGCCGCCCGATGCCAATGTCCGCGTGGTGCTCTTCTCCGACGGGCGCACGACCTCAGGTTCGCTCGACGAGCTGCCCAGCGATGTGCAGATCGATGTCGTGCCCATCCGGTACAATGTAACGCAGGAAGTCGTGCTCGAAGCTGTGGAACTCCCGGCGAGATCCCTGCCCGATTCGATCGTCGAGGTCCGCGTGGTGCTCAGGAGCCTGGGCAACTCGACCGGGCAGCTGCTTCTCCAGCACAACAACGAAGCCGTGGATCTCAATGGAGACGAATCAGGCGTGATGCGCCGGGTGTCGCTCGTCGCGGGTCAGCAGGTCTTCGTGCTGCCTGTGCAGCTCGGCTCCGGGCGGGTGCACCGGTTCGAGGCCCGCTACATCCCCGATCCAATCACCGGCAGCGGGGCAATGCCAAACCGATATGCCGGCGACACCAGCCTGGGCAACAACCAAGCCGGCGGCGTGACCATGAGCTCGGGGGAAGGGCGCGTGCTCGTGGTCGTCGATCAAGACGCCAACGACCAATCCCAAGCCCACGCCTTGCTCAATACACTCAACCAAACAAGTTGGAGCGTCGAGACGCTGCCGCTGGCGCAGTTCCCCCTCGACCTGCTCACGCTCGAATCCTACGACCTGATCGTGCTCGTCAATACCCCACGCGACGCGATCGGGCTCGAGGCCGACGCGTTGATCCACGCCTATGTCCACGAGCTCGGCGGCGGCGTGATCTTTGTCGGCGGGCGCGAGGCCCTCGGTGCCGGCGGCTGGCAGGGCACCAAGGTCGAAGAGATCCTGCCGATCAAGCTCGATGTGGCGGATGACTTGATGGTGCCGCCGGTCGCGGTGGTGCTGGTGCTCGATTCATCGGGCTCGATGCGGAACAGAGTGCTCGGCTCGTCGCAATCGCAGCAGGCCGTGGCGAACGATTCGGCGGCCGGGGCGATCGAAATACTCAACAAGGACGACCTTGTCGGCGTGGTCTCATTCGCCACCAATGCCCGCCAGGTCGTGCCCATCGGGCCCAACGACCAGCCCGAATCCACCAAGAACGCGATCGGCTCGATCCCCAGCTCCGGGGGCACGAACATGGTCCCGGCCCTCAAGATGGCCCGCGACATGCTCGAATCCGTCGACGCGGGCACCAAGCACATCGTCCTGCTCTCCGACGGCGAATCCCAGCACTCTGAAGAACTGCCGGACCTGGCCCAAGCGATTGGTGACATGGGGATCAAGGTCTCAACCATCGCGGTGGGGGACCAGGCCGACGAAAACGGCATGAGCGCCATCGCCCGGCTCTCGGGCGGGACCTACTACCGCGTGCGCGTCCCCAGCGTACTCCCGCGGATCTTCCTCAAAGCAATCCGCGTCGTCCGCACGCCCAACATCCGCGAGGCGAACATCTCGCCCATCGTCCTCGACCAAGACTCCCCCGTGATCGGCTCGATGAGCAACCTGCCCGGGCTCTCGGGCTTGGTCATGAGCGAGCAAATCACCGACGACCCGCGCGTCTCGACGCCGATTGTTTCCGATCAGGGGGAGCCGATCTTCGCGTTCCATCAGGTCGAGCTCGGGCGCGTGGCGGTGTTTACCTCCGATGTTGCCCGCTGGGCGCGTCGGTGGATCGAGTCCCCGGTGTTCGCATCGTTCTGGACCAAGGTCGCCAACTGGACCATGCGGACCGATGCCAACGAGCCCGGCGAGCTGAGCCTCGTCATCGACGGCACCAGCGCCCAGATCGAGTACAACGCCATCGACAGCGACGGCGTGCCCATCGACGGGCTTGATATCCAGACGCAGGTCTTCGATGCCGCCGGTCGATCGCGAGCAGTGAACCTGGTGCAGGTCGGCACCGGGCAGTACACCGGCTCGCTCGACGAACTGAGCAACGGCGTCCATGTCATCATCGCCAGCCCGAGCCAGGGCGGCCAGGCCATGAAGCCGACCATCGCGGGGATGCAGATCTCGGGCGTTGATGAGTTCAAGCACCTGAGCGCCGATCCCAACGCCCTGATCGCCCTGGCCAACCGCACCGGAGGGCGGGTCTTCGCCTTAGACGACCCGGCGTCGGCCAACCTCTTCGATCGCGTCGGACTCATCGAGCGTCGATCGCTCCAGCCCATGTGGATGCTCTTGCTGGCCATCGCGTTCGTGCTCTTTGTGTTGGATTTAGCCGCCCGTCGTGTGGCGTTCGATCGCTGGATCGCCCAAGCCCGCGACGAGACCCTCGCCGTATCGCGCACGATGGGGGCTCAGATGGTGGGGGCCGAGAAGGTCCAGCGCCTCAAAGAGTCTAAATCAAATACCCAATCGTCTAAGCCCCAAGCCCCAGAGATCGACCGCCGGCCGATGCCAGCAACGAGATCGCCGAAGGCTGATCCAAAGCCCGAGCCCATCAGGCCCAAAGAGCCGGCCGCCGATGAGAAGGACAAAGAAGCATCCAACCCGCTGCTCGCGGCCAAACGCCGAGCCCGCGAGCGGATGGACGAGGATTAGGCCAGCTCAGATAAGCTCGCCCTCAAGCGTGAGTTTGTCGGCTCCGGTGATCTTGGCCCGCACGATCTTGCCGATGTAGTCGTTGGGGGAGTGGAGCCCGACGGTGGGGACATTGAAGAAGACGATCAGGTCGCCGTCGGTTCGGCCCGAGAGCTGGACGGTCGGGCCGTGCGATGCGTCAGTCGCTGGGTCGAGCACTGCTTGGGCCGACGGGGCCGAGCCGCCAATGGTGATGCCGACCATGCCCGAGCCGGGCTTGACATCGGTGCCGCGCTTTTTGTGTTCATGTCGGCTCAGTCCCTCGACCATGATGTCGAACTCGCCGCCGATCTGGTCTTTGGCGATCGAGTCGGAGATCTCAGATTGCAGCACCAGCAGCTCGTTGTTTCGGCGTTTCTTCACATGATCCGGGATGTCATCAGGGATCTTGTCGTACGCCACCGTGCCCGGGCGCGGCGAGTACTTAAAGATAAAGCAGTTCTTGTATCGGCTGCGCGTCAAGAGCTCTTTGGTCAGCTCGTGGTCTTCCTCGGTCTCGGTGGGGAACCCGACGATGAGATCGCCCCCGAGCATCAGCGGGCGTCCGATCTCCGGCTGGTGCAAGAACTCATTGCACCGAGCGATGAACTCGTAGTACTCTTCGATGTCGTGCCCACGGTTCATCATCTTGAGCATGCGGTTGGACCCGGTCTGGGCCGGCACATGGATGAATCGGCAGATCCGCGGGCAATCGCGGATGACTTGCAGCACATCATCGCCAAAGTCGCGCGGATAACTGGTGACGAAACGCAAACGCTGGATCGCGGGGACCTCCTCGTGGATCCGGTAGAGCAGATCCGCGAAGGTGGTCGTGTTCGCGCCCGCGAATGCGTCGCGGTTGTGCGATCCCTTATAAGTCCGCCCTTTTTGTGGCTGCACGATCCCGTCGACGCTCACGGCCGAGTCGTGCTCGAAGCGATAATGGTTGACCGTCTGCCCCAGCAGCGTGATCTCGATGATCCCCTTGTCGGCTAGGGCTTTGATCTCGTCGATGATGTTTTCGGGCGGGCGATGGATCTCGGCCCCGCGCGTATGGGGCACCACGCAGTAGGTGCAGAACTTGTTGCACCCGCGGGTGATGCGGACATAGGCGCTGCGTCGCCCATCGAAGTCCACCGGCGAGAGCATCCGCCCAAGATCCAGCGATTCAAGCGAATCACCGGCAGCCGCCAGCGTGGAGGATCGGCGCGACGCGCTGCCCTGCAGGGCCACCTGCTTGGCGGATCTCCGGATCGCGATCTCCGGATCATTGACGGCCAGCGACGACTTGGTCCGCACCGCGTTGTCCACCAGTTCGGGCAGCTTGTCGAGCTCGGCGGGCCCGCACATGATGTCCACGACGGGCATCCGTGCGATCAAATCCTTGCCGTCGCGCTCGGCCATGCACCCAAGCACCCCGACGACCAGTCCGGGCTGTTCCTTCTTACGGATCTTCATCTCGCCCAGTCGCGACCAGACCTTCTGCTCGGCCCGCTCACGCACCGAGCAGGTGTTGTAGAGCACGATGTCTGCCTGATCCATATCCGCGATGAACTTGTAGCCCAGAGCGCCCAGCGAGCCGGCGACGAGTTCCGAGTCGAGCTCGTTCATCTGGCAGCCGAAGGTTTCGAGGTAGACTGATTTGGTCGCAGTCTGGGTATTTGTCGGGGATGTGGGCGTGGGGGTGGTCATGGGATCAAGTGTACGCCCCGGGCGATCGATACCCAACCCCAAACCTGATCTTGGGATAGACTCTACGCGTGACGACGATCCACGACATCCGGGCCTGGTTCAGCGAGCTCTCGCTGGCGACCAAATGTCTGCTCCTGTTCGGTGGCGCGTCGCTGTTTATCATCCTGATCGCCCAGTCGCCGCTGCTGCTGCGGATGAACGGGCTGGTGGGTAATGATGAGCTCGAGCTCTCCCGCACGGTCTACGCGACCTGGTCGAAGCTCGACGGGCAAGATCACTCCGAGACCGACCAAGCCGAGGGCTTTATTGCCGGCGGGGCGACCATCCGCCCGTTCACACGCAACCAGATCGACGCGACGATCAACGACGAACGGTTCTTGGGCGACGCGATGAAACGGTTCGATCA
>Ga0209344_10002767_pt1 | contig 18718 bp, 17 predicted proteins | sample Cruoilmetagenom6_FD_187293 | JGI IMG/M metagenome (GOLD analysis project Ga0209344, IMG submission 187293) | Oil polluted marine microbial communities from Coal Oil Point, Santa Barbara, California, USA - Santa Barbara Oil Seep Sample 6 (SPAdes)... | ecosystem: Environmental > Aquatic > Marine... | reverse complement strand
TGGTTATGGTTAGGCATCATCGATCTCAGTGTCACGAAATAATCTAATTTCACCGGTTAACCAGGCCACATTAATGCGCCAAAAACGGTCTTCGTAAATCAAAGTAATGCGCCCGCCGGTGGAACTGCCATCTGAAAAAAACCGAAACCCGGCTTGTTTTTCTGATGGCACTTCAGAAGCAGCGGCATAAACCTTAATTTCCATACCTTCGGGCAAACTCACTGATTGTTCTTTGCCAGGATAGCGATAGGTTTTGCTCTCCACATCAATGACCAATTGCTGTTCCTGGTGTTTAACCACAGCCTGTGATCGGGTTTGCCGCAAGGCGGCCACCATGTCTTTAGAAGCACCACGAATCTTAGCCGCCTGTAATGAGCCGGACATGTTATAAGCCACCGCACCGGCAATCACAGCCAGCATTACCATCACCACTAAAACTTCGATTAAGGTAAAACCGCGGTGATTATTGTGCATAGTACAGTGAATTGTTATTGCCAATTACCAATATCGGTGGCCAGTTTATCGCCACCGGGACTTTTGTCACTGGCATATGAATAGATATCAAAACTTTGGCCGTGCTGACTACGGGCTGAAAACAGATAGGATTCACCCCAGGGATCGGTCAGTTCTTTTTCTTTAACATAGGGCCCCATCCACATGGAATCACCACTGTCATTCACCAACTGATCTAAACTGTTAGGTAAATTGCCTGTATCTAAATAAAACTCCTGCACGGCTGCCGTTAGTTTTTGTACTTCTAATTGGGCTTGTTTATATTTGGCTTTATCCTGGCCACCGGTTACATTACGCACCACTAAACCAAAAATAACAGCCAGAATGGTCATCACCACCAAAACCTCAATTAAACTAAAACCTTGTTGTCTTCTTTTACTGTTCATAATCATTCCTCACATTATCCTACTAATTCACTCATGTTCATCATTGGCATCAAGATGGCAAACACAATGGTAAAAATCATGCCTGCCAATATCAGCACCAAAGCAGGCACCAAAACTGACAGCATCCGATCAATGGTGTTCTTCACCTCACCGTCATAGGTATCCGAGGTTCGCACCAACATATCATCTAAATGCCCTGTTTCTTCACCCACAGCCAATAACTGTTGCGCTAATTTGGGAAAAGCCTCTTCTTTAGCCAGCGCATCGGCCAGGGGTGAACCGTGCTTAACCTTTTCAGTGGCATTGGCAATGGCTTGTGCAATCACGGTATTAGCCACCACTTTTCTGGCCACCATTAAACCGGACAATAAGGGCACGCCACTGTCGGCCAGGGTACCTAAAGTCCGGGTAAATTTGGCAGTTTCAACCCGGGTAATTAATTCACCAAATATGGGCAATTTCAACATTCGCTGATCCCAGCTATAGCGAAAATCGGGTTCTTTTAACTTTTGCCTTAGTAACACCACAACAACCACAATCACCAACACAATCAACCACCAAAAACTTTGCACAACTGCCGCGCCGGCAAACACAATGCGGGTAATCAGCGGCAACTCAATATTGGCGTCAGCAAATAAAGGTTCAAATTTAGGCACCACTTTAGCCAACAAGATGAATAAAGATCCTACCGCCAATACCAATAAGATGGCCGGATATATCATCGCTGAAACCACCGAATCTCGCAATTCTTTGGCACTTTGCAGATAAGTGTTTAGTCGTTGCAAAGACACTTCTAAGGTACCGCCCATTTCACCAGCTCTGACCATATTGGTGTACATATTGGAGAACACACCATGCTGATCTTCTAATGCATCTGATAAAGATCCACCACCACGAACTTTATCGCGCACCTGTTCGATCAAGGGTCGCAGGCGCTCATCATCATTCAAATCAATCATGACCGACAAAGAACGATCCAGCGGCATACCTGAGGACAGTAAGGTGGCCAGTTGTTCGGTAAAATATGCCACTTGTTTAGTGCTGACTTTACTGCGTCTTGCCAGTAAGTTTTCTAAAGAGAAACCGGGCTTAAGCTCCTTCGCTGAGATCGGCATATTGCCGGCTTCCTGGATTTTAGCGATTACTTCAGCTTTGGTCACGGCCTCAATCTGACCTTCCAAAGGCTCACCCGCAGGAGTAATGGCTTTGTAGATAAACTGAGCCATTATGCGTGCGACACCCGAATGACTTCTTCAAAACTAGTCTCGCCATCGAGACATTTTAATAAACCGTCTTCGTACATGGTTAACATACCTTCCTGTTGCGCTTGAACTTGTATGTCACCGGCTGTGGCACCTTTCATCACCATCCTTTTAATTTCTTCGGTCATGGTGAGGCATTCTAAAATCGACATCCGTCCAGCATAACCGGTGGGGTTTTCCTTTGAAGGCTGCGCCCGATAAAAATAATAGTCATCCTGTTCTTTCAGTTGTTTTAAGTTCAATTCCTGCATCATTTCTGGCATCACCTGATAACGCTCCATACTGGATTTATCCAGACGTCGCACTAAACGTTGGGCCAATAAGCCATTAACCGTCGAAGTTAATAAATAATCCTCAACACCCATATCAATCATCCGGGTAATACCACCGGCGGCTGAGTTGGTATGAATGGTTGACAACACCAGGTGACCGGTTAAAGCCGATTGAATGGCAATTTTGGCAGTTTCCAGATCCCGCATCTCACCAATCATAATAATATCCGGGTCCTGTCGAACAATGGCCCGTAAGGCACTGGAAAAATCTAAACCAATGGATGATTTAGCTTGAATTTGGTTAATACCGGTAAGCTGATATTCGACCGGGTCTTCCACTGTGATAATTTTCCGGTCTTCGGTGTTTAAGCGCTGTAAAGCGGTGTATAGTGTGGTGGTTTTACCACTACCGGTGGGGCCGGTCACCAATAAAATACCATGCGGCATTTCCAGTACTTTCAAAAAGGGTTTTAAGGTATGGTCACGGAAACCCAACTGATCAAAATCAAAAACAATACTTTCCCGGTCCAATATACGCATCACCACCGATTCTCCGTAAGAAGTCGGTACGGTCGAAACCCGCAAGTCTAATTCTTTACCTTGAACCCTGAGCATAATACGGCCATCTTGGGGCAATCGACGCTCAGCGATATTCAGTTTGGCCATAATTTTAATCCGTGAAATAACCGCAGCCGTGGATCGTGCCGGCGGTGACTCCACTTCATGCAGTACACCGTCTAAACGGTAACGTACTTTTAACCGGTTTTCAAAGGGCTCAATATGGATATCCGAGGCTCTGGATTCTACCGCCCGCTGCATAATCATATTCACCAAACGAATCACCGGCGCTTCTGAGGCTAAGTCTTTTAAATGTTCAACATCCTCTTCTTCGCCACTTTCATCACCCAAACCTTCAACAATCTGACCCATGGCCGACTTACCACCACCATAAAGTTTCTCAATGGTGTTTTCAACTTCTGATGGCATTCCAATCCTAATCACAATCTCCTTATCAACCACCATTTGAATCGACTTTAATAAATAATCCAAATAAGGATACACCATTACTACGGTAATCGATTTATCATCTTCGGCAATCGGTACAAATTGAGATTCACGCATAAAGCGTATTGGAAACTCGGCATTGACATTGGTGTTGTCGGGAATGTCATCTTCTTTGATTAACGGCAAATCCATCATTTCATGCAGGCTTAACGCCACATCACGCTCTGATGCCAGGCCTAAACGTACCAGCAAGGGTACCAGGGAAACACTGAAACTCTCTTTATTGAGTCGAGTGCCGCGTTGTAAATCCTCTTCTTTGAGACGACCTTTTTCCACCAAATAACCACTTAACCGGGTTTCAAAATCTGGCTCAGGTAATTGGGTTTCGGTCTGTTCTTTTGTTATTGCGCTTTCTGACATAATATTTTTACTAATTCATCCACCCTGTTAGGTATGTTAAGACAGTTGATCGGGGTCAAAGTTCTGACTGATGATAATCGCCCACCGAACACATCAAGTATTATATAAGAGACCCTTACATAAATCATGGGCCGGTGAATAAAAGATTTTACGGGGACTCAGTCTGTCGCCAGCCAATGAGAGATTCAATAAATTTGTGGTTTAATACAATCCACAACACAATCGGTACCACCGGCGTCAAAATCAAATAGGTCATCTGATACATGGCAGCCACCAAATTATGACTGATACCGGTGGCATTGATTGCCTCAAAGGCATCACCACCTGAAAACAGCAAAGATTTACAGGTCTCCCAAAAAACACCGTTGGTTTGCACCAAACAAACCACTAAATAAGCAATCAATATGTGTAGCATTTTTTTCTTATGACTTAAATCTGGCACAGAAATGGTTAAGCCCGCAAACACCGCTAAACCATAGCCATAAATCATTGGGTTGATTGTTACATCCAATACCGCCAGTTTATCTTCCTGGCCGGCAAAGTGTTGTTGTGGAAAAATCAGGGTTTGTACCGTCAATAAATAACGATTCTGACTGATACCATTAAACAAGTCAGGCTGCCAGGAAGTTAATATCCACTCAGCTAAATAATGGACCGGCAAAACCAACAAAGTGGCAGCGGTAAACCAGATAAAAAAGCACAGCGGCAAATAAAGCACTGAACTGACCAATAATTCTTTAATGGGTGATTTCATGGTTCTTTAATTAACAGACATACGGGCATTATAGAACATTCGCTGCCAGGGTGATGAATCTTGCCATTCTGGTGGCGCCCAAGACATTTGCACGCCTCTAAACACCCGCTCTGGATGAGGCATCATCGCCAGAATACGGCCATCGGCATTACTGACAGCCGCCACCGCGGATTGTGACCCATTCGGATTAAACGGGTAATTCATACTTGTTTGACCCTGATTGTTGGCATATTGGGCAGCCAATATATTTTGATTTACCTGGCCATTAAAAACAGCGCGTCCTTCTCCATGGGCGATGGCCACCGGAATAACCGCACCGGCCATGTCCTGAAAAAATAAATTTTGGGTATCGCTAATTCGTAACGATGAGAAACGTGCTTCAAACTGACCACTGTGATTGGCTACAAAATCAGGCCAATCATCACTACCGGGAATAATTTCTCGCAACCCTGAAAACATCTGGCAACCATTACAAACACCCAGAGCAAAACGATTATTATCTGCAAAAAAGTCTCTAAACTGGCGACGTAATTCAGTATTAAACAAAATACTCTTGGCCCAGCCTTGCCCGGCACCCAGTACGTCACCATAAGAAAAACCACCACAAGCAACAATGCCCTGATAGTCAGACAATAGTTTACTGTGGTTGCTTAACAAAGTCATTGGCACATCATCACATTCAAAACCGGCACGCATAAAAGCGGCCGCCATTTCATTTTGACCATTCACCCCTTGCTCACGCAAAATAGCCACCCGTGGCTTGCGGGTATTCACATAAGGCGCCATCAAATCTTGACCAAAATCAAAATTGACCTGAGGTGACAAGCCAGGATTAGGTTCTTTAATTAATTGAAATTCGCTGGCACAATCATCCGGATGATCGCGTCGCGAAGCCATTTCAAAACTGGTTCTTGACCACTGCTGCTGTAATACGTTCCGCTGTTCACGGAATTCACCCGCTGCATGCTGTATTCGTAATTCATCTCGATCATTGGCGTGCCCCAAATGAACCATTAATGAGTCCAATTGATGTATTTCCAGTAAACTTTCTACCGCATTTATGGCCTCTGGTTTAACTTCAACCACCAGCCCCGGCTCCTCATTAAACAAGCTTGACCAGATGTCTCCTTCAATCGTGATATCTGCACCGCAATGACCGGCAAAGCACATTTCAGCGACCGTGGCTAAAAGACCACCATCAGATCGGTCATGACAGGCAAATAATAATTCCTGCTCGATGGCATCGGCCATAAAAGTAAATAAGCGTTTTAACAGAATAGGCTGATCCAAATCAGGGCTGTGCTCGCCCAGTTGATTTTGTACCTGATACAAAACTGATCCACCCATACGCTGTTGACCGGCAGCCAAATCAATCAGTATTAAATGCGCTTTTTTATCACCACTGAGTTGCGGCGTTATATGTCGGCGCACATCGTTTAAAGGCGCAAAGGCAGAAATCACTAAAGACATCGGTGATGTGACTACACAATCCTGGCCGTCTTGATTGCGCCAACTGGTGTGCATCGACATCGAATCCTTGCCCACCGGAATACCCATGTCTAATTCGGGGCATAAAGCCATCCCCACCGTTTCCACCGCTTCATACAAAGCCTGGAATTCACCGGGTTCACTACTGGCCACCATCCAGTTAGCGGATAATTTAACCAAACTTAAATCCCGTAAACCGGTTCCGGCTAAATTGGTCAGCGCTTCACTGACCGCGATCCGCGCAGAGGCGGCCGGATTCAGTAAGGCTAACGGGGTGCGCTCACCCACGGCCATGGCTTCTCCGGCAAAACCATCATAATCACGCAGCGTAATACCACAATCTGCCACCGGTACCTGCCAGGGGCCGACCATTTGATCACGGTGTACCAAGCCGGTTACGGTGCGATCACCAATGGTGATTAAATACTGTTTACTGGCCACTGTGGGGAATGACAGAACCTGTTCAATGGCCTGACTTAACTCGTTAAACTGAGTCTCAACATTATGGCGCTTAATGGCCTGGGTTTTTATGTTGATTTCAGTTTGTGGTGTATTGCCAAATAACAGATCCATCGGAATATGAACCGGGTCTTGTTTTAATAACTCATCACCAACCCGCAAAGTCTGTTCGGCTGTGGCCTGCCCCATAACCGCCACCGGACAGCGTTCTTGTTGGCACAGCGCTTTAAAATCTTCTAATCGCTCAGGCTTAATCGACAGCACATAACGTTCTTGTGATTCATTACACCAAATCTCCATCGGTGACATCGACACATGGTCTATCTGCAAGCGTCTTAATTCAATGTCACCACCTAATCCGGCATCATCCAGAATTTCAGGAATGGCATTCGACAAACCACCGGCACCGACATCATGAATGGACCGAATGGGGCTGTCATGACCTTGGTACCAACAGCGGTTAATGACTTCCTGGCAGCGTCGTTGCATTTCCGGGTTGCCCCGTTGCACCGAGGCAAAATCTAACTCTTCCTGTCCATCCGCACTGCTGACTGAACTGGCCGCCCCGCCACCGAGGCCGATCAACATCGCCGGTCCGCCTAATACAACCACATAATCATCGGCTTGGGTGTCTTGCTTGCGGGTATGGATATCATTAATACTGCCCATACCACCGGCCAACATAATGGGTTTATGATAGCCACGCCAGCGATTATCCGCCGGATCTTTAATTTCAAAACTACGGAAATAACCAACAATATTGGGCCGTCCAAATTCATTGTTAAAAGCGGCGGCACCGATTGGACCTTTTTGCATTATCTCAAAAGCAGATGCCATGCGTTTTGGCTGACCGGCTAAATCCTGCTCCCAGGTCTGTTGATAGTCGGGAATATTCAAATGGCTGACCGAAAAACCACACAAACCCGCTTTGGTCATGGCGCCTTGTCCGGTGGCCGCTTCGTCACGAATTTCGCCGCCAGAACCTGTGGCGGCACCGGCAAACGGCTCAATCGCCGTGGGATGGTTATGGGTTTCAACTTTAATCAAAACATTAATTAACTGATCTTGTTTTTGATACTGACCCTGTTGGTCGATGATTAAACGCTGACCTGCACCCCCTGAAAAAACAGCAGCGTTGTCTTTATATGCTGACAAGGCAGGTTCTGAGGACTGTGCTTCAGTATTTTTAATCATTTTAAACAATGACAAGACCTGAGGCTCATCATCAATGGTCCAATCGGCATTAAAAATTTTATGACGACAATGTTCCGAATTGGCCTGAGCGAACATCATCAATTCAACGTCGGTAGGATTTTTGTTTAGGGCTTTATATTGTCTATGCAAATAGCTAATTTCCTCATCGCTTAAGGCCAGGCCCAAACTTTTATTCAAATGATGCAAAGCCGATTCACCCTCGGTATCTAAGGGCACTTCTGTGAGATGTTGCGGATTTTGATGGTCAAACAACTGATTAAGTGCGTCGGGATTAGCATAAGCCGCTTCCGTCATACGGTCATAAAGGAACTTTGCTTGCTGTTGTGACTTAATCGACTGACTAAAACGAATACAACGACCCGCTTCGACCCGGCCTATTTGTTTCAAACCACAATGATGAAAAATATCAGTGGCTTTACTGGACCAGGGTGAAATGGTCCCGGGTCTTGGAAAAACGATCAGGCTATTATCAGCGAATGAGAGTAACGCTGTCTTCGCATTCAACAGACGTTCAATTTTCTGACTGTCTTCAGCTGATAATGATTGATCAACCTCTAACACATAGACAGATTGGACATCGATGATTTCTGGCCAGTCATTGGCTTTGACCATTTCATTGAGTTTATGTTTTTGAAAGCCTGAAAAAGCCTCGCCGCCGCATAAAGTTACCAGTGTGAGCGCCATATGAATTCTACAAAAATGACAAAGCCGATATTTTAACGCAAAACAGCTTTTAGTTTTTAATAAAAAAAGCCCACCATTGGGTGGGCTTGGCATGTAATACGACTATTGTCCTATTGTGTCGCTGTCAAGGAGTCCAGACGTTGTTTCAATTGTTCAGGCGGCATGTAACCGGGCATCATGGTGCCATCCTTTAAAATAAGTGCCGGTGTACCTGTGACGCCTGCGGTCAGACCTGCTTGATACTGTTCCGCAACCGGATTATCACATTGTTTCGGTGGCACTTGAGTACCCGCTTTAGCTTGATCCATGGCCTTATGTTGATCGGCAGCACACCAGACACTTACAGCTTTGTCATACGAAGCCGTCTTTAGACCAGAGCGGGGGAAAAACAAATAAGATACACCAATGCCTAAATCGTTGTAACCTTGCATTTCTGAATGCAGTTTACGACAGTAGCCACAATCAATATCAGTGAATACAGTCACTTCATATTTCATATCATCAGGAAAAAAGTTAATCCGAGTATCTTCACCAAACTCTTCCAGTATTTTAGCGCGTAAGCCGGCTTTCTTCTGATCTGTGATATCGACCCGACGATCGATGTCGAAAATAGATCCCTGAATTAAATACAAACCATCCTTAGACATATATATGATATCTGTTCCTCGACCGGTGCTAACCATCAGTTCCTTAATGTCGCCAATTGGGGTGTCAAAGACTTCAGTTACTTTTACATTGGGTGAGGTGATTTTTGACAAGGCTTTTTGATAGTGCGCTAAGTCATTATCGGCAGACACACTGAAAACAGTGAATAAACCGGCTAGAAAGAGTGTTTTAAATTTCATATATATTCCAATTGTTGGATGTACTAACAAATTAATGTTATCGAGTATTAATCATACTACGCAATTGATTTGGACGTTACGATAGCACTTTAAGTAGTCAAAGCAATGTAAAGACAGCTATGAACCCGATTATTTGACCGCCATTATAAAGCTCGAATATCTAATTGTCACATTGTATTAGCAGCAAAACAGAAATCCATTTTCAAATTTCTCTATACATATTTTCAATATATCGCATAACAAACTGTTTTGACAAAATACCTGATTATTTGTTCATTAAATTTTTAAACAACCACAATTCAACCGCGTGGATGATGCTGAGCATGTAAGGTTTTGAGCTTTTCCTTCGCCACCAGGGTATAAATTTGGGTTGTGGATAGGTCGCTATGACCCAGTAATAATTGAATCACCCTGAGGTCAGCATCATGATTTAATAAATGAGTGGCAAATGAATGGCGTAGCACGTGTGGCGACGGAGATGGATGAATTCCCGCAGACTGAGCATATTTTTTTATACGATACCAGCAGGCCTGACGTGTCATCACCGTGCCTTTTTGGTTTTTAAAAACCCAACGCTCGGGGTTATTATTGGTGAACAATGAGTTGTTGTTTAGATGTTGTTGTAACCAATAGAGCGCTTCTTCGCCCAATGGTACTAATCGCTCCTTATTGCCTTTACCAATAACCCTTATCACACCCTGATTAAAGTTAATTTGATTGGCATGCAGATTGACAGCTTCACTCACTCTTACCCCGGTGGCATACATTAATTCAAGCAAACATTTGTCACGTAAACCAACAGCTGAAGCCACATCAGGCTGATCTAATAATCGCTCAATTTGCTCTTCAGACAATGGCTTGGGTACCGAAACGGGTTGTTTTGGGGTGATTGTTTGTGTAAAAGGATTTTCGGCTGTGAACTGATTAATCTGTAAGAACCGGTAAAAATGCCGTAAAGCAGAAATTTTGCGCGCCTTAGATGCCGGCTTTAGTTGCCGTTGATTGAGTAAATTTATGAATCCAGCAGCCTGTTCAGATGTGAGTGCCAGTAAAGACAGAGATTGCTCCTGCACGTAAATCAAGAATTGATTAATGTCTGTTTGATACGCTTGAACCGAGTGCCTGGAAAGTCCTTTTTCCAGGTACAAATAACTTAGAAACTGATCAAGAAGCTCAGTTTCTTGTGTCATTAATTAGTCATTCTGAGCCACTTCACGCTGGGCACGACGTTCAAGCGATTGCAAATGATTTAACCACTGCTGTGCATTATTGCGTGATTTTTTAAACTCAGTTGCCTTATTAAAAGCGCTTCGGGCTTGTGAATAATTTTTTAAACTCGCCTGAGACATACCAAGCATTAACCAGGCATTACCAGTCTTATTATCATCTAATCCACCTTTTTGCAGAGCACTTTGAATGGATTCAACCGCCTTCGGCCAATCTTCCATATCAACATAGAGATAAGCTCGGGTTATATCAATTTCGCCATCTTTCGCAAATTTACTGGCATTATCGTAGGCCGCCAACGCTTTATCTAATTCTCTGGCGTTATACCAGGTTTGACCTAACTGTTTCCAATGATCAAAATTGGATTCGACATGACCGTCTTTCAATGCTTTTTGAAGAACTTGTCCGGCCTTATAGGGGATTTCATTAAACGAATACATCTTGAATAATTGCATGAAATCGGTTTCTTTATCCATAACCTCATTTTCATAGGCCAATACCAGTGCTGCCAGAGCACTTTTATCTTCTTTGAGGGTAAAGTACACAGAAGACAGTTGCATGTAATAGCTCTTTTTCTCAGGACTCAAACCAATCAGAATTTTCAACACATCAGCCATTTCTCGGTATTCTGACAACTCAGAATGGGCTGCCAATAATAACTGATACCAATTTTCTTTAGGCTTATCGGCCAGTGAGATGGCTTGTTTGATGGCTTTTTTAACTTCTCTGAATTCTTCTAATTGCGCATGGGCATTGGCTTTAATGGCAAAAGCTGTATCAGGAATCTGATCGACAACTTTAAAATACTCATCAAGTGCTTGTAATCCAGCGCGGTGATTACCTTCAATCATCAATAACTGTGCCCGTTGCAACATCATTTGAAAATGGGTTGTGTTGGGTAAGGCATCCAAATCAATGGCTTTTTTAAAGTTTACGGCCGCTTGTTTGTAGTTACCGGCTGTTGAATCTAAGTGACCCAGCATTTGATAGATAATGGCTTGGACATAAGCATCGCGCGAATTGAGTTTGGCTAACATCGAATTAAAACCACTACGAGCCTCATCATATTTTTCATCTGCGATAAACTCACTGTAACGCTCAATTTTCTTCATTTGCGGTTCAGTCATTAACACTGAAACAGAAGGTTTACGCTCAGGATTCCCCGTTTTTAATGTACCGGCCCAAACAGAACTGACACCTAAAATACACAATACTATAAATATTTTTTTCATGGTGAACTCCTGTCTATTGTTCCGGCAATTCAAATTCAATCGTCTGGGTGGCCACTTGTTCAACACCTTGGCCATTAACAATCTTCGGTTTAAATTTGAATTTCAAAATAGCTCGGATTGCCTCTCGATCAAAAATACGTCTTGGCTTGGCATCCACCACTTCAGGGTTGGTGACTGTTCCAGACGGCGTAATGGTAAATTTAACTTTAACCCAGCCTTCAATCTTCGCCATTAAGGCTTTACGCGGATATTGCGGCGCAATCCGAACAATGGGAATTACACCCCCTTCTTCAGACATATTAACTTGGCCCACAGCACCCAGAAAGGGACCATCACCTCCAATACCTAAGTCAAGATTTGGAACATCCAGAGTCGGCATGTTATTAACCACCTGTTGTTGTTGCTGCACATTCATTTTAGGTGGTGGCGGTGGTTCTTTTGGTGGTGGTGGCTTTTTAGGTTTAACACGCTTACGCTGCTGAACCTCATCAGGTATTTTTACCTTGGTAAAATCGATGGTAATGTTGTCACTTTCGGTTTGTGGGTTTGTACTTTGGCTAATCAAAAAGTGCATCAGCAAATACAACACCACTGTAATGAAAGCGGCAATAAAACCAACTAAAAGAAAACGGGGTAAACTCATCGTACTATCACCTCTCGCCTTTTTCAGCAGCGATTGAAATACCTGGTACACCGGCTGATTTAATTTGATCCATAACTTCAACTAAATCACCGGTACGAGAGCCTCGATCCGCAATAATAACGGCATTGGCTTCAGGGTTTTCTGCGTGCATTTTCTCAACACGCGAACGTACCGCCCGTATTTCAACTTCTTGCTTGTTAATCCAAATAGCACCATCTTCTTTAATGGCGACCAATATATTACCTTTTGACACTTCTTTAGCCTGCGAGCTGGAAGGACGGGAAATGTCCACACCGGTCTCTTTAACGAATGAAGTGGTCACAATGAAGAAAATCAGCATAATAAAAACCACGTCCAGCATCGGCGTGATGTTAATTTCTGCTTCGTCTTCGTGATGATGTCGTTTTTTCATATCAATTCTCGTTCATCTATAAATTGGACTAACATCTTGTGATATTAGTTCCAACTATCATTAATGGGATTGCATACGGTCTTCCAGCTTTTCTCTTTCTACCACTGACTTACGTTTAAAATAAGTGGTAAAGAAAACCCCGGATAAAGCGGCCACCATGCCGGCCATTGTCGGGATGGTGGCTTTTGAGACACCGCCCGCCATGGCGCGGGCATTCGAGGTGCCAGCAATCGCCATAATATCAAATACATTCAACATACCATAAACTGTACCAAATAGGCCAAATAAAGGACTAATGGCAACCAGTGATTCTAAAAAACCAAGACCGGAACGTAGTTTAATGGATGCTTCGGACACTTTGGCATCTTTAATGCGTTTGGCATACCAACTGGTGGTATCCGCGCGTTTATCCCAGTCTGCAACTATTTGTTTGCGGACGCCCGGATAAGTAATGGAGAAATACCACATACGTTCCAGAATCATCAGCCACATGACAAACAAAAGGATAAAGATGGCCCAGAGTACCGGGCCACCCATGTCGATAAATGCCAAGATGTCGTACCATTGCTCTCTCAGCCAAAACATGCTTATTTCTCCGCCATATTAGCAATAATACCAGCACTTTGCTCTTCAAGTACTTGGGTTTGCTTTTTGGCCATAGATTGTAAGATGGAATGCAAGACAGTCAACGGAATGGCTACAACCAGACCTAATACGGTGGTTACCAGCGCCATGGAAATACCACCAGCCATCGATTTAGGATCGCCGGTACCCATCAAGGTAATCATTTGGAAGGTTTGAATCATACCCACTACTGTACCTAACAGACCCAGTAATGGGGCAATGACGTAGAGCACTTTAATAAACGGCAAACCGGATTCTAACGGGGCGGTTTCACGAATAATGGCTTCATCCAGTTTCAACTCCATGGTTTCAACATCGGCATCTGGGTTTTCAGTGTACACTGTCATAATACGACCCAAAGCGTTATTTTGATTCGGTTGTTTTTTCTTCAATTGTGATTTCATTTTGCTGCCAGAAGCCATCAACATGAAGAATTTAATCAAACCCAGAATTAACCCGAGGGCTCCCAAGGCTAAAATAACATAACCAACCACACCACCTTGTTTAACTTTTTCTTTGATGCTTGGCGTTTGTACCACTAACTGCAAAATGGTACCACGGGTGTAATCAACCGGGGTTTGTACCAATTCACCTTCACCGGCATTAACAAAGTTTTTGGCCATGGATGAAAATTTACTGCCGGGTTGTTTCAGCAGTCTTTGTAACTCACCTACGCCTGTACCGGTTTGATCTGCGGCTTTCCAGACCAGGAAATTACCATCATCGTCAAAGGCGCTGAAGACACCCACTCGAGTAACTGGAACGTCTGTTTCGATTTCACCAGCTTCATCACGAATTTTTGCGTTAAATTTAGAAATATTACCTTCGGCCACAATTTCTTGTTGCATGTAATACCACAAATCACGTAAATCTTTAATGTTGGGTAATTTAGTTTGAGACGCCAATTCATTGAGAAACACCAGGCGATCATTATCTATTTCAGCCGATGTTAATGACTCTTGAATGGCGCTGCGCAAATCTCCGGCTAAAACCTTAACCGTACCTTGCATCTCACCTAAGTTGCCTGAACGTTCAGCCAAAGTGGTTTCTAAATCAGCCAATAAAATTTCATTTTCATCATAATCTGTTTTCAGTTGTTCGGTACGCGCCTCCAAAGCTTGTAGCCTGGCACGTGCCTGTGACAACAGTTGACTTTGCTGATTACGTTGTTGTTTAAACTCGTTAATACGCTGCTGATTTTCTTTAGAGCTTTGCGTGGCGGCTTGACGAACTTCTTTTAATAACTGATCCAAAGAGGCTTTGTTTTGCGCCTGAGCGCCTGTTGCCATTAGACCAAGTGTCAATAAACAAATAATTAATTTCTTCATGATTTATTCTCCTGATACCTGGTGCAAAATAGGCAAGCCTACTAAATTCGGGGCGGCCTGTTTGGCGGCAATTCGGATACCATCTTTGATGGCCGTGTTGTACCGATTAGGCAACTCTTCAAAAGCGTCTGTTTGTGGGTTATACCAGCCGGATTTTTTCTCATCCAGTGTTTGGTATAACAACGCAGTGCGGCCTATTTGTAGAAAACTGACTTTAATGCCGCTTTCAAGTTCACCCTCATAGGTAGAAACCGAACGGCCATAGTCTAACTCCATCTGATAGACTTCATTCACTTTTCGATATAACTCTGAAGTGGTCACATTGGAGTCGTTCAGGATGTTTTCTAACTTAACGACTTGATTGGTGCGATCTTTGATTTTGAAGGGAATATCCGCTTCAATCATACGACCCAACATATCAACCATCTCAATCACCAAAGGCACAATCGCTCGGTTGGTAGATTCCAACTCGGCCATTTGGTCATTAATGGATTGAATTTGTAGATTTTGATCATTGACGACGGCTTCCAACTGCTGGTTATAAACCGTTATACTTTCGATCTCAGACAATATAGTACGGTATTGTACGAGCAACTCTTCAGTTTGATCATTCAGGCGATTGACCTGGTCCTGTGCTTGTTTTGCTTGTGCGTTGGTTTCATTAACCACCTGTACAGCAGTTTGTAGCTGTGCTGCGCCAACCACTGAGGTTAGCAACAAAGCCAGCGTAACCATGTACTTGGTTAAACCAACTTTAGAAATTTGAGATATCAACATACCTTCCCTTCCAATTCAAAGATTTAAGAAATAATGTGTGAATAATTGATTTTGATTTTTATCGACCCCACATCTGTTAAGCCAACAAAAATCGAACAAACCAATCCACACTCGACTTAGTGGTGACCAAGAATAACTTTCTTTTTTCAAAAATTAAAGAACTAATTAAATAATTTACAAAAAGTTTACCTGTTTTTAATTTTTATATTCTATAAAATTGCAGCTTAATTTTTAATATTGATGTGGGGGTTTTATGCCGATTAGCACGACCTGGCGACATGTCGCCGCTTTTATTTATGACTTATTCCCCATTATAGGCTTGTGGTTAATCACATCCGTGGTGGTGGTTTTGCTTCGTGGTGGCGATGAAGTGCCACCTGGCACCTTGTGGTTTCAGTTATTGCTCACCGCAGAAACTGTGTTTTATTTTGTCTTTTCCTGGAAAAAAGGCGGTCAGACACTCGGTATGCGCGCTTGGAAAATTGGTATCGAGAATTTCCAAGACATGTCCTGGTGGCAATCTTTGTCACGTTTTTTAGTCGGACTGGTGTCTACTTTTTTGTTGGGTGCTGGTTTATGGTACAAAAAACTGAATAAAAGACAGCTCAGCTGGATGGATTTTGCCAGTGGTCACCGTGCCGTCAATGTCAACAGTTCGACAAAAAAAGACTCATAAGTTACAACAATGGTTCAAGGTAAACCGATTGTTTAAAATCGTTTAATACCGCCACGTAATATAAGCACAGCAACCGCACAAATAACAGCCGGTGGCACCACTGTCATCAGTGCTGGTGACAAGTGGTAAACCTCACCCAGGTTTAACAAGGTTTTATTCATTAAATAAATAACAATTCCTATCACCATTCCAATCACCAATCGTTGCGAAAAACCCGTACTTCTGACATGACCAAATAACACCAACATGCCGCACAGAGCGGTGGTTATGACCAGCAAAGGAAAGGCTAATTTTGACCACCAGGCCATTTGATAAGCACTTTGCAAACTGCCAGATCGGGTATTGAATTGCTGTATTTGTTTTAAATCTCTCAGGCTTAAGTACTTGGCCCGGGTGGTGGATAAATTTAATATTCTTGGTTCAATGCGTGACTGCCATTGTTGTGATTCAAGGTGCTCAACATGCACACCCTGTTCACTAAACACCGAAATTTTTAGATTTTCCAAGGTCCATTGTTTTTCAGCATACAAGGCTTTTTCAGCTTCTGACACGCGGATTAACTGCTGGTTTTCGAGTTCAAAAACTGTCACCCCGGTTAATAAATAGTGACCCGATTGAGGTTGTTTGGTCATTTTGTTACTGCGGAACACCACGTCACCATCCTTAATCCAGACCGCATGGGTGACGGATGTGGCTTGCCCCGCTGAAATTTTCTCATTGCGAAACTGTTGTGCCATTTGTTCTGCTTTGGGTGATACATATTCACCCATTAATGTGACCGGCACCAGCCAAACCATCAGAGCCAGCAACATCATACCGGCAATTCTCAACTGACTCATTCCAAACGAGCGCATCACCACCAGTTCAGAGCCGGCGGCCAAAGCACCCAATGAAACCACCACTGCAATCACCGCACTGACCGGGAATAATTCATAAATTTTACTGGGGATGGTTAACATCACAAAAAAGAACACGTCACCCAGTGAATAATAGGATGATATGTCATTTAATTCTTTAATGAGACCAAACAGCACGTCAATGGCCAATAATAAGGCCACGGCCATTACCAGGCCAAAGCTCATAGTTTTAAAAATATAACGGGTTAAAATCATCATGAGGCACCCTGATTATTGGGCAATATTCTTTGTCGTATGACACGCCCATCCATTCGTCGTAACCGCCACCAACCATAAGCCATAAATAGGACATAAACCCACCACAAACCCAGCACCATAGGAATGCGACCTTGCGCCAACATGGATTGACCAATGGTGAGTAGATTAATCAGTAAAACATATGCGGCCAGGCCGGTGACTAAATTAATGTACTTGGCTTCACGGTGTGAAGTTTTGCTTAATGACACCGCCAATACAAAAAGCACCCAAACCGAAATCGGCGGTACCAGACGGTAATGAAATTGAGATTGATCAATCCTATTATCACTTTGCCATAACGCCAGGGTTGATTTAGACTGCTCATCCAAAACCGCTATTTCTTGTTTTAAATCAGGTAATTTAATGTCGTTGCGTTTAAATTGCATCATGTGATAGCGATTGGTGCCGGGAATGCCTTCATTGCGATAGCCATCAAATAAAGCCACATACTTATGACCCTTCTCCTCAAACTCATAGCCATAAGCAGCGGTAATGGTATCAATTCGATCAGGATGATGGATGTTGGCAAAAATATTTTCGACGCGCTTGGTTTGGGGATCAATACGCTCCACATAAATAACGCCGTCATCAGAAAAGAAGTTTTGGAATTTCCCCTCGGTTAAGCCCATCAGCGAAATTTCCTCACTGGCCCGGGCGGTTAACTCTTTGGATAATTGTGCTGCCATCGGCGCAACCCATAAAGCCAATACTGTGGTTATCAAAAAAACAATCACAGCCAACGGTGTTAAGGCTTTTAATAAATCCCGCAATGACAAGCCAAAGGCATGCATCATCACTGCCTCCTGGCTTCGGTATAATCCACTGAGTGCAGTCAGCACACCCAGAAAAAATGATAAAGGAATTAAGATATTGAGTACATCAACGGAGCGCAGACTCAGTTCGATAAACAATAAATCCGGTGCCAGAACACCACGGGCAATGGCCCGCAATGTCGAGGTGAATAAGGTACCCACCATCAGCAAAAACAACAGCATCAGCACCACCAAAGTGGTTTGGGCACATTGTTTACGCAAGTAGCGGGTAAGGATCATGGTCAGTGTTTGAGAAAAAGCGGTTATTTTAACAGTTAAATCCTGCCTGTGCTGATTCACATTCAGCTCAAGTATAAAAAAGCACGGCTTGTTTTCCGGTTTTTCACTGGTGAAAGCTTGAGATGTTGATTAAAATCCCCAGTTCGTTCGTGGAGTGCTGCTTAGCCGCACGACCCGCCGAGCCGGTTGGGCCAGGTAAATGAAGTCATGCGGTTTCGCCGAAGGCGAAGAAGCGTGACGGAATGTCCGTTAAGGCCGTGAGCGAGCAGCCGCTTCCGCTCCAAGCTCAC
>Ga0209344_10002766_pt1 | contig 18730 bp, 15 predicted proteins | sample Cruoilmetagenom6_FD_187293 | JGI IMG/M metagenome (GOLD analysis project Ga0209344, IMG submission 187293) | Oil polluted marine microbial communities from Coal Oil Point, Santa Barbara, California, USA - Santa Barbara Oil Seep Sample 6 (SPAdes)... | ecosystem: Environmental > Aquatic > Marine... | reverse complement strand
AAGAACAGTCCAGCCATGGACATATCCGATTCCTGGGCGATGGAAGTCAAAGCAAGCTCCTCCCACAGGGCATCGGCAACGAAGATAGTCATAGCCCTTGTCTGACCAGCCTTGATGACAGGATTCCCACCCTGTACATGCAATCCATCGACTGCCACTGGATCGTATATATCGTTAAGTTTTATCACATCAGGCAGCACAGCAGCATTAACAAACCGGGTATTGCCTGAAACATACTCACCTAACGCAACGTCTTCACCGGTCTGGTTGCTGACCTCAATATCCAACCTGAAATTGCGAAGCGGCAAATTAAAACGCGCTTCAACGATTTTCACTTCAACCCCTCTGGCAGCAGCAGGAATCTCCCCTTTAGGCACGACAATTTTGGATGCCTGCAAAGGAATCGTTACAGGATAATTCTGTTGAGTCCAAACCAGCCAACCGGCTGTTCCGACCAGAACAAAAAGCACGGCACCAGCGCTCACAATCACATCTTGCAGGGTTATCAGCTTATCCTGGGCCAACTGATCATCATCAAGCTCTTTGTGCATAACATAGCGATACATGAGTACGGGACGTTTACGAAACCAGTAAGCAATCCACAGAGCGCCCGTAATGAACCAGAACACATGCATGACTACCTGCGTACGCAGACCATAACTTTCCAGCTCTACCGTCTCACCGGTAATCAGGGTGGCAGTATTTTCGAAGTCGCTCATACTACCGTTGATGGTAATAAAATCGCCGTCACCTACCATAGGACCCGCTTCCCATACATTGACCAATGGGTGTACGTGCCACCTGCCCGGATAACGAGCGATCAAATCTGCGCTATATTCGTAGTAACCACCCTTATAAAAGGTGCTTGAGCGGATTTGATGAACCCCGTTAAGAATGGTGTTCTTACGCACGAATGACGGCCCTGGAACACCCATGGTCAAAAAGGCTGATCCTTCGACTGAGGGCAACCATGCAGGCCAGAACTCGGACACGTAAAATTTCCCCGAAATTCTGACTTTATCATTCACATCCATGATATAGTCCTTCGTCTCGGGATCCAGATCTACTCCGCTTACCTTGGTATCAAACCAATGTATCGTTTTGGTTCGGATGCTGGCCATCTGAGCATGCTCGCCATGAGCCAGAACCTGGCTGACGGGAACCGCGCCCAGCAAAATAAAACCTGCCGTAATGAACCCTATAGAAAATTTTGATAATTGAATTTTTCTTTGCTTAGACACTTCTTGAGACTCCTTAAGCTATCGATCAAACTTTACACCTTGTTGACCGACCCCGGCAGAGGGCATCGATCTCTATCTCGTAGAAATCAAGATGCCTCTCCTAAACCAGATTGAAAACCAGTGTTCTTCGATCGACACGCTTACCACAGCGCCCGAAGCCAACCGACTTTAGCCACCTTGGAACCAATCCATACGAATATCGCATACAATATGATGGAACCAAAACCAGCCATAGCCGCACTAACCGGAGCAACTGCGCCACCAAAAGTTCTCAAAGTTCCACGCTCGATAATGCGTACATAATCAGGCATGGCGGTACGGATATACTCAAACCCCATCAAATCCGCCACAGTAATAACGTTACCGTGCAATTCCACTGGAACATGCATGGGCGCTATGCCAGGCCAATTGATATAGTAAAAAATAACACCCCACAGCATTCCGCCCACCAGAGCTGTTAGCGCAAAACTCCGGGTTACCAGCAATATGCCGTCAATCATAACCGCCGCACCGATCCAAGTCGCAGGCATCACGAAATTCATCGGGAAGGGCGTATACAGGTGAAAGTTCACATATCGGCTGATCATGGAGCTGACAATAAATCCCAGCGCAACTGTAGTAAATGCAATAGGAAGCTTAAAGAATCTCCAGAAAAAATAGGTTAAAACAGCCGGGAGCGTCAACAGAAGATAAGGAGTGACAAAAGGCCACCAGCGCCGATCGCGCCAATCCTGCCAGTAATCCCAGTCACCTACGGTTAGCGCAATAAAAAATACGAAAACACCCCCCAAAAGAATCATAAACAGTGGATAGATGATTAGATCGATACTTTTCCATGCTTCCCATTGATCCTGAACGGTCTGCGATACCGGCTCATGAATCAATGCGCCCTCGGGCGCACCCGCCGGCCCTAAACGAATGCCCATAACAAACTCCTCCGTAATAAAAATCCACCTGACACCCCCAGGCGGCAAATATAGTAAATAAAAATGGATGCCGGACCATTTCGGCATCCATCTCAAATTTTAATTCATGCATCCATCGCACTCGCTTACTTAAGCCTGCATGCTCTTGTACATTTTCTCAGCGCTAACAATTTGAGTCAGCTCACGCATACGATCCAGGCATTGCAGCACAAAACCGGAAACAAATATGAAGGCGAAACCAAACAACACAAAGAACCAATGCACCGGGGATGAAAACAACTCTTCGGCATAGAAGAATGTATGACCCCACTCATTGAACGCCACCACCGGCAACACCATCATAAATCCACCGACCAGCATGGAAAATGGGAGCGAAATCCGGTTGACAAAAGAAGGTAAACGCGTATGCACCCATACCCAGGCAATAGCAAGCCCAACAAATGCCGCAGGCAACGCCAGATAAAACAGGAAAATATGCGTAGGCGTAAAGTCTGTATCCCGGATTACGACCTGGTGCCAGGAAGCGTCTGCCTCCACAAACAAGCCGGCTGCAGCTGCGACCACAAGAGCCAAAGCTGTCAACATTCCGAAAATAGTGTAATACCGACCCAGCTCCGTGCGCGTAGAAAGTTGCTGTATGTTCCTATCACGGGTGAACCATATTGCTGCACATACAATGCCGCCAAGCGGGAAGATTACCGCCAGCTGGATATAAAGCAACCTCATCCAGTAAATCTGAAATTCCGGCGAAGCGGAATCAAGACCATAATTCCATGAAAAAGCGTGCTGATAACCCTTAATAACTACGATAGCAGCCAAAGCCACTGCCGCAACCGCAAAAGATACCAACCATGGAACCTTCGGCATCGCATTAGCATCGTCGGCTACCTTCGCTTGCGATTTTGCCTGAAGCGCAACATCACGATCATTCATTACTGTACTCATATCGATCCTCCGTTATAACTTACAAGATCCCTATAAACTATTGTAATAAATTATAAAGCTGGCAGAGATGGTAAAAAAACATCTCCCCATGAGCATTGCACAAGCAAATACTCTTATAATATGCGCTACAAGTGATGTAGCCCTTAGTAGCTCCAATTATCGACCCTTGGATTCCCTGTGTCAATCCCGTACTGAACGCTCACCCAAGTATTAACAAACCCGATACTTCGCTATATTTGCATTGCTTCCCGGAACGACGGGCTGAATTTGGATGAAGTAAATATTAAAATCGTAAAGTCGCGATTGGCACCAACCCAAATCGATAATAAACACACAACAGAACACTTCCAAACCAACGGAGTGGTCTGAACATAAGGAACCACGCCTGCCCTGGCCCGGAATGAATCAGAGCTTCCTTAAGGCTTGAATCGCCATTAAACCATTCGTTTCATCTGTAAGGCTGCCAGAAGCCACAAGCTGCCTGCCATAACCAGTTCAATGCCGATAAACAAACCGATCACCCACACAGCGGCTTCGGGCAGGTTGACGAGAATCAGTACTCCAAGCAACAATGTTAAACCGCCGCTCAGCGTCCACCACCACGATCCTTGGAGCGGTCGCGCGAGCCAGCCCAGGGATAAGCGCAAGCAACCCAGCAGCATCAACGCCAGCGCAAAAATCATGGTGAAAACTATAGATGCAGCGAAAGGCTTGAAAATCATCATCAATCCGACCAACAGGTAAAGCACTGCAGAAAAAGTTTGCTGCCCGGAACCCTTCCAGTTTCTATAACGCAGCGCATAAAACATTTGAACCGCTCCCGCCAGCAGAATGATCATGCCGATCAAAACCATGCTAAGGGCGGTAGCCAGTGTCACCATGCTCAAAGTAATAAAACCGAGCGCCAGCAGGACTGCTCCCAAGGCAAGAATCCACGGCCACGCGCGCCAGGTCTGAATCGGATCGGTATCATGCGATAAGATAGTGATTACTCTATGGTTCATGTCATATCTCCAAAAACAACCAGTGCTGTATACAATTCCGGATACATCATGTTCCCACATTGTCGCAATCGGGCAGAGCTGCGAATATCAGGAACACGTACTTGGCATTATCATCCATTATTCATTCGATATCGAGTTTTTTGGCCCGGTAGCGCAACGCCCGCTGACTGATACCGAGAATCCGGGCTTGCGGCCGTTTTATTGTATCCCGTCACCGTCAGGGCTTCTATGATCCTCTTGCGTTCAACATCGTCAATGTGTTCATCAAGTCTGGATGCCACATGGTGGACGCGATCGGGCTCCATCTGGCCAGGATATTCAGGCAGAAGCAGGGATTCCAGACCCAGTTCGGCGCATTCAGACAAGGCGACAGCCCGCTCCAGCACATTTTCCAGTTCCCTTATGTTACCCGGAAAGGCGTAAGCACTCAGTGCTTCACCCGCCGCTCGGGCAAGATGCAAATGTTCCTTGAAAGCAGTCAGGGGTTCCAGGCGACGCAAAATATGCTCAACCAGCAGAGGAATCAATCGAGCTGTCAGTTCTTTGCCAGTGCCGGATTCTCCCTGAATCAGAATCGACGCATTACTGCGCGCCACCTTGTGAATGACGCCTCTCAAATCACGCATTACGACTGATTCTCCAAGCAGGATATGGCGCATCTGGCAATCGTTGACGAGCCTCAATGCCATCCGCTCAACATCAGCCACCAATTGTTCCAATGTGGCTGCTTCCACCGGCTTGATGAGAAAATCGATAGCGCCGACCTTGAGACGGGAAACGGCTGATTTAATATCGGCATAAGCCGTGATCATGGCGGCTGGAAGATCCAGATTCTGTTGCCTCATATAATGCAGAAGATCTAATCCATGACCATTCGGCAAACGCATATCAACCAGGCATAAGGAAAAGCGTTGAGATTTTAATTGACGTTTGGCCTCATCAAGCGAACTGGCATCATGAACCTGCACCATGAACCTGCACCGCCAGGGGTTCGAGCATCAGGGCAATTAAATCCACTATATCGTTTTCGTCGTCCACCACCAGAATCGGCTTCCGGGACGGGGTTTCAACAAATAAAGGAGTCTTGGTCATGGGCAATGATGGGAGGTTGCGCTACGATTCTGATTTCATGGTTTAATTGCGGCGTGGGAAACACCAGACGAAAACACGCGCCACTCCCTGCAACAGAATGATACTCCATATGGATCTGACTGGCCTCGCGCAATTGCCGGCACAGAAACAAACCCGCCTGAAGCAGAGGCATGAGGATCAAAACCCCCAATCCTGCATCTGCGGGGCTGGTATAATTGAGCCAAAGTACCAGACACGCATCAAGCAGACATTGCATCCGCGCCATGGCATGAAAGCCGACCCAATGTCTCCGGCCGATCAGGCTTCAGCATATTGCTGAAAACAGGATCGCGGCCAGAGCGACAAAAAAACCTGTTTGATCACCCTGTTCCCATTTGGAACGCAAAGGGTGATTGGCAGCCCCCATAAGCAACGCCAAAACCAGCGTATAACGATATAAATTGACCAGAGCAAGCGCGCCAAAGCGCCTGAGCCTGCATGCGCAGATCGCTCCTTGACGCCTGGAACCGTAAAACGGTATCACTTATGATAGGCGACAGTCACCGGATAGGCGACAGTCACCGGACTTTCATTGTTGAAAAAGATGGCGCAAAATAAACACATTTGAACTTGGCTAGCTGAAGGAATGGCAATATTATGAACCTGCATGAATACCAGGCAAAATCTTTGTTTGCCCGCTATGGAATACCCGTACCCAATGGACAAGTGGTAGAAAGCGTCAGCGCTGCTATACGCGCTGTTGAAAGTCTGGGCGGAACACGATGGGTGGTCAAAGCTCAGGTTCATGCGGGAGGACGTGGGAAAGTTGGTGGCGTGCAATTGGTAAACAATGTTCAAGAAACGGCGCGCGCTGCGGAAGATTTACTCTCCCGTCGACTGGTGACAAAACAAACGGACGCATCTGGTCTTCCCATTCATAAATTACTTATCGAATCCGCGCAGAACATTTCTCAGGAATTATACCTTAGTGTCGTGACCGATCGAAAAAAAGAGCGCATCACTTTTATGAGCAGTGCCGCCGGCGGCATGGATATCGAGGAGGTCGCAGAAACCACTCCTGAACAGATCTTTACCATCACAGTGCATCCGGCCTGCGGATTGCAAGATTACCATGGGCGTCTTCTGGGTTTCGCCTTGGGAATGAACAAAGCGCAGGTGCAGGAATTGACAGCGATCATGCAAGGACTGTACCGGCTGTGCATAGAAAATGATACTTCTTTGGTTGAACTCAACCCTTTGATTATTATGGACGATGGCGGCCTGCTGGCACTTGATGCGAAAATCAATGTCGATGACAATGCACTGTCGCGTCAGAAAGAGCTGGCCAGCTGGAGAGACCCAACGCAGGAAGACCCGGAAGAGTACAAAGCCAGTCAACACGATCTGAATTACATCCGCCTCAATGGTAACATCGGCTGTATGGTCAATGGTGCAGGTCTGGCAATGGCCACCATGGATCTGGTTCAACTGCATGGCGGTGCTCCGGCTAATTTTCTTGATGTAGGTGGCGGCGCCACTGCCGAACGGGTAACCGAGGCTTTTAAACTTATTTTGTCCAGCTCTGAAATTCGCGCCATATTGGTCAATATTTTCGGTGGCATTGTACGTTGCGATCTGATCGCTGAAGGCATTATTGCCGCGATGAAAGAAGTGGACATCAGCATCCCGGTAATAGTCAGGCTTGAAGGAACCAATGTGGATCAAGGGAAGAAAATGCTGGCTGAAAGCGGTTTTGACCTGATCATTGCCAACGATTTGACCGACGCAGCCCAAAAAGCCGTAGCATCCGCGCGGAATAATTAACCTTTATCCTTCGATTCATAATATTTATAGCGGAGATCAAATGAGCATTCTTGTCGATCAAAATACACGGGTTATCTGTCAGGGTTTCACCGGGAAACAGGGCACTTTTCATTCCGAGCAGGCATTGGCTTATGGCACTAAGCTTGTGGGCGGCGTTACCCCAGGTCGTGGTGGGCAACAGCATCTGGGACTGCCGGTTTTTAACACCGTGCATGACGCCATAGCACAAACCGATGCCGAAGCTTCGGTCATTTATGTGCCAGCGCCTTTTGCAGCCGACGCCATCCTGGAAGCCGCCGATGCCGGCATCAAACTTATTGTTTGCATCACTGAGCATATACCCGTTCTTGATATGGTGCGCGTCAAGGCAGTTCTGGCTGAATACGACTGCCGACTGATCGGCCCCAACTGCCCGGGCATCATCACCCCAGGCGCCAGTAAAATCGGCATCATGCCGGCTCATATTCATTCTCCCGGTCGCGTAGGTATTATTTCACGCTCAGGCACATTAACTTATGAAGCGGTTTTCCAAACCAGCAATGAGGGTCTTGGTCAATCAACCTGCATCGGTATCGGAGGTGATCCTGTGCATGGCATGAGTTTTGTAGACTGCCTTGAACTGTTCGCCGAGGATGAAAAAACAGAGGGCATCATTGTAATCGGCGAGATCGGCGGTTCCGATGAAGAAATCGCGGCTGACTATATCCGCGCGCATGTTCACAAACCAGTATTGGCTTATATTGCCGGCGTCACCGCCCCTCCAGGAAAGCGCATGGGTCATGCCGGCGCCATCATCAGCGGAGGATCCGGGACTGCTGAAGCCAAATATGCCGCTTTTGAACAGGCTGGGGTCGTCATTGTCCGCTCTCCCGGGCTCCTGGGCGAACAAATGAAAAAACTGCTTGGGAATTAAACCTGGTTTCTGCGCGAAGGAAATATCATGAATTCAGGCATCTTATGAAATGAGCGGCTCCAAGGTTCGTCTGGTTATGGCCCAGTTGAGTTTCTGGGTCGGTGATGTCCAGGGAAATTTATCACGCATTCGTCAAGCCTGCGAGCATTCAGCTGAACGTTATCAGGCTGAGTGGGTGGTGTTTCCCGAATTATCCCTCACTGGATATCCGCCGGAAGATCTCCTGTTCCGATCTTCCCTGTCGGACAGCATCCAGCAGGCACTTGATGAACTGTGCCGCACTTTACCACCCGATATGCATGTGGTGGTGGGTTATCCCGAGTATACCAACGGAACTATCTACAACGCCGCCGCCATCATCCTGAATGGAAGCATCATTGAGCGTTATCGCAAGCAACTTCTCCCAAATTACAATGTTTTTGATGAAAAACGCTATTTTTCCGAAGGGGACGCGCCCTGTATCATCGAAAGCCACGGAATCCGCTTTGCCATCACCATCTGCGAAGACATATGGAGTGAAAAACCTGCCCGCCAGGCAGCGGCGCAAGGTGCAAATTGGATTATCAATATCAACGCCTCTCCCTATCACATCAAAAAACTCCATGAAAGAGAATCGGTTCTGACCCAACGATGCCAGGAGAACAACATTCCCGTGATTTATGTCAATATGGTCGGCGGTCAGGACGAACTGGTTTTCGATGGTCAATCGATGATCTGCACGAAAGACAGCGGGATCGTCTGGTGTGCACCAGCTTTCGAAGAGGGCTTGTTCCTTGTCACGATTAGCCCGGACGGAAATACGATTGATATTTCGCATGAACATACACCTGCTTTATCAGAAGAGGCTTCTGTCTATAGCGCCATTACCCTTGGAATACGCGATTATGTGCAGCGGAACCGTTTCAAGGGGGTGGTTTTGGGATTATCGGGAGGAATCGACTCCGCCCTGACACTTGCTTTGGCTGTCGATGCCCTCGGACCTGATAAAGTGGAAGCCGTGATGATGCCCTCGAGATATACATCGGGCATGAGCCTGGAAGACGCACGCACACAAGCACAATGGCTGGGCATTCATTACGACTGCCTTTCGGTTGAAAAACCCTTTGAAGCCATGCTTGACGTTCTATCCCCACGATTCACTGATTATCCTGCCGATGTTACAGAGGAGAATCTTCAGTCACGCTGCCGCGGAGTGCTTTTGATGGGGTTGTCCAACAAATTCAACCTCATGGTACTGACAACTGGAAATAAAAGTGAAATGGCGGTCGGTTACGCCACATTGTATGGCGATATGATCGGCGGATTCGCGCCATTGAAAGATCTGGACAAAACCAGGGTCTTCAAACTTGCTCGTTACCGAAATACTTTAGGACGCGTCATTCCTGACCGGGTATTGGATCGCCCACCTTCGGCAGAGTTGCGCGCCGATCAAAGAGATACCGACAGCCTTCCTCCGTATGAAGTGCTTGATCCCATTCTCGAACTTTATGTAGAGGAAAATTTATCCGAGTGGGAAATATGCGCTCGGGGATTCGATTTATCAGCAGTGCAACAGGTCATCCGTTTGATCCAGCGCAACGAATACAAGAGACGCCAGGCACCGCCCGGGGTTAAAATAACGCGGCGCGCATTCGGAAGAGACTGGCGGCTCCCGATTACAGCGATTTACTGATCAACCAAGATTATCCGTTCGCGATTCCGCCTGAAAGTTTTCAATCGGGCAGTTCAATGACGCGCCTAAGCGTTCCTTCCCTCAGGCAGTACATCAACCCATGTATGCGCAAGGAGCTTCCCTTCTTCCATGCCCTCTGCACAATATAATTTTGCGCGAGGTTATGCGCCTGTTCTAAAGTATTCAATTCAGCCAAGCGGGTCACCCGCTGCCCCATATCGTCCAGCGCATCTATTTCCTGTTTATGGATCCTGTAAGTGTCCTGAATGGGTTTAAGCCATTTGCGGACGAAAATAAGATCGAAATCATCCGGCTGCGAAAGCACAGCCTCGATTCCACCACACTGCTCATGACCGCATACCACAATTTGACCAACCTTAAGTACATCGACAGCATACTCAACCACAGTCAACAGATTAAAATCGGTGCTGACTATCAGATTAGCCACATTCCGGTGCACAAATATTTCGCCAGGGGCCGTTCCAGTGATGATATTGACAGAAACCCGGCTGTCGGAACAGCCAATCCACAGAGTATGCGGCTCCTGAGCCCGGCTTAGTTTATTAAAATATTCTGTATCCTGCGCTTTTTTTTCTCCGACCCAGAGTTTATTCTGCGCCAGCAGATCATCAATGGTAATCACAGGGCAACTCCTTATCAAACGATCCGGTCACTCGACCGCGTCATGTTAATCCCAAGGTGAGCATCTTGAAAAAATATCTCGGCAATCAGACCAGGCTCCAGGATATTGCGTTTCACCGCCAATATTTGATTCGAAAACATCCATGGGATGAAATCGAACCAAAAGGATCGGCACGATGACTCTACGCAAACCCGGCAGAACTTCAATGCATGATGGGCATGATGCGAAATACACGGAGTCATCAGATGTTTCAATCTTGATCCGTGTCAGCCCCCGATACATACTTGCTAAAGCGCCAGTGTTCACCAGAAACCAAGCGTTTACAATGGTATCGGCATCATTGATATCTCAGTTTTTTACTTGATTTATGCCCTGATAAATGACAGAGTAATGCTAATCTCATGCATGTCATACAAGCCATCATTATAACATTAAGACGACACTAAATACGGGCATGAACATTCAGACCTATAGTCAAGAACCGTATCACTCGAATTTCCAGTATATCATGACGAGAACCTATGAGTATTTTGCTGGCCACTCCGAATAAAACCCAAAACGCATGGCTCCAGGCTTTCAGGCAGCAGGCACCCGATATCCGTGTACAGCCCTGGTCTGAAGTAGATAATCCTGAGTCGGTACGCCTTGCCATGGTTTGGAAACAAGCACCCATGAGCTGGACACCCTTTTCAGGCTTGCAACTCATCTATTCTATCGGTGCAGGCGTGGATCATCTGCTGTCTGATTCCTCCCTGCCTTGCCACGTACCTATTTGCCGACTGGTAGACGACCATCTGCGCAACGCCATGGTTCGCTATTGTCTCACAGCGCTTCTGGAGCATCATAGCGCTTTCCAGGCTTATCAAACCATTCAATCCCAACATCGGTGGCAGCCCCTTTCCATCGTCGAGCCGCTCCATACCAGCGTGGCTGTACTCGGGTGTGGACAAATGGGCAGCGGAGTGGCTGAAGCCTTGTCGGGTTTGGGATTCCGGGTCCACACCTGGTCCCGGCATTCTGCAACGATTCTTGGGACTTTTCATTACCATGGGGACGATCAATTGATGGCTTGCCTGGATCAGGTTGATTATCTGATCAATCTTTTACCCCTGACAACCCGAACCTCGGGCATCCTGAATCATCGCATTTTCCAACAACTTGCTGCGGGAGCCTATCTGATTCAAGCTGGGCGCGGCGAGCATCTGGTGGAAACGCATTTGCTAAAAGCGCTCAATTCCGGGCAATTGAGTGGCGCATGTCTTGATACGTTCATCGAAGAGCCATTATCAGAGAATCATCCATTCTGGAATCACCCGAAAATCAGAATAACGCCGCATATTGCTGCTATCACACGAACGGATGCCACAGTTGCGCAAATCATAGACATTTATCGCCGCTTGCTACGCGGAATTCCGGCAAAAAAAGTGGTTTTGCCGGAACAATGGGTGGATCGCAAACGTGGGTATTAAATAATCAGGCAGCGCTTATCCCACCCCGCTGCAAAAGCCTTGATAGATGCTCATAATATTAGGGAACCTCTATTAACCTGCCAAGCAGCATCCATATAGCAGGTTAGTAGGGTTTCTGCCTAATTCACTATTAAGTGTCAAGCATGTATCGGAGAATAAATGAAAACTGAAATAATAGTCGCAGACTATTTTAATGAGAAACATGGTATTGATATTATTCAATTACTAGATGCTTATGCCAAAGATCCAATGGGTGGTGGAAAATCGTTACCTCTGTATGTCAAAGAAAATCTTGTGGCTAAATTATCAAAAATCCCTTATGCATTTAGTCTAATTTGTTACGTCAACACTGCACCAGCGGGGCTCATAAACTGTTTTGATGGTTTTTCATCTTTTACATGCAAGCCATTAATAAATATTCATGATGTTGTCGTTTTAAGTAAATATCGCGGTCTTGGCATTAGCCAAATAATGTTGCATGAGGTTGAAAATATCGCCAAAGAAAAGGGCTGTTGTAAGATGACTCTTGAAGTATTAGAGGGTAATAAAGCAGCTAAAAATGCATATCTAAAACATGGTTTTGCTGGTTATGAACTTGATCCTGACATGGGAAAAGCATTGTTTTGGCAGAAAACTATTGGCAACACTTAACAAACAGCGGCAGCGGACAGTCAAAAGTATCGATTTTTTGTCTGTCTCTGAGCAAAACGTTAACTGTCGCAAGGAACCGGAACATTGAAGAAAACTATAGTAGAAATATACGCCTTAGCTGTCTGCTTTTTCACAGTTGCTTGCTTCGTAATAGTTGCTGGAATGACTGTCTGGGATACGATAGAAATGATGGCCCCAGAATTTACAATCAACAATGTTGATTATGAGGCACACCTCAATGATGAAAGTTATCGCAAGTGGCTCATTCAAAGAAACCAGTACCGCGCAGAGAATTATACGCCGCCTGAGCGCAAAGCATTATCAAAGAGCCGCGAAGAAAGCTGGGCACGAGAGCTTCGCGCAGAACAACGTGGCGCGCTTCAGGGCTTAGTGAAAAATATCATTGTTCTAATCATTGCTCTTTTGGCGTTTGTCGCCCACTGGAAGTTGGCCCAAGGATCGCGCGAGAGTCACAGTTAACAAGCACTTGCAGTCAATCTGAAATCTTGTTACTCATCAAAGTGTTTTCTGGCATAGACCAGAAAGGAATGGATACAGCTGTTCATAAATCAGACGGATGGGTTAATCGATCATTACCACTAGAAGTCTGTTCCCAGTCTTTTGGCAAGCCAGATGAATGGCGGCAAGGGGCAATTACGAGGCTGTAACTAATTTTACAAACTTGTTCCTTCAATCACGAAATATTTCGGTTACATCCATTTCCCCTGAAATAGCTGAGCTATCCGTAAACTTCGACTCGGAAATAAATAACAATCCTGCTGATCGGATCATTGCTTCCAGGTCGATCATCCATAATGCACAGCTTATTTCGACCGCGCCAAACCTTCGTGGAAGCACAATTCTTGACACCATTTGGTAGCATAACGCTCGCATCATGAACTATCGTGAGTGCGTGGCGCGTCTTCCGCTATTTTTGCAAAAGACGTGACGCTTACAGCAGTCCCCGCGCATGCGATAGTTAGGGAAACTCTGATTAAGTCTGGGCGAAGGTGGGTGTGGCTCCCCATGTTCCGATTCGAGACGACTATCGCGCGGGTTAGCAGGGCTATTGCGGAGATTGTCAACAAAGAAGCTGGACATAAGGGACGCAAGCGGATTCGACTCCGCTCACCGCAGGCACCGGGTTCATGACTTGATCAGAGGTTCCTTAACATTTTGTTTCCGTTTTACTTCATTATTTTCATTATTTATCACCAAACAAATCGCCTGGTCTACCCAATGCAGAGCCTTCTCCTTTTGAGCCAGCACCTTTATAACTCGCCTGCAATACACGATCAGCTAATCTGGAAAAAGGCAAGCTCTGCAAATAAACAGTTCCTGTACCATGTAAAGTTTTACTGTGGCGGAAATAGACGGACAGAAACAGTTCATTATTCCACGCACTATCTCCGGTAACGTGATGATGCTGCCGCAACCTCCGCGTGGTAATCGTCAGGAGCGAGAACGCTCCATCTATCACGATAAAAAGGCCGCTATCAGCCATAACTATCTGGCGGTTTATCTCTATGTTCGCGAGCAGTTTGGCGCCGATGCCATTGTGCATTTAGGTACTCATGGGTCACACGAATATCTGCCGGGCAAAGAACGAGGCTTGTCGCTTTATGATGCGGGTAATATGGCGGCAGGTGATACGCCGATTATCTATCCCTTCATTATGGATAACGTCGGTGAGGCATTACAGACCAAGCGCCGAGGTCGTGCCACGGTCATCAGCCATTTAACGCCACCCTTTGCTAAAAGCGGCTTGTATGAAGAACTGGTGGACCTGCATGAGTTGATGCACCAATACAAAGAACTCGACCAGGGTGGCGTCAAGACGCGCACCAAACAATCGCTCGTTGATGCGATTATCGAGCGCAATATTCATCAAGACTTAGCCTGGAACAAGCATGACATGGAAGCACGTTTTGATGAATTTCTGCCAGAATTGCATAACTATCTAAGTGATCTTGGTGCGCAGAATCAACCCTTGGGTTTGCATACATTTGGTGAAGTTCCGAAAGAAGCACACCTGGTTTCCACACTGGCGCAAATGCTGGGTAAACGCTTTGTCGAGCCGGCAGCACATTATGTAGAAGATCTGAATGATGCGCAGAGCGCACAGGCACACGACCATCATCACAAAAACGATCACGATGGATCAACGGATTATCGCACCCTGGATCAAACGCCAGAGTATCAACTGATACGATCTTTTGTCATCGGCGATGCCAGTCTGGATGTCATCAAAGATGATGAATTGCGTACTTTATTAAAAGAGGCCAAAATCAACTACGCCAATTTTCAAGGCATCGAAGAACTTGGCGCCCTGCTGAAGTCACTGTCTGGCCAGTATATCCATAGTTCCACTGGCGGCGATCCAATACGAAGCCCCAAGGCTTTACCCTCGGGCAAAAATCTCTACGGCTTTGATCCTTCCAAAATTCCCACCAAAGAAGCATGGGAATCTGGTGTTGCGCTGATGGCGGATCTGATCGATAACTACCACAAAGATCACGGAGCTTACCCTGACAAACTCACTTTTTCCCTTTGGTCGATTGAAACCATGCGCCATCTGGGCGTGGTGGAATCTCAGGTGCTTTACGCCATGGGTGTGCGGCCAGTATGGAACGACAACGGCCGTATTAGCGGCACGGAGATCATCCCCTACAGTGAATTAAAACGGCCTTGCGTGGATGTGGTGCTCTCTGCTACCGGTCTCTATCGTGACGCTTTCCCTAATATCATAATGATGATGGCCAGCGCAATCGAAGAGGTCGCGAAATTAAAAGAGGACAATAATTTTGTTTACCGTCACAGCAATAAGCTTAAAGCGGAGTTGATTGCTGATGGCATGAACGAGGACGAGGCTGGCAAACTGTCGACCATCCGCATTTTCTCCAATGAAAGTGGTAACTACGGCACCAATGTGGCAAGTGCCAGCATGGCCTCCGACACATGGAAGAAAGAAGATAAGCTGGCCAAACTCTATCTATCGCGCATGGGTTTTTTCTATGGCAGTGACGAAAAAACCTGGGGCAAGAAGTTAGCGGATGAGGATCTTTATGCCAAAAATCTCTCGGGCACAGATGCGGCAGTTTTTTCTCGTTCTTCCAATCTTTACGGTCTTTTGACCAGCGATGACCCGTTCCAATACATGGGTGGTATTTCCTTGGCAGTACGCCACCTCGACGGTAAAAGCCCCGAGATGTTCATCTCCAACCTGCGTGACCCGGATAACAATCGTAGTGAACCACTGGGGCGTTTTTTAGCCAGCGAACTTCGCACGCGCCAGTTTCATCCGCAATGGATCAAAGAAATTCAGGCCGAGGGCTACGCTGGTACGCTTACCACGCTGGATGTCTTGAACAACTTTTGGGGCTGGCAGGTGGTTGATCCCGATAATGTGCGTGATGATCAGTGGCAGGAGTTCTTTGAAGTATACGTACAGGACAAATACGAACTCAATATGCGCGAGTGGTATGAAAATAACAATGCCCATGCCCTGGCGCAGATGATCGAACGCATGCTGGAGTCTGCGCGTAAAGAGTACTGGGCCACCGATGCCGAGACACTTAAGGAACTCACTGAAACCTATATTGAACTGGCGCAAAAATACGATGTGTTCACGCAAAATGAAACCTTCAAAGAGTACGTCAATAAACAAGCGCTGGGTTTTGGTTTGGCACCGCTTGTAGAAGCTCCAGAGCAGACATCTCAGGCAACTCAAACCAGGCCACAACCAACCACGCGGTCGAATCAAAGCACCCAGATAGAAGGTCAGGTGATGGAGCAAGTACAACCACGCGAAACCTCAGAAGACCACAGCTATCGTTACTTAATCGCTTTGTTGGTGTTCTTTTTTGTTGCTGGTGTTCTCTATCAAGCAGTTTCCCGGCCTGAATAGCAAGAATGAGCGGCACTAAAAGGTATGATGACCAAGCCTGGAACTCTTAGCTCACGCCCAGTTCACTGGTTCTCTCCGCGCCGAACCAGCAGTTATTGCCGTCATAGCAGGTGTATAACGTTCATCGGCGATGTTGTTGGCGGATAAGCGTACATTGGCGGCGCCAAAGTTATGCGAGACCGCCAGATCAAACAGCGTCTAGCATCTCGCTATCGATCACCGATATGCTCCGCGGCGTTTCTTCCGGTACCAGCAATGACTTGGTTGCCGTGTGGCGATAAGTGTCGGCGGTTACGGTTATTCCGGGCATAGCGAGGGGTTGGGATGGGGCTTTTATGAAGCAAACAATCAAACCGTAGAGGAACTCAAAACGCAGTTCTTATACAGAAAAAACTGAGAACATTTTGTTGGATTATTGTTGGATGATTGTCAACAGTGGTGTGCAGCCAGTTGGATCAAGCGGAAACCTGCTTGTCTGCGTTTGGGAACCACCCTTATTTCGTCTAAGGAACCTCGCCGCTGTGGAAAATACAAGAGGTTCCCTAAAATAAAAGCCATGTCACCATAGATAAATGGTATCTGTGAACGTTTTCATAACACGATACTCAACGAGTTTTATCCAATCACGTTCCGCAAAAATTGTACGCAACTATGGAGGAGCTGCAAAAAGATCTGGACGACTGGATCGAATACTATAATAATGAACGAACTCACCAAGGAAAGATGCGCTGCGGAAAAACTCCAATGAATACTTTACTTGATGGTAAATGAATTTGGGCCGAAAAAAATTTAGCTCAAATTCAAACTGAAAGACACTGATCAAAATTGGGTAACTGACAGTTCAAGTCTGAACTACTACACTTTTTTAGGAGCCTCTGAACAAGTCATGAACTCGCATCTTGCGTCCATTATGCCCAGATTCATCGTTACTTATCTTCGCAATAGCCCGGTTAACCCGTGCAATTGCCGCCTCGAATCTGAACATAATGAACCACAATCTCATTCGTCCAGACTTGTTCAGAGGTTCTTTAGTGCTGGTCAAGAACACGGCATAGAGAAACTATTTCCGGTGCATCCTGCCGCTTGCCCAAAGCTGTGTTGCTTTCCCGCTTGGCTGAATTTTTTGAGGCGCGCGGGAAAGTGTCTGTGCTTGATGGGGCTAATTTTGTCTGTTGTGTTTCCTCAGGTCTCTGTGGCAGAAACAACCTGGCGGTCCATCGAATTGCACCACCGATCTGCTTCGGAACTGATCCGGCGCCTTCAACCGCTGCTAACGGATGACATCAGACTCGCGACGGATGGCAATCGTTTGCTTGTTGCTGCACCGGAAGGATTGGCCGAGGATATGGCGCATTTGATAGCGGGAATGGATCGTCCCTTGCCATGTTATGACGTTGTTTTGTGGCGGCGCAGTTCCTCATGTGGCGGGATCAAACCTGACGCTCAAGAACAGGATCGAATAAATTCCATCCGCTGCTATAGCAGCGGATCGCCACCCGGTTTCAAATCCCGAATCAGGCTGGATGCTGATGAAGAAGCGATGGTTCTGTTCGAACCGCAGAATCAGCATTATGCGCTCGAAACCTATGGAACTTATGTGCTTATGCGTTCGGTATCACGCATGGCACCATACTGGCGAATCAGTTTGCAGCCTGCTGGCGAGGAACAGGTGAGGCTGATGATCCAACAATGGCGCGGCGCGGATACGCATGAACTCGACGTGAACCCTTCCCTTCAGTCAGAGGAATCCTTTGCTACCCGGTTGACTATTCCATTGCGCTCGTGGGAAGTTTTGACCGAGTCAATGCCGGACTATGCCATAGAATCAGCACAGGGCGGACATCATTATTCAAGCGAATCCAACCGCGAATATCAATGGCTGATTCGAGTTGAGAATACCTGTCCGGCTCAATAAGGTTCAAGAACTTGATTCAGGCGTTATCACCCGGATGTCCTTCAGATCCCGCAGACTTTGGATATATTCGTTTACCTGGCGTTGCTGTATCTGATTAAGCAATTGTGGACGCATGGTTTCAAATGCGGGTGGCTTCATCTCACGTTGATCCTCCAGCAAAATGACGTGCCAGCCATAGGCGGTTTTGACCGGATGCTCCGAATAATGCCCCACTTCCATTTCGGAGACTGCCTTTGAAAATTCCGGTACCATTCGATCGAGCCCAAACCATCCCAGATCACCGCCGGATTTTGCGCTTGGCCCGGTAGAGTATTGTTCGGCTGTTTGCGAAAAATTGCTGCTATCTTCTTTTAATTCCGATATGACCTTTTCAGCATCTTCTTTGCTTTTAAGCAGGATATGACGCGCCTTGTACTCTGTTGCCTTCATGGACTGTATTTGCTGATCGTAGGCTTTCTGCAATTGAGCCTCAGTGACGGGAACATGTTCCATATACTGATCCAATTGGGCATTGGCCATGAGGATGATTCTGCGCAGCGCGATATCATT
>Ga0209344_10002764_pt1 | contig 18731 bp, 16 predicted proteins | sample Cruoilmetagenom6_FD_187293 | JGI IMG/M metagenome (GOLD analysis project Ga0209344, IMG submission 187293) | Oil polluted marine microbial communities from Coal Oil Point, Santa Barbara, California, USA - Santa Barbara Oil Seep Sample 6 (SPAdes)... | ecosystem: Environmental > Aquatic > Marine... | reverse complement strand
GGACCCAGCCAGCCGCGAATGCTGGGCGTCTCGGGCCGCCCCGCCAGCCCCGATGGCAAGACCATCCTGCCGCTGCGCAATCACGGCGTCACCATGATGTCGATGGGGCTCATGACCAATGAGGACCAGGCGGTGATCTGGCGCGGGCCGATGCTGATGGGGGCATTGCAGCAGATGCTGATGCAGGTGCAATGGGGCGAACTCGACGTGCTTCTGGTGGATCTGCCGCCGGGCACCGGCGACGTGTCGATGACGCTGGCGCAGAAAACGGTGGTGGACGGGGCGATCATCGTCTCGACACCGCAGGACGTGGCGCTGCTCGATGCACGCAAGGGGATCGACATGTTCAACCAGCTGCATGTGCCGGTGCTGGGCATGATCGAGAACATGTCCACCCATATCTGCAGCCAGTGCGGCCATGAGGAACATGTCTTCGGGCATGGCGGCGTCGCGGCGGAATGCCGGAAACTGGGCGTGCCGCTGATGGGCGAAGTGCCGCTGCATATCGACATCCGGACCACCTCGGACAATGGCACGCCGATCGTGGTCGCCAATCCCGACGCCCCCCAGGCGCAGGTCTTCCACGACATCGCCCGCGCGCTCATATCCCAGGGCGTCGCTTGACCCCGCCAGCCAGCGCCATGTGAGTATTCAAGGCAAGATGAAGCCCGGCACGCCCCTGCGCTTCATCTTGCGGCAAATACTCCGGGGGTGAATTGGCCGGAGGCCAAGAGGGGGCGGCGCCCCCTCGTTGAAAGGATCGGGCGCGCCGCAGGCGCTCATCCGGATCACACGGCCCTGAGCACGGCGCCGGGGTTCATGATGCCCAAAGGGTCGAGCGCCGATTTGATCGCGGGCATCGCCGAGAGCTTGGCCGGGTCGCCATAGCGTTCAAGATCGCCCACCTTGAGCCGCCCGATCCCGTGCTCGGCGCTGACCGAGCCGCCCATCTCGTGAACGAGGTCATGCACGCAGCGCTGGATCGCGTCGCGCGCGCCGAGATGGTCCTCGCGCCGCTGGCCTTGGGCGGGGAAGACGTTGTAATGCAGATTGCCATCCCCCAGATGCCCGAAACAGTTGATGCGGAACGGGCCGAGCCGCCCGATATGCTCGGGCGCGCGGGCGATGAAATCCGGGATCGCCTCGAGCGGCAACGAGATGTCATGCGAGTTCAATGCGCCGATCAGCCGGTTGGCCTCGGGGATCTGTTCGCGCAATTCCCAGAAATCATGGCGCTGCGCCTCGCTCTGGGCGATCATGCCGTCGCTGACCAGCCCCGCCTCGAGCCCTTCGGCAAAGAGCGTCTCGAGCGCCGTGGCGGGATCGAGGCCGCGTGCAAGGCCGATATCGACCAGCACGAACCATTCGGGCGCTTCGGCAAAGGGCTGGCGGATGTCCGGCAGGGTCTCGGCCAGGAAATCGAGCCCGGCGCGGTGGATGAGTTCAAAGGCGCTCACCCCCTCGCCCATGTGATCGCGCGCCAGCGACAGCAGATCGAGCGCCGCCGCCGGGCTTTCGACCACCATCAGCGCCGTGCCCTCGCCCGCAGGCCGGGGCACGAGGCGCAGCGTGGCGGCGGTGATCACCCCGAGCGTGCCCTCCGCGCCGATCAGGAGATCCTTGAGGTCATAGCCCGTGTTGTCCTTGCGCAGCCGCTTGAGCCCGTGCCAGATCTGCCCGTCGGGCAGCACCGCCTCGAGGCCCAGGCACAGCTCGCGCGCATTGCCATAGCGCAGCACGTTCACGCCCCCCGCATTGGTCGCAAGCAGGCCGCCGATCCGCGCGCTGCCCTTGGCGGCGATGCTGAGCGGAAAGAGCAGCCCGGCCTCGGCGGCGGCGTCATGCACATCCGAGAGGATCGCACCCGCTTCGACCAGCATCAGGTTCTCGCGCGGGTGGATCGCGCGCACCGCGCGCATCCGCTCGAGGCTCAGCACCACCGGCGCGGGGCCGTCGGGTGCAAGCTGCCCGCCCACGAGCCCGGTACCCCCGCCATAGGGCACCACCGGCACGCGCGCCGCCGCGGCGGCGCGGATCACCGCCGCCACCTGCGCCGTGTCCTGCGGCGCCACCACCACGCCCGCCTGCCCGTGCCAGCGGCCGCGCGGCTCTTCGAGGTAATGCGGTGCGGTCTCGCGAATGGCACTTTCGGGAAGCGCCGCCTCGAGATCGGCGATGAAGGCGGGGGTGACGGGATTGAGACTCATGGGGCTTTGCTACCATCTGGCGCGGCGCAGTCCAGTTCTTCCTGCGCCGGGCCGGGGCGGCGCTATTCGTCCTCGCGCAGATAGGCCGGGCGCAGCACCATGATCGTGGGCCGGTCAGGCAGGCTGCGCAGCGAAACGGTGATTTCATGCGCGCCGGTGTCGACGATGGCGAATTCATCCTCCATCCCCGCCAGAAAGCGCCCCAGCGAGCCGTCGGCGAACCAGTGCATCGGGATCACGATCCGCGCCTTGGTGCGGCGCAGCACGTTCATCATGTTCTCGAGCGGCAGCGTCAGCCCGCCATCGACCGGCGCCATCACCACATCCATCCGCCCCAGCGCCGCGTATTGTTCGTCGCTCGGTTCGTGATGCAGATGGCCGAGATGGGCGATGCACAGCCCCGCCGCCTCGAAGACGAAGATCGAATTGCCGTTGGTTTCGACCGTGCCGTCCCAGCTTCGGATATCGGTGGGCACGTTGCGCACCAGCATGGACCCGAGATCGACATGATGGTCGACCCCTTCGCCGAAATCTCCCCATCCGGGCAGGACATTGGGAATCAGGGGATCGGGGTTGGCGGTCCAGTGAGTCGAATGGGCATGGTTCATGGTCACGACATCGGGAATGAAATCCACATTGCCGATAAAGCCGGTGAAATCCGTGACCGCCGACAGCCCGTCATCGGTCTGGATCAGGAAAGAGGCATGGGCGATATAGCGCAGGCGCACCGTATGGGCGGGCAAGGGATCGCGAAAACCTGCCTTGTGAAGATAGGCAATCCCCGGCGTGGTCTGCGCGATGGCGATGCAATGGCTGGGGCGGCGGTCCTGCTGGGCAAGGACTGGCGCGCCGAGGCAGATCTGCGCGAAGACAAGAGCAGTGACGAAACGGATCATGAAAGCAACCTCCCCCTGACCTTGGGAAAGGATAGCACGAATTGCCGTCGCGTCAGCCTGTTGCGGTGCGCCCGCGCCGGTCGCGCCTGAGCGATGCATAAAGAACATGCGTTCGCCAGCGCCCGTTGATCTGAAGATAGCTTTGCGCGACGCCCTCGTATTTGAAGCCGCATTTTTCCAGCAAGCCGCGCGATGCCTGGTTTTCGGGCAGGCAGGCGGCCTCGATCCGGCTGAGGTCGAGCCGTTCAAAGGCGTGATGCACCACGGCGAGGATGGCCTCGCGCATGTAGCCCTGGCGCGCAAAGGCCGCACCCGTCCAGTAGCCCAGCGTCCCGGCCTGCGCGGGGCCGCGGCGGATATTGTCGAGCGTGATCGCCCCGACCAGCGCGTTGTCCTCGCGCCGGATCAGGAACAGCGGCAGCGCGGTGCACTGCGCGATCGAGCGCTGCGCCCAGTAGACACGGTTGGAAAACGCCCTGCGCGCAAGGTGGTCATCGGCCCAGGTGGGTTCCCACGGGATGAGGAAAGCGGCGCTTTCCTCGCGCAGGGCGGACCATGCGCGGTGATCGGTCAGCACCGGCTGGCGCAGGGTCAGACGCTCGGTCTCGATCCTGACTTTCCGGCGCGGGATGAACATCACGCGGCGCGCCTGTCCTGAAGCGCCTGAAGGCTGGGCGCGGCTTCGACCGGACCGTAAAGCGCCATTGCGGCGGGGGCCGTGGTGATCGTGTGTTCGGCCAGCGCGCGCACATCCGACAGGGTCACGGCGTCGATCCGGCCGATCACCTCGTCGAGGGGCGGAATGCGGCCCCAGATCTGAAGCATCCGCGCCAGCCGCTCGGCCCGGTTCGAGGGGCTTTCAAGCCCCATCAGCAGCCCCGCCTTCATCTGGGCGCGGGCGCGTTCGATCTCGTCGGGACGGAAATCCTCGGCGGCGCGTTTCATCTCGTCGATGGTGATCTGCGCAAGGTTGGCCATCTCGTCGCGCGAGGTGCCCGCATAGATCGTCATCATGCCGGTATCGGCATAGGCTCCGGCCTGCGCGAAGATCGTATAGCAGAGGCCGCGCCGCTCACGGATTTCCTGAAACAGCCGCGAGGACATCGACCCGCCCAGAGCCGAAGCATAGATCTGCGCAGCATAGATATCGCGATGCGCGTAATCCGGCCCCTCGAAGGCCAGCGCGAAATGCGCCTGTTCCAGTTCCTTGACACGGCGACTTTCCCCCCCGGCGAAACGCGCGGTATCGGGCACATAGGGCGTCTTGGGACTCATGTCGCCGAAGAGGCGCTCGGCGGCGCGCACCAGGGCGTCGTGATCGACGGCCCCGGCGGCGGCCAGCACCATCTGGCCGGGACCGTAATGTTCCTTGACGAAGCCCTCGAGATCATCGCGCGAGAACGCGCCGACGCGTTCCTCGGGGCCAAGAATGGTGCGCCCCAGCGGATGATCGGGATAGGCCTTCTCCTGAAGCCAGTCGAAGATGATGTCGTCGGGCGTATCCAGCGCCTGGCCGATCTCCTGCAGGATCACGCCGCGCTCGATCTCGATCTCGCGGCCCTCGAAGACCGGGTTGCGCAGGATGTCGGCCACCACATCGAGCGCCAGCGGCACGTCATCCTTGAGCACCCGCGCGTAATAGGCGGTGACTTCGCGGCTGGTATAGGCGTTGATATAGCCGCCCACATCCTCGATCGCCTCGGCGATGGCCAGCGCGCTGCGCGTCTTTGTGCCCTTGAAGGCCATGTGTTCAAGGAAATGCGCGATCCCGTTCTGTTCGGCGCGTTCGTGGCGCGCGCCGGCGTTCACCCAGATTCCGATGGCGGCGGATTCGAGGCTCGGCATATGTTCGGTGACGATGCGAAACCCGTTGTCGAGCGTGGTCAGATTGACGGTCAATGCCCGGTCCGTTCCTTGATCAGTGTTTCAATCGCGCCAAGATCGTTGGCGACCCCGGTCACGCGTTCGGATCGCTCATACAGGTCAGACATGCGCTCGGGCAAGGGGGGATGCACGCCGCTTGCTGCCTCGACGGCGGCGGGGAACTTGGCCGGGTGGGCGGTGGCAAGGGTGATCATCGGCGTCCCCGGCACGCGCATCTCGTCGGCGACCTTGACGCCGACGGCGCTGTGCGGACAGAGGAGTTCGCCCGTGGCGGCATGGACGCGGCGGATCGTGGCGCTGGTCTCGTCCTCGTCGCAGCGCCCTGAATCGAACGCCTCGCGCAGTGCCTCGAGCGCGCCCTGGCTGACCTTGAAGCCGCCGGCCTTGAGCTCGTCCATCAGCTGCGCGACGGCGCCGCCATCCTGACCATAGGCATAGAACAGCGCGCGCTCGAAATTGGAGCTTACCTGGATGTCCATCGACGGGCTGATCGAGGGGATCACCCCGTCGGGGCGATATTCCCCCGCGCTCAGGCAGCGGTGCAGGATGTCGTTCTGGTTGGTCGCCACCACCAGCCGGTCGATGGGCAGCCCCATGCGCCGCGCGATGTAGCCCGCGAAGATATCGCCGAAATTGCCGGTCGGCACCGTGAAGCTGACCTTGCGGTGCGGCGCGCCAAGGCTGACGGCGGAGGTGAAGTAATAGACCACCTGCGCCAGCACGCGCGCCCAGTTGATCGAATTGACCCCGGCGAGCCCGACCGCGTCGCGGAACTCGAAATCGTTGAACATGTCCTTCACGCGGGCCTGGGCATCGTCGAAATGCCCCTCGATGGCGAGCGCGTGGACATTGGACTCGGCTGGGGTGGTCATCTGGCGGCGCTGCACTTCGGAGACGCGCCCTTGCGGGAAGAGGATGAACACATCCACCGCATCGAGCCCGCGAAACGCCTCGATCGCGGCGCTGCCGGTGTCGCCGCTGGTGGCGCCCACGATGCAGACCCGCTGGCCGTTGCGCTTGAGCGCGGCCTCGAACAGCTGACCGATCAGCTGCATGGCAAAATCCTTGAACGCCAGGGTCGGCCCGTGGAACAGCTCGAGCAGGAAATGCCCGCTCTCGAGCTGCTTGAGCGGCGCGCGCGCGACATGGCCGAAGCCCGCATAGGCGCGGGCGATGATGCCGTGGAATTCCTCGTCGGTGAAGGTGTCGCCGATGAAGGGCCGCATCACCCGGAACGCCGCCTCTTCATAGCTCACGCCCTCAAGCGCGGCGATATCGGCGGTGCTCATCTGCGGGATGGTTTCTGGAAGATAGAGCCCGCCGTCGCGCGCCAGCCCGGTCAGCATCGCCTCTTCAAAGCTCAGAACGGGCGCTTGCCCACGGGTCGAGATGTATCTCATGCGGTGTCGCCTTTCGCTGTCTTGCGCGTGCGCCAAAGGAAATAGCCGGTCATCGCGGCCCAGATCGCGGCCAGGGAAAACCAGGTGATCGCGTATTCGAGGTGATCGTTCGGAATGGCGCCCGTGTCCACCGGCAAGGGCGTCACCGGACCATCGGAAAACGACGCCTCGCGCGCCACCACCAGCAGCGGATCGGTATCGAGGGCCGTCGCCATCTGGTCGAGGTCGCGGGCAAACCACATGTTTTCCACGACGTCATTGGCGGGGGTCGCGCTGTTGCGGTCATCGGGCCAGTGCAGGTTGCCCGTGATCGTGACCTCGCCCTCGGGCGGCGCGGGAATGTCCACGGCGGTCTTGACGAATCCCCTATCCACAAGGATGCGCCGCGCGCCCATGTCGAGCGCCGAGATCACGCGGTAACCCGCGCCCACCTGTTTCTGGCTGACCAGCACGCGCAGCGCGTCATCCCCCATCTGCCCGCTGACCCGTACCGGCAGGTAGCGGTCGGCTTCGGGGTCGGGCTGTGGCGGCAACGCGACGGGGTCGGCACCGATCCGGGCCTCGATATCGGCCAGAACGCCCTCTTTCCAGGCCAGGCGTTGCATCTGCCAGGTGCCAAGGCCGATCAGGATGGCCACACCGGCCAGACCGAAAATCAGGGGAACGAGGTAACGTGCCAATCAGGGGCGCTCCGTTGGAAGTCGGAAAAGGAAAAGCGCGCGAAGCCCGCGCGCTTTGTGTTCTTGCGTTTCGGAGACGGAAATGCAACCGCCCCGTGGCCTGCCGGGCTCAGCCGCCCCAGATATAGACCGCTGCGAACAGGAACAGCCAGACCACGTCGACGAAGTGCCAATACCAGGCGGCGGCCTCGAAGCCGACATGATTTTCCGGCGTGAAGTGGCCGCGCAGAACCCGCATCAGGCAGACGAACAGGAAGATCGTGCCGATCACCACATGCGCGCCGTGAAAGCCCGTCGCCATGAAGAAGTTGGCGCCATAGATATTGCCCGAGAAGCCGAAACCGGCATGGCTGTATTCGTAGATCTGGAAGACCGTGAACAGCGCGCCGAGCGCGATCGCGATGGCGAGGCCGGACTTGATGTCCTTGCGGTTGTTCTCATGCACCAGCGCGTGGTGCGCCCATGTCGCCGCCGCACCCGAGCAGAGCAGGATCAGCGTGTTGATCAGCGGCAGATGCCAGGGGTCGAAGGTCTCGATCCCCGCCGGGGGCCACTGGCCGTCCACGGCCGGGCTTTGGGGGCCCATCGGATACATTGCGTGCTTGAAGAAGCTCCAGAACCACGCCGCGAAGAACATGACCTCGGACATGATGAACATGATGAAGCCATAGCGCAGGCCGATGCGCACGACCGGGGTGTGATCGCCGGCCTGGTTCTCGGCAACGGTGTCCGACCACCAGCCGAACATGACGTAAAGCACGCCGACAAACCCGATCAGGAACACCCAGGGCTGGTTGTTCGCCGCCTGCGGCGACATCCAGAGGACCGCGCCGAACAGCATGACAAATCCCGACAAGGCGCCCAGGAGCGGCCAGATCGAGGGGTTCAGGATGTGGTAATCGTGGTTTTTTTCGTGTGCCATCTTGGTCTTTATCCCTCGTGGAAGGCTCAGTTCTGTTTTATTTCGGTTTCGCCGGTCCGATCAAGGGCGGCGTGGTCTTCGGGCATGTCGATCTCGTAGAACGTATAGGACAGCGTGATCGTGTGCACGAGCTTCGCGTCCCGGTCATCGACCATTTCGGGATCGACATAGAAGGTCACCGGCATCTCGACGCGCTCGCCGGGTTGCAGGATCTGCTCGGTAAAGCAGAAACAGTCGATCTTGGTAAAGAAGCTGCCCGCCTCGAAGGGCGTCACGTTATAGCTCGATTGCCCGGCGATGGGGTGATCGGTGGGGTTGTAGGCCTCGTAGAAGGCCAGCCCGGTTTCCCCGATGCGCAGTTCCATTTCGCGCTGCATGGGCTTGAACTCCCAGGGGAATCCCCGCTCCTTGCTGGCGTCGAAGCGCACTTTCACGGTGCGCTCCAGAATCTCGTCCGACCCGGCGGTCGCGGTGCTGGTCTCGCCGCCGTAACCGGTGACGCGGCAAAACCAGTCATAAAGCGGCACAGACGCCCAGCCCAGCGCGCCCATTGTCAGGACGACTGCGACCAGCGACACCACGGTCTTGTTTATTCCATTCAATTTCATCAATCCCGCGCCTCGCTGGACGGTTGCATGGTGAAATCATCGGTCGTGACCTTGACCACGGTCAGGCCGAAGACCAGCGCGACGAAGGCCGCCAGGACCAGCCCGAGGCCCAAGTTGCGGCCAAAGCGGCGCTTGTGAAGGTCGTGTTCCTCGCGAAAGCTCATCCGCTTACCAGCCCCCCAGCCCGTACGGCACCAGCGCCGCTTCCAGCGCGATCGCCCCGAAATGCAGGAACAGGTAGTAAAGCGACAGGCGGAAGAACCGCTTTTCGACCGCGTAGCCATCGGCCTCTGCCATGTCCTCGTCGCGCCGCCAGATGCGCAGCGCGCCCACCAGGAACAGCGCGTTCAGCACCAGCGCCACCGCCACGTAAAGCGGCCCGCCCACGGCGGTGAAACCCGTGCCCACCGCCAGCGCCGCCAGCAGGATCGTGTAGATCAGGATATGCCTGCGGGTGACGCGGCGGCCATGCGTGACCGTCAGCATCGGCACCCCGGCCTTTTCGTAATCCGAACGCATGAACAGCGCCAGCGCCCAGAAATGCGGCGGCGTCCACATGAAGATCAGCGCGAACATCAGCACCGATTCCACGCTGACCGTGCCGGTTGCGGCGGCCCAGCCGATCATCGGCGGAAACGCCCCGGCGGCACCGCCGATCACGATGTTCTGCGGCGTCCAGCGCTTGAGCCACATGGAATAGATGACGACATAGAAGAAGATGGTGAAGGCGAGGAGCGCCGCCGCCACGAGATTCGTCGCCAGCGCCAGCATCACCACCGCGAAACCGGCCAGCGCGATGCCAAAGGCGAATGCCTCATCCTCGGTGATGGTGCCAGCCGGGATCGGCCGCGAGCGGGTGCGCTTCATCACCCGGTCGATATCGGCATCCCACCACATGTTGAGCGCGCCCGACGCGCCCCCGCCCACGGCAATGAACAGGATCGCGGCAAATCCCACCACCGGGTGCACCCCGACCGGCGCGGCCAGAAGGCCGACCAGCGCGGTGAACACCACCAGCGTCATCACCCGCGGCTTGAGCAGGGCGAAATAATCGCCAAACCCTGCCTCGCCGGTCCGGCTGGTCGCTGTGTTGAAACTTGCGTCGCTCATCCTGGTCTCCGGGTTCGGATCGTGTCAGGCATCGTTGCGGATGCTGAAGGGCGCGCAGCCTGGCGCGCGCCCTTGGCTGTCATGTCAGTCGGCCAGGGCCACCTGCACGTCGCGCGGCGTGCCGGCATATTCCTCGATCGCGCCATCCAGCCAGCGGTCGTAATCTTCCTGGCTCACCACCTTTACGGTGATCGGCATATAGGCGTGGTCCTTGCCGCACAGTTCGCTGCACTGGCCGAAATAGATGCCTTCCTTCTCGGCGTTGAACCACAGTTCCGCCAGACGGCCCGGCACCGCGTCCTGCTTGACGCCGAAGGCGGGGATGGTCCAGCTGTGGATCACGTCGGCGCCCGTCACCTGCATGACGACGGTCTTGTTGACCGGCACCACGACGGCGGTATTGGTCGCCAGCAGGTATTCATCCTGGCTGTAGCCGTATTCCTCGAGCTCGTCGCGCGACAGCATGAAGCTGTCGAAGGCGAAATCGTGGTCGGTGTATTCATAGCCCCAATACCATTGGTAGCCGGTCACCTTGATGTTGATGTCGGCCTCGGGGATTTCCTGCTGCTTGAACAGCACCGGCAGCGAGAACGCCCCGATGAACACCAGAATCACGATCGGCACGATCGTCCATGCGATCTCGAGCGGCGAGTTGTGGGTGAAGCTGGCCGAATTCGGGTTCTTGCGGCGGTTGTAGCGCACCATCACGACAACCAGCAGGGCACAGACGAAGATGGTGATCGCGGTGATGATCACCAGAATCATCCCGTCCAGCCAGTGCAGGTCGCGCGCCAGTTCGGTCGCGGCGGGCTGAAAGCCGATGCCGCCATCCTTGGGCGCGCCGATGATCTCGAGACCGTCCTGCGCATACGCGGGGTTGAAGGAAACGGCGGCCATCGCGGCCAATAGGCTAAGGAATCGTCGCATTTTGCACCCTGATCGGTTGAAGCGGTCGGTTTGTTTTTCGCAGCGTCGGACCCGGCAAGCGCGGAATCCCGTTGTTTCACCGACGTTAGAAACCATATTCTGACACGGCAGACAAGAAAGACCGTTGCGGCAAACGGACGCTTTTTTGATTTAGATCAAACTCCAATGTCGCACCTTATCAAGGAACACAACCCATGACCGACGCCGCCTTTCGCCCCTTCGAGACCATGCTCGACCGCGACGCCGCCCTTGCGCGGCTGCGCGACGCGACCGCCGGCGCCGACGATGGCGAGCTGTTTCTGGAGCGCCGCCAGTCGGAATCGCTGGTCTTCGATGACGGTCGCGTCAGGACCGCATCTTTCGACGCTGCGCAGGGTTTCGGGCTGCGCGCGGTGCGCGGCGAGGTGGCGGGCTATGCCCATTCCTCGGACATTTCCGAATCCGCACTGGCCCGCGCCGTCGAAACCGCGCGCCTTGCGGTGGGCGATGGCGGCGGCGTGATGGCGCCGCCCCCGGCGCGCACCAATCGCCACCTCTATACCGATGCCGATCCGATCGCGGGCGCCGATTTTCCCGTCAAGCTCGAGACCCTGCGCGAGATCGACGCCTACGCGCGCGGCCTCGATCCGCGGGTGGTGCAGGTGACGGCCTCGCTGGCGGCCTCGCATCAGGAGGTGGTGATCCTGCGCGCCGATGGCAGCGAGGTCAGCGATTCGCGTCCGATGGTGCGCGTCAATGTCTCGGTCATCGTCGAACAGGACGGGCTGCGTGAATCCGGATCGGCGGGCGGCGGCGGACGGGTCGGCCTTGACGGGCTGATTGACCCCGCCGACTGGCAGGCCAAGACGCGGGAGGCGTTGCGCATCGCGCTGGTGAACCTGCGCGCCGAGCCCGCCCCGGCGGGGGTGATGGACGTGGTGCTCGGCCCCGGCTGGCCCGGCATCCTGCTGCACGAGGCCATCGGCCACGGGCTCGAGGGCGATTTCAACCGCAAGGGCAGCTCGGCCTTTGCCGGGCTGATGGGCCAGCGCATCGCGGCGCCCGGCGTCACCGTGCTGGACGATGGCACGATCCCCGACCGGCGCGGCTCGATCACCGTCGATGACGAGGGCACGCCCAGCGCCCGCAACACCCTGATCGAGGATGGCATTCTCGTGGGTTTCATGCAGGATCGCCAGAACGCCCGCCTGATGGGGGTCGAACCCACCGGCAACGGGCGGCGCGAAAGCTATGCCCACGCCCCCATGCCGCGCATGACCAATACCTACATGCTGGGCGGCGATGCCGACCCCGCCGACATCCTGGCCGATCTCGATGACGGCATCTATGCTGTGGGCTTTGGCGGCGGGCAGGTGGATATCACCAACGGCAAGTTCGTTTTTTCCTGCACCGAGGCCTACCGCGTGAAGAACGGCAAGGTCGGCGCACCCGTGAAGGGCGCGACGCTCATCGGCGACGGCGCCACCGCGCTTCAGCAGATCCGTGCGCTTGGCAACGACATGGCGCTCGATCCCGGCATGGGCAATTGCGGCAAGGCCGGCCAATGGGTACCCGTCGGCGTCGGTCAACCGACCGTGATGATCGGCGGCCTCACGGTGGGCGGCTCTGCGGCGGGCTGAGCGTTGGGGCTGCGCGCGCCCTGTTCACGATTCACCCGCCCTCGACGGCCACTGACAGGCGCACCGACGCGATACCGATGCAATGCCGGGGCGATACCGAAAGCGTTTCCATATCGTCGGGGAGAATAATTAAGGCGCAATATCAATATCTTGAAATAATTCTCGCGAATAATCGCGACTCGCCCGTTTGCGGTTTACCAGCCGTTAACCACCCCTGCGCATAGTGGGTTTGCAAGCAGGCGGAGCGGCGATGTCCGAAGACCCACATCCTTCCACTCACCCCCCACTCCCACCCACCACGGAAGATGATCGGGTGTCGTGGCTCCGCCTCTTGCGCTCACGCCGGGTCGGCCCAACGACCTTCATGCGGCTGATGGGGGAACATGGCTCTGCCAGCGCGGCGCTTTCGGCGCTGCCCGAAGTAGCCCGCGCCGCCGGGGTCGAGGATTACAGCCCCTGCCCCGAGGACGTCGTCCGCGCCGAACTGCGCGCCGCAAAGGCGGCGGGTGCGCGCATGATTTGCATGGGCGACCCTCTCTATCCCGCTGATCTGCAACAGATTCCCGATGCGCCGCCGCTTCTCTGGGCGATTGGCGATCCCGATGTTCTCAAACGCCCGATGGTCGCGCTGGTGGGCGCGCGCAACGCCTCGTCGCTGGGGCTGCGCATGGCCCGCGCGCTGGCCGCCGACCTTGCCGCCGAAGGCTTTGTCGTGGTCTCGGGCCTGGCGCGCGGCATCGACACCGCCGCCCATACCGCCACGCTCGACGCGGGCACCGTCGCCATCTTGGCCGGGGGCGTCGACGTGATGTACCCGGCCGAAAACGCGCGCCTTGCCGAGGGTATCGCCAAGACCGGGCTGCGCCTTTCGGAGCAGCCCCTGGGCATGGCGCCGCAGGCGCGCCATTTTCCCCGCAGGAACAGGATCATAAGCGGTATTGCAAAGGCTGTCGTGGTGGTCGAGGCGGCGGTCAAATCGGGCTCGCTCATCACCGCCCGCATGGCGCTTGACCAGGGGCGCGAGGTGCTGGCGGTGCCCGGCCACCCCTTTGATGCGCGCGCCGCCGGGTGCAACATGCTGATCCGCGACGGTGCTCTTCTGGTGCGCCGCGCCGCCGACGTGATCGAGGCGCTGCCAGCCACCGCGCACCCGGCCCCGGCACAGGGGGAAATACCACTGACGGAACCGGCCCCCGCCCTGCCCGGCGAACCTCCGACGCCACCGCGCGAGCGCCGCAGCCTGCGCGATACCGCCCTCTTGCACAGCCAGATCCTTGACCGGCTCGGCCCCTCGCCCCTGGCCGAGGATCAGCTGATCCGCGATCTGGCCGCGCCCGCCAACGCCATCACCCCGGCGCTGACCGACCTGGAACTGGATGGCCGCATCCGCCGCCAGCCGGGTGGCCTTTTGTCGCTGGCCTGACCCGTCAGCGGCGCCCCGGCGCCGCCTGCATTGACGTCCCGCCGGCCCCGCACCGGCGCCGCCCTCCCCGGCGCATTGACAAATCCACTTGTAAGCCCACATGGTCCGCCGCCATAAGTCTCGACCCGAGTCGAAAGGAGTCTCCATGCCCGTCGTCGTTGTCGAATCCCCGGCCAAGGCCAAGACAATAAACAAGTATCTGGGATCCGACTACACGGTTCTGGCGTCTTACGGGCATGTCCGCGACCTGCCCGCCAAGGATGGTTCGGTCGATCCCGAGCATGATTTCGACATGAAATGGGAGATCGGAAACGACTCCCGCAAGCACGTCAAGGCGATCGCCGACGCGCTCAAGGATGACCAGACGCTGATCCTCGCAACCGACCCTGATCGCGAGGGCGAGGCGATCAGCTGGCACCTGGAAGAGGCGCTGCGCAAGCGCAAGGTGATCAAGGCCGACACCAAGGTGAGCCGCGTGGTGTTCAACGCGATCACCAAGACCGCCGTAACCGAGGCGATGAAGAATCCCCGCGACGTCGATGGCGACCTCGTCGAGGCCTATCTTGCCCGCCGCGCGCTCGATTACCTTGTCGGGTTCAACCTGAGCCCGGTACTGTGGCGCAAACTGCCGGGCGCGAAATCGGCCGGGCGCGTGCAATCGGTCTGCCTGCGCCTGATCGTCGAGCGCGAGATGGAGATCGAGGCCTTCCGCGCCCGCGAATACTGGTCCGTGAAGGCGCTTCTGGCCACCCCGCGCGGACAGGAATTCGAGGCCCGGCTGACGGTTCTGGCCGGCAAGAAACTTGAACGCTACGACCTTGAGAACGGCACCCAGGCGGAACTGGCGGTGCAGGCCATCGAGTCACGCGACCTGAGCGTGAAGTCGGTCGAGGCCAAGCCCGCATCGCGCAACCCGGCCCCGCCCTTCATGACCTCCACCCTCCAGCAGGAGGCCAGCCGCAAGTTCGGCATGGGCGCGCGCCAGACCATGAGCGCGGCGCAGCGGCTCTATGAGGCAGGGTATATCACCTATATGCGGACCGACGGCATCGACATGGCCCCGGAGGCCGTGATGGCCGCGCGCGACGCGATCAAGGACCGTTTCGGCGAGGATTATGTCCCCAAATCGCCGCGCATGTACAAGAACAAGGCGAAGAACGCGCAAGAGGCGCATGAATGCATCCGCCCCACCGACATGACGCGCGATGCCAAGGCGATCCGCACCACCGATGCCGATCAGCGCAAGCTGTATGACCTGATCTGGAAACGCACCCTCGCCTGCCAGATGGAGGGCGCGCGCATGGAGCGCACCACCGTCGATATCGGCAGCCGCGATGGCCAGGTCGAGCTGCGCGCCACCGGGCAGGTTGTCCTGTTCGACGGTTTCCTGCGCATCTACGAAGAGGGGCGCGACGATCAGGCGGTCGATGACGACGACAAGCGCCTGCCCCAGATCACCGAGGGCGAACCCGCAGACAAGCGCGGCGTTACCCCCGAACAGCATTTCACCCAGCCGCCGCCGCGCTATACCGAGGCGACGCTTGTCAAGAAGATGGAAGAGCTGGGCATCGGCCGCCCCTCGACCTATGCCAGCATCGTCACCACGATCCAGGACCGCGAATATGTCCGCAAGGACAAGAACCGCCTGATCCCCGAAGACAAGGGCCGGATCGTCACGATCTTCCTGCTCAACTTCTTCCGCAAATATGTGGGCTACGAGTTCACCGCCAATCTGGAGGACGACCTGGACAAGGTCAGCGCGGGCGATCTTGACTACAAGCAGGTGCTCAACCGGTTCTGGCGCGATTTCTCGGCGGCGATCGCCGAGACCTCCGAACTGAGGATCACCGAGGTTCTGGACATTCTCGACGACGCGCTTGCCCCGCAGCTTTACCCGCCGCGCGAGGATGGCAGCGATCCGCGCGCCTGTCCGCTCTGCGGCGAAGGCAGCCTGCATCTCAAGACCTCGCGCACCGGCGGATTCGTCGGCTGTTCGCGTTATCCCGAGTGCCGCTACACCCGGCCCATCGGCGGCGAGGGGGCCGAGGGCGGCGACAGGGTGCTGGGCGAGGACGCGGGCGACGAGATCAGCCTGCGCTCGGGCCGGTTCGGCCCCTATGTGCAGCGCGGCGACGTCACCGAAGAGAACAAGAAGCCACCCCGCGCCAGCCTGCCCAAGGGATGGAGCCCCGACGACATGGACCTGGAAAAGGCCCTGATGCTGCTGAACCTCCCGCGCGAGATCGGCCCGCATCCCGAGGACGGCGAGCCGGTCGAGGCCGGGATCGGGCGCTATGGCCCCTATGTGAAACACGGCCGCCTTTACGCCAACCTGAAGGATCCCGATGACGTCTTCACCATCGGGATGAACCGCGCGGTCGAGGAACTGGCCAAGAAGGCCGCCTCACGCGGGAAGGGGCGCGCCACGGCGAAGGCGCTCAAGGAACTGGGCGATCATCCCGAAAGCGGCGGTGCGGTGAACGTGATGGATGGCCGCTATGGCCCCTATGTGAAATGGGACAAGGTCAACGCCACCCTGCCCAAGGGCACCGACCCCGAAGAGGTGACGATGGAGATGGCCGTGCAGCTTATCGCCGAGAAGGCCGGCAAGAAGGGCAAGGGCCGCGCCAAGGCCGCACCCCGCAAGAAGGCCGCCGCCAAGAAATGACCGGTCGCGCTACGTAACGCCATACGTAGTAACCCTAGTGGGCCGGATTTGCGGGCCGGGGTCGTTGACTTTGGCCCGTCTCGCGCCGCATACCGTGGGCAGACAGGTTTTCGAGGAGGATCTCGTGATGAAGAAGGTCTATGGCAATGCGACCGAGGCCCTGGACGGGCTTTTGCGCGACGACATGCTGATCGCCGCGGGCGGCTTTGGCTTGTGCGGTATTCCGGAGCTTCTGCTGGAAGCGATCAAGGACAGCGGCGTCAAGGATCTGACCTTCGCCTCGAACAATGCGGGCGTCGACGATTTCGGCATCGGCATCCTGTTGCAGACCCGCCAGGTCCGCAAGATGCTCAGCTCCTACGTGGGCGAGAACGCCGAGTTCATGCGCCAGTACCTGTCGGGTGAACTGGAGCTGGAATTCAACCCGCAAGGCACATTGGCCGAGCGGATGCGCGCAGGGGGCGCGGGCATTCCTGGCTTCTACACCAAGACCGGCGTCGGCACCCAGGTGGCCGAGGGCAAGGAACACAAGGATTTCGACGGCGAGACCTATGTTCTTGAGCGCGGCATCTTTGCCGATCTCAGCATCGTCAAGGCCTGGAAGGCCGACACGACCGGCAACGCGATCTTCCGCAAGACCGCGCGCAACTTCAATCCGCCCGCCGCAATGTGCGGCAAGGTCTGCGTGATGGAAGTGGAGGAGATCGTCGAACCCGGCGAGCTCGACCCCGATCACATCCACCTGCCCGGCATCTATGTGCATCGCCTGATCCAGGGCAAGCACGAGAAGCGCATCGAGCAACGCACCACCCGCGCGGCCTGAGCCGGGGGCGGGAATGCGTTCGCCCTATCAGGATCTGCCGGACCGGGCATTCTGGCGCAGCAGCGTCGGGCGAGACGATGCCGCGTCGCTGGCGCAGCTCTGGACACCCAAGGCGGGGATCACGCGCGAGACCGCGCTGATGACGATCGGAAGCTGCTTTGCCCAGCATCTGCATCGCGCGTTGGTGCGCGGCGGCTGGAATGTGCTGCAAGGCGAGGACATGTCCGCGCACCTGCCCACTCGGCTGTGCCATCGCTACGGCTACAACCTGTTCTCGGGGCGCTATGGCAATGTCTATACCGCGCGCCAGTTCCGCCAGCTGATCGAGCAGGCGATCTCGCCCGCACCCGCGCCCGGCCCGATCTGGGAAAAGGACGGACGGTTTTATGACGCGCTGCGCCCGACGGTCGAACCGGAGGGTCTGGGCCATCCCGACGAGGTCATGCAAAGCCGGCGGGAGCATCTTGTGGCGCTGCGGGGCGTTCTGGAACGCGCCGAATGCATCATCCTGACCCTGGGCCTGACCGAGGGATGGATCGACAGCGCCAGCGGCTATGCGCTGCCGACGGCGCCGGGCACCGTGGCCGGGGATCATGACCCCGCACGCGCGACCTTCCACAATTTCACCCAGACCGAAGTCATGGAAGACCTGAGGGCCAGCCGCGACCTGTTGCGCGCCCATGGTTGTTCCGCGCGCTTCGTGCTGACGGTGTCGCCGGTGCCGCTGGTGGCGACAGCCAGCGGCGATCATGTCGCCTCGGCGACCGCCTATTCCAAGGCGGTGCTGCGCGCGGCCTGCGGCGAACTGCAGATGAGCGATCCCGATTTCGACTATTTCCCGGCCTACGAGATCGTCACGACCACCATCGCACGCGGTCCCTATCTCGACCAGTTCGCGCGCCAGCCCACCGACGAAGGCGTGCAACTGGTGCTGAAGGCCTTCTCACTGGCGCTTGGCGCGGGCGAAACGTCGGGCAAGGGCGCGGAAGCCGACAGCCCCGCCATCCCCCCGACCCCGCTTCCGACGCCTGTCGACGACGACACGATCTGCGAGGAAATCCTGCTGGAGGCGTTTCGCAAATGACCCGCGTGGCGATCATAGGCAATTCGCATATCGGCGCCTACATGCTGGCGCGCGAAGCGATCGAGGCGGCCTTTCCCAAAGTGGCACTGTCCTTCTTTGCGCTGCCGCGCCACAGCTTCTCGTCGTGCCGCTATGACGAGAACGGCGTGCTGATCGCCCGCGAACCCGCTGCAGAGGGCCTGCCGGACCGGATCGACCTGAGCGAACAGGATCACATCCTGCTGACGGGCCAGAGCTTTGCCATCAGCGGCCTGAGCCGGATGATAAGCGATTTCGACGTGCTGGGGCTGGCCCCGCGCGGGCGGGCACGCAGCGTTTCGCTGATGCTGCTGACAGAGTTCCTGGATTTCCGGATCGAGCGCTATTGCGAGAAGCTGGCGCGCTTCCTGCGCGGCGATCCGCGCTGCGTCGTGGTGCCGGCGCCCTTTCCCGCCGATGGAGCCGCGGATCTGCCCCAGGATGCCGCCGCGTGGCTGAGAT
>Ga0209344_10002763_pt1 | contig 18733 bp, 18 predicted proteins | sample Cruoilmetagenom6_FD_187293 | JGI IMG/M metagenome (GOLD analysis project Ga0209344, IMG submission 187293) | Oil polluted marine microbial communities from Coal Oil Point, Santa Barbara, California, USA - Santa Barbara Oil Seep Sample 6 (SPAdes)... | ecosystem: Environmental > Aquatic > Marine... | reverse complement strand
GGCGAAACCCAAACGAAATTTAGCGATGGTCTGCTCGCTCAAGCCGCGCCGGCGCAGATAATCCAGGGCGTGTGCGCCTTCGGGACGGCGCAAGGCGTGCTCGTAGTGGAGACACGCAGCCTCAACGACATCGTAAAGCGTATTCTTGCGCTCGGCGCGCTGGCGTTCTTCGGGGCTGTCTTGCGGCACTTGCATGCCGACTTCCGAAGCCAGCTTTTCCACCGCCTCACGGAAATTCAGGCCCTCGGTCTCCATCACGAAATCAAATGCCGAACCGTGCGCCCCGCAGCCGAAGCAATGGTAAAAGCCCTTGTCTTCGTTAACCGTGAAAGACGGCGTTTTTTCTTTGTGAAACGGGCATAGCCCTGAATGCTCGCGGCCTTTTTTGGCCAAGCGCGTGCGTCGGCCTACGACATCGGCCAAACCGATGCGCTCACGCAGTTCATCCAGAAATCGGGATGGAATCGCCATCAATACCCTATGGAGTGCTCAAATCTCGAACCGAGGCATCATACCCGCATAACACCGAAAAGCAGGCCTGATACTTATTATATAGGGCGCACATGCCTTCCACACCATATGCATATCTTTTCCACTAAGTTATCCACAGGCGGGTGCAGATCCGTTATCTTTACGAAGCCATCTTCCCAAACACGCCCCATTCCATCAGTAGCTTGCTGAGGCTTTTGGCATAATCTTGGCGTTTTTCCACCACCGACACATTGTCGGGCACGTGCGCCAAGTGCGCATCGCCTTGCTCGTAACTGGTGAACAGAACGAAGTGAATATCTTGCAAGCGATCAATGCTGCCAAAAACCCGCGCCAACTCGCAGCCATTGAACGGTGCCATGTCGTAATTGGCGAACACGATGTCCGGTGCAATATCCAAGGCGTAGGACAAGGCCTCCATGCTGTTGTAGGCGCGATTGACGTGAAAGCCGCACGACATCAGCTCACTGGCGACCAGGCGGCGTTGCAGCCCTCTGGGCATCACCAACAGCACTTCGACGTCGTGCGTTTCTTGACTGGAAAAGCTCTTGGTGCGGCCCATGGGTAACGCGCGCAGTAGCTCTTCGGTTTGGTGCAGGGTATAATTTTCGCCGCTCACCAACAGACTGGTCATGGTTTCGATGTAGGTGCGCAAATCCTTGATGTTTTCGGCATTCACGCCGCCGACATTTTCCAAGTAGTCTTCGAACAAATGCGCCACGCGCCCCACCAGCGAATAGCCGAAGGTACCGCCTTGGCCTTTGATGTTGTGGATGTTGCGTTGCACGTCGTAAAGATCGTCGGCGCTGATTTCGCGCCCGGAATCGAGCCAATCGATGCGGGTTTCGATTTCATCAAGTTGATCGCGCGTGTTTTCGACGAATTCCACCTGCAGGCGCGCCAAAATCGCATCGACTTCAGTTTGGCTTGGCTTGTCTTTATCTGGCATTTTTTGATCGTCTCCATCAACCGGACCCAAGCATGGGATCATCGAAACAAGAGAGAGAGTGCCTGCCCCCAAAGGTAAGGAGGGATGATTAATTTTCAACAATAAAGTGCGCGTTTGAGTGGCTCTACTTCGCTGCTCAGCTTCCCAAACGCACTTTAACCAGGCCGCTGGCTTTGCCGAAGTCCATCGAACCGGCATGGCGTTCTTTCAACGCCGCCATCACCCGACCCATGTCTTTCATGCTCGCCGCTTCCAATTCCTTCATCACCGCATCGATGGCCGCGTTTGCGGCGTCCTCGCTCATTTGTTCGGGCAGGAAGGTTTCGATCACATCGATTTCGCTGGCTTCGCGTTCGGCCAATTCAGGACGACCGCCTTTTTCATACATTTCGATGCTGTCGCGGCGCTGCTTGATCATCGATTGCAGCATCCCGAGAAGCTCATCGTCGCTGATGCCATCGGTGTTACCCTTGGAGCGCGCAGCGATGTCGCGATCCTTGAGTGCGGCGAGAATCAAACGCGTTGCGGCAAGGCCGATTTCGTCCTTGGCTTTCATCGCGGTTTTCATCGCTTCTTTAATACGATCTCTAAGCATGAGGTGCCTCTTGGCTTGAATCACCACCCCCCAATTGGGGCGATTCTGCGCAAAGGCGAGAGCCTAGACCAAAACGCAGCCAAAGGCAAATGTTCGAAAGTTTGTAACGCATTGAAAATAATAGCTATTTTTATGTAACAGAGTCTTGACGGCGGGGCCGCTTTCCCTTAAATACACCCAAATCGCCGCTTTGCGAGGTGCTGCGCTTGATCTTGTGCACCCACCGCCTTACAAATCGGCTTCCACCTCCTGATCTTGAGGCCCTCCAGCCTAGAGGAACGTCGCCCATGGCCGACCCCACTCAGAACGCCCCCGCCGAGACGGAGGGGACGAATCTTTCTGCGCAAACCCTTCATCAGGCCGATCACCTCAACCCCACCCGCCCGGCAGGCTGCAACGCCGCCCTGGTGCTGGCGGATGGTGCCGTGTTTTGGGGCCGCGGCGCAGGCGCCGTCGGCATCGCGCTGGGTGAGGTGTGTTTCAACACCGGCCTGACGGGTTATCAAGAAACCCTGTCCGATCCATCTTACGCCGGTCAGATCATCACCTTTACCTTCCCCCACATCGGCAACGTCGGGGCGAACTTCGAAGATGTCGAGACCGACAAGCCCGCCGTGCGCGGCTGTGTGCTGCGCGCCGACATCACCGATCCGGCCAACTACCGCGCCGCGTCTGGTCTGGATGAATGGCTCAAGGCCAACGAGCTGGTGGCGATCAGCGGCGTCGATACCCGCCGACTGACCCGGCGCATCCGCGACGGCGGCGCGCCCAACGGCGTGATCATCCACCTGCCCGCGGACGAAGTCGAAGACCCAGACAATGAGGGGGGCATCGATACCGAAGCCCTGGTGACCATGGCCGCCAACTGGCCGTCCTTGGAAGGTGCGGATCTGGCGAAAGAGGTCTCCTGCCAAGAAATCTATGAATGGCACGAAACCGAATGGGATCTGGAAAGCGGCTACGGCCTGCTGAACGATCCCAAGCGCCACGTCGTCGCGGTCGATTTTGGCGCGAAGAAAAACATCCTGCGCTGCCTCGCCAACACTGGATGTCGCGTCACCGTGGTGCCCGCCGTAGCCAGCGCCGAAGACATCTTAGGCATGAAGCCCGATGGTGTGTTCCTCAGCAACGGTCCCGGCGATCCGGCGGCCACGGGTGTCTATGCGGTGCCGATGATCCAAGCGATTGTCGAAAGCGGCACGCCGCTGTTTGGAATTTGCTTAGGCCACCAATTGCTGAGCATCGCGCTGGGCGCCAAAACCCACAAGATGCACATGGGCCATCGCGGCGCCAACCACCCGGTCAAAGACCTGGAAACCGGCAAGGTCGAAATCACCAGCCAAAACCACGGCTTCGTCGTTGACCGCGACACCCTGCCCGACGGCGTCATTGAGACCCACACCTCGCTGTTCGACGGCTCGCTCGAAGGCATCAAGGTCGAAGGCAAGCCGGTCTTTTCCGTCCAACACCACCCCGAAGCCAGCCCCGGCCCCATGGACAGCCACTACCTGTTCGATCGGTTTGTCGCTTTGATGGAGGGGTAATGCATGCCTACCTTCGAGGAAATCAAAGATAGTCTTCGTTCTAAACTCTATGAGATCGCTATGCAGCCTGGATCACCTGCTAGATTTTCAGAGGAGGTGCTTCTTTCCTTACTGCCCGAAATTGGGCATGGAATGATGAAAGCTGTATTTGATGACTTATCTAACGAAGGCGATATTCATCAAGCTACCCTACAGCCTATAAGCTATACATTGACGCCTCAGGGAATAAAGAACACTGAAACGGCCATCTTGCCCCAGACTTCGCAAGCCTCCGCACAGCCAAATACTAAAGGGCCTTTTTCAACTTTCAAAGATCATCTTCTCATTGCTCTCGCACGCAAAGAGAGTTCAGACGGTCAGGGCTATTATGATCTGAAAAAAGTAGCTGACGAAGCAGGCATTTATTATGAGGATGGCTGGCCTCGTAAGGCTGCTTATTCACTTCGTGATTATGGACAAATCAGAGAAGCTTTCACTATGGGACAGGGCCCTGACGGTGGGCTAAATGCTGAAATGACCGCCGATGGGCTAGAGGCAGTTGAAAGGCTCATAGCGAATTTCAATCCTGCACCTAGTGATCAGCTTACGATTTCTACTATCCCCGCATCTGATCGCATTGTTAGGCGCAGTGATAATGAAGAAGTATGGATGCAAGCTGCCGAAGGTGTCGTTGCTCTACGCGATGCCATGACTGAAGCTAATGATTATGGCACTTTGGATGATGACGAATTTGAACAAAAACTAAGTGAAGTTCGTGCCTTACAGATAATGCTTGATGCCCCGCAGGTCCAATGGGACGTCCTAGATCAATTCGCCACTAAAACAGTTAAATACCTAGCGATGGAGTTTGCTAACAACGCTATCGGGCATACTGCCTCAGCGCTATTTGGCTATCTAATTGCATTAACGCAAGGAGCGTTGTAATGCCCAAACGTACAGACATCAAAAGCATTCTCATCGTTGGCGCGGGGCCGATTGTGATCGGTCAGGCTTGCGAGTTCGATTATTCCGGCGCGCAGGCGTGCAAGGCGCTGAGGGAAGAGGGCTACCGGGTCATTCTGGTGAATTCCAACCCCGCGACCATCATGACCGATCCGGGCATGGCCGACGCGACCTACATCGAGCCGATCACCCCGCAGATGCTGGAAAAGGTGATCGAGAAAGAAAAGCCCGACGCGATCTTGCCGACCATGGGTGGGCAGACGGCGCTCAACGCCGCCATGGCGCTTTCCGAAAACGGCGCCCTGAAACGCCATAACGTCGAGCTGATCGGCGCCAACGAAAAATCCATCGCCAAAGCCGAAGACCGCCAGTTGTTCCGCGACGCCATGGACAAGATCGGCCTGAGCACGCCGCGCTCCGCCGTGGTCAAGTCCTTGGAAGAGGGCCGCAAGGAGATGGAACACATCGGCCTGCCGATCATCATCCGCCCCAGCTTCACCATGGGCGGCATCGGCGGCGGCATCGCGTACAACATGCAAGAGTTCGACGAGATCGTATCGGGCGGCTTGGCCGCATCGCCGATGCACGAAGTGCTGATCGAGCAATCGGTGCTCGGCTGGAAAGAATACGAGATGGAAGTGGTGCGCGACAAAGCGGACAACTGCATCATCATCTGTTCCATCGAAAACGTCGATCCCATGGGCGTGCATACGGGTGATTCCGTCACCGTCGCCCCGGCGCTGACGCTGACCGACAAAGAATACCAGATCATGCGCAACGCATCGCTGGCGGTGCTGCGCGAAATCGGCGTCGATACCGGCGGGTCCAACGTGCAGTTCGCGGTCAACCCCGCAGACGGCGCGCTGATCGTCATCGAGATGAACCCGCGCGTGTCGCGCTCAAGCGCGCTGGCGTCCAAAGCCACCGGCTTTCCCATCGCCAAGATCGCGGCGAAGCTGGCGGTCGGCTATACGCTGGACGAGCTTAAAAACGACATCACCGGCGGCATCACCCCGGCGTCGTTTGAGCCGACCATCGATTACGTCGTCACCAAGATCCCGCGTTTCACGTTCGAAAAATTCCCCGGCGCGGACGCCCGCCTGACCACCGCCATGAAGTCGGTGGGCGAAGCCATGTCCATCGGTCGTACGTTCGCGGAATCTCTGCAAAAGGGTCTGCGCTCCATGGAAACGGGGCTCACGGGTTTGAACGAAATCGAGATCGAAGGCATGGACGCCGACGCGCCCGATACCGACAAAATCGTCGCGGCCCTTTCGACCCCGACCCCGGACCGCTTGCTGGTCATCGCCCAGGCGTTCCGCTATGGCTTGACGTTGGAACGCATCCACCAAGCATGCAAGTACGAGCCGTGGTTCCTGGCCCAGATTGAAGAGATCGTCAAAGTCGAAGACCAGCTGCGCAAATCCGGCTTGCCGTCTGACGCAGTCGAAATGATGCGCGTTAAAAAAATGGGCTTCAGCGACGAACGCTTGGCGGAAATTACATCCACCAACGTCGGCAAAGTCACCACCCGCCGCGTCAGTCTGGGCGTGCGTCCTGTGTACAAGCGCGTCGATACCTGCGGCGCAGAGTTCGCGTCCAAGACGCCGTACATGTACAGCTGCTACGAAGGCGACGGCATCAACCCGCCGGAATGTGAAGCCGACATTACGGACCGTAAAAAGGTCGTGATCTTGGGCGGCGGTCCCAACCGCATCGGCCAAGGCATCGAATTCGATTACTGCTGCGTTCACGCCGCCTACGCCATGAAGGACGTCGGCTATGAGGCCATCATGGTCAACTGTAACCCCGAAACCGTGTCCACCGATTACGACACGTCGGATCGTTTGTACTTTGAGCCGCTGACGGCCGAAACCGTGATCGAGCTGATCCAGCGCGAACAGATGGCGGGCGAAGTGCTCGGCGTCATCGTGCAGTTCGGCGGACAGACGCCGTTGAAGCTGGCACATGCTCTGGAAGCCGCCAACATTCCCATCCTCGGCACCTCGCCGGACGCCATCGATCTGGCCGAAGACCGTGAGCGCTTCCAAACGCTGCTCAACGATTTGAGTTTGTTGCAGCCCGCCAACGGCATCGCGCGGTCCATCGCCGAAGCCGAAGCCGTGGCGCTGGACATCGGCTATCCGCTGGTGGTGCGTCCGTCTTATGTGTTGGGCGGTCGGGCGATGGAAATCGTTCATGATCACGCCAACCTGATGCGCTACATGACCACTGCGGTCAAAGTGTCCGGCGACAGCCCTGTGTTGCTCGACAGTTATCTGCAAGGCGCGGTCGAAGTCGACGTCGACGCCCTGGCCGACGCCAGCGGCGACGTTTACATCGCGGGCATCATGCAGCACATCGAAGAGGCGGGCATTCACTCGGGCGACTCGGCGTGCTCCTTGCCGCCGTACTCGCTTTCCGACGCCATCATCGAAGACATCCGCACCCAGACCAAAGCCTTGGCCATCGCGCTCAAGGTTGTCGGCTTGATGAACATCCAGTTCGCGGTGCAAGGCACGACGGTGTACTTGTTGGAAGTCAATCCGCGCGCCTCGCGCACCGTGCCGTTTGTCGCCAAAGCCACCGGCATTCCCATCGCCAAGGTTGCCGCGCGGGTCATGGCGGGCGAAACCATTGCCTCCTTCGAATTGGGCGACACCCCGCAGATCAAACACGTCGCGGTCAAAGAAGCCGTATTCCCATTTGCCCGCTTCCCCGGCGTGGACATCATCTTGGGTCCCGAAATGAAATCCACCGGCGAAGTCATGGGCTTGGATGACAGCTTCGAAAAAGCTTTCGCCAAGGCCCAGTTGGGCGCCGGCGTCAAATTGCCGACCACCGGCACGGCGTTCATCTCGGTCAAAGATTCAGACAAACTCGCCATCACCGAAGTGGCGCGTCGCTTGTCCGATCAAGGCTTCAAGATCATCGCCACCGGCGGCACCGCCGATTACATGGCGGAGCATGGCATCGACGTGACCAAGGTCAACAAGGTCTTGGAAGGCCGTCCGCACTGTGTGGACTCGATCCTGTCGGACGAAGTGCAGTTGGTGGTCAACACCACCGAAGGCGCAGCAGCGGTGGCTGACAGCTTCTCAATCCGTCGTTCGGCGCTGACCAACAACGTGCCGCATTACACCACCATCGCCGGGGCCTCGGCGGCGGCGGACGCCATTCGCGCCCTTCAAACCGGATCACTTGAAGTCAAGCCGTTGCAGGCTTATCCTTATCGGACGTTGTAACAAACGCGCACACGTATTGCGGATGTGCGGCCCTTTGAGACCAAGGGCCGCCGTCTTTTTGAGTTGGCGTTCTCGCCATTGAATTTTCACCATCGACCAAGGAACACCGTCCGATGGACAGAATCCCGATGACCGCAGGCGGTCTACAACAATTGGAAGACGAGCTGCGTTTGTTGAAAGACGTGGAACGCCCCGCCGTGACCCAAGCTATTGGCATCGCACGCGAGCACGGCGATTTGAAAGAGAACGCCGAATACCACGCCGCGCGCGAACGCCAGAGCTTCATCGAAGGCCGGGTGCTGGAACTGGAAGCCATCATCAGCCACTCCGAAGTCATCGACCCGGCCAAACTGTCCGGCGACATGGTGCGCTTTGGCGCGACGGTGTTGCTGGTCGATGAAGAAACCGAGGAAGAAAAAACCTACCAAATCCTCGGCGAGCATGAGGCCGACCTGAAAAACGGCACCATCTCCATCGGCTCCCCACTGGCGCGCCAGATCATCGGCCGCAGCCTCGGCGACAGCATCGAAGTCAAAGCGCCGGGTGGATCGAAATACTATGAGATTGTGAAGGTGGATTACAAGTAAAACAGTGCCATGATCGATTTAGTGTCGGCAAATATCGAGCCGAACGTCGGATCGCGTTCCCGGTTTGATTATTCTCTACAAAGACGTCGCAAAGGGATAATCAGTTTATGAGTTTCGTTCGAAATGAACTCTGAGACCACCATCAACTTGATCGCTATTGGCGCCTACGTCTTGGTCACCATATTTGCCTTTAGACTTGGGTTTCGGTTGTTCGCATGGTTGTTCGAACGCCTAGCAAACTTGATACTCTCCCGCCTGCTGCCTTCCAATGACCCCAAGGCGGAAGAAGAGGCCGACAAAGCTTTTCATGCCGCAGTTGGTAAATTCAATTCCCATCCGGCACGGCTTAAGTCCTGTGTGCTAATCCTCGGAGCATTTTTTCTCTTCATGTATGGCTTTCGAATCTACACAAAATTCGAAACCAGCGACTTCCCCTCTCTAAACGATTCCAATGGAACACAGATAATTGGAGGGCTCATCGTGGTCATTTTAGTGTTGCAAAATGTGGTTGCAGACACATACAAGGCAAAACCCTCTGCATACTCCCCCGATGCGCCAGCCCAAGTGCTGAGTTGGAAACAGATCACTGTCACTTATATCATCGTTTCAGCGGTTGTGAGCTTAGCCTGGCTGATACCAATCACGCCCTTTCTTTGACTCTCTCCAAAAGGCGCGGCACCATAGGCACAATCACTAATCATAAACGTAACGCGGGAGAGGAACCATGAGAACATCGAAGATTCTGGGCGCACTGGCTTTGAGTGCGGGACTGTTGACCGGCTCCGCCCAAGCCGAAGGCACCTTCACCTCCAAGTCTTTGACGCCGGAGCTTGCGGTTAAGTTGGCCCAGGCGACGCTTGAGGCGTGTCGGGCGGAGGGGTTTCAGATTGCCGTTGCGGTGGTCGATAAGGGCGGCAATGCGCAGGCGATGATCCGTGATCGGTTTGCCGGGCCGCACACGCCGCGCACCGCGACGTTAAAGGCCTATACCGCAGTGAGCTTTCGCACCAACACCACCGGACTTGCGGACAACTCCCAAGCGGGCAAAGAAGCCAGCGGCGTGCGCGACATTCCCGGCGTGCTGATGCTTGGCGGTGGCGTGGTGGTCGAAAGCGCGGGTGAGTTGATCGGCGGGGTCGGTGTATCCGGCGCACCGGGTGGGGCTTTGGACGAAGCTTGCGCCGTGAAGGGCCTGGAAGTCATCGCCGATGACTTGGACTTTTAAGACCACTTGACTTTTCTGTACCTACTGGTATGTTTTTTGCCAGGAGATATAAATGAGCAGCAAACGCGAAGCCCTGATCAACGCCGCAAAAGACTTGTTGTGGGAACGTGGTTATGAAGCCATGAGCCCCAAGGCGGTATTGCGCGCCAGCGGCGCCGGGCAAGGCAGCCTTTACCATCACTTCGAAGGCAAGCGTGATCTCGCCGCCACGGCGCTTGAAGAAATCGGCGCTGGGTTGCGCGAAAGTTTCGACAAGCGCCTTGACCCGAGCAAGCCCGCGATTAAACGGCTTGAAGCGTACCTCGACACTCCACGCGAAGCACTCAAGGGCTGTCGGTTTGGACGGCTGTCTCACGAACAAGCTATTGCCGATCCGGTGCTCAACCCCATCGTAGGGGATCTCTTTACCCATTTCGAAAAGCGCCTCACCGCGACCGTGCGTGAAGCGCAAAAGGATGGCGATCTTCCGACGGCGCTTAAAGCCAAAGAGATCGCTTTGATGCTCGCCGCGATCGTGCAAGGCGGTTACGTGCTCAGCCGTATCCGTCAAGACGAAGCCCCGTTCACGCAGGCGATACGGGGCGCCAAATCCGCATTGCGCGCCTTATCAACCAACAGCACCTAAACCTCTTTCATCTTGACCATCACATACGCCATTCTTCGCAAAAACACTGTACCTACTGGTATGTACTTCAAGCTCATAAACAAGGATTCAATCGATGAAACTGTTTTACGCCCCGCCGTCGCCGTTCGCCCGCAAGGCCCGCATCGTCGCGCGCGAACGCGGATTGATGGACCAGATCGAAGAAATAGCCGTCGCGCCTTATCAAGACGACGCGCGTCTGTTGGCGGCGACCCCGGCCGGGCTTGTTCCGGCGTTGACGCTGGATGATGGGTTAACGCTGATCGACAGTCCTTTGATCTGCCAACATTTGGACGCCATTGCATCCGGCCCAATGTTGGTCCCCGCCGATAGCCCAGCACGCTGGAAGGTACTCAATCATGCCGCCCTGGGCGATGCGATCATGGATTTTGCGCTTGAGGCCGTGATCGAGACACGGCGCACTGACACATTGCCGTCCAAGGCCTTTATGGCCCGCAAGCTGGGCAAGGTGAGCCGCTGTCTCGCTACGCTGCCGGTCAATCCCGGCGATACACCTTTAACGCTGGGTGACGTCACGGCGGCGTGCGCCTTGGCGTATCTGGATTTCAGGCTCCCCGATCTGGGCTGGCGCGCGCTGCGCCCTGACCTGTCGGTCTGGCATGACGCCATCGAAATCCGCCCTGCCTTTCAAGCCACCCAACCCGCTGAAAACCCCAGCTGAATTGGAGAGACACCATGCCTGAATTCGCCCACATCGCGTTCACCAACGCCGTCAAAAAAGTACAAAGCCTGATGGGCACCCGCACCCATATGCAGCGTTGGTCCGAACACCCCGACAAACGTGATCGCTTGAGCGACGAGCAGGTAGACTTTATCCGCGCGCGCACATCGCTGTACATCGCCACCGCCAATAGTGCGGGTATGCCTTACATCCAACACCGCGGTGGTGATGCGGGTTTTGTCCGCGTCGTCAACGCCACCACCTTGATGATGTCAGATCAACCCGGCAACGGTCAGTTCATCACCCAAGGCAATCTCAGCGAAAACTCAGGCGCCATGATTTTTGTGATGGATTACGCCAATCGCAGACGGCTCAAGCTGTGGGGTGAAGCGTTCGTCAGCTATGACGATAATCTCAAAACACTGACGAGCTCTACCGCCAGTGACACCCCGGCCCCCACCATCGTGTTCAAACTGAAAGCTTGGGACGAAAACTGCCCCCAGCACATTCCCCAACTGTTCGACAACAAGATGATTGACGCCCTGCAATCTCGCATTCACCATCTTGAAACTCAACTCACAGAACTGGACCGCGCTTAACCATGAGCAATCTGATCTATCGCCAAGCCACCCAAGACGACCTGGCCGATATCATTCGCCTGCTGGCCGATGATCCTTTAGGCGTAACCCGAGAAGACATCCCCGCAGCTGCGGGGCAACCCACAAAAGCGTACAGGGACGCCTTCGCCGCCATTCAAAACGATTCGCGCAATGAGCTGATCGTCTTGGAATTGGATGGGGATGTTGCGGGCTGCCTGCAACTAACCTACATCCCCGGTCTGTCGCGACGTGGGGCGGAGCGGGCGCAAATCGAAAGCGTGCGGGTCAAAAGCGATCTGCGCGGCCAAGGCCTGGGCCAAAAGCTCTTTCAGTGGGCCATCGATCAGGCGCGGGAAAAAAACTGCGCCCTGGTGCAATTGACCACCGACGCCGCACGCACCGACGCGCACGCGTTTTATGAGCGGCTCGGCTTTACGCCCTCGCACACCGGCATGAAGTTGTCTTTTTGATTTGAGAGGTGTGGAGCGAAGGCGCCTTAAGCGTCTTCCATGGATATCGGCACACCAGGCAACTGCTTGGTGGTGCGCACGCTCAACGCCGATTTGACATGGCTGACGTTATCGGCCGCCGTCAATTTGGTGGTGAGAAAATTCTGATATTCTTCCCAATCGGGCGCGACGACTTTCAGCAAAAAGTCGGTTTCACCCGCCAGCATGTGGCACTCGCGCACTTGCGGCCAAGATTTGACCAAGCCTTCAAACGCGTCCAGATCAGACTCAGCCTGGCTTTTCAAACCAACCTGCGCAAACACGGTGACGTTAAAGCCCAACGCGCGGGCGTCCAGGTCGGCGTGATAGCCCTGAATGAAGCCAGCTTCTTCCAAGGCGCGCACCCGGCGCAAGCATGGTGGCGCGGAAATTCCGGCGCGCCGCGCCAGCTCCACATTGGTCATGCGGCCATCGTCTTGCAGATCGTGCAGAATGCGGCGATCAATTTGGTCGAGTTTTACACGGGAATCGTTCATTTCGGGCTCGGCTCCTTGTTGCGCTTGTAATTATATTACTCACAGCCACGGAGCAAGAGGGAAACGCCCCCCGAACTTTATTACCACCCGCTCACGATCAACCAATGGAGATATACCTTACCAGCACATCAGCTCAAAGGAGATTTCACGGCTTGCACACACCGCCAATAAGTGGATGTTTTCCATAACTTTTTGTCATGTCCTCAAATGGTGAGCTCAATATTGCACACAGCCCATCCCCCATTTTTCGCCGCTCAAGATACCGTACGAGCAACGGCAAGGGCCTTTCACCAAGATGCTGGCGTCAAGGCGCTTGCTTCAAGAGTGCGTCGTTTCTATCTTAGGAACAAAATTTATTGTGCGCGCTGCGGCCCGCCATAAGCCAAATATTCGGAGACTTTTCAAATATGTCGACCACACATCACAGCAAAGCCCTCATCGTCGGCTCTGGCCCTGCGGGCTGCACGGCAGCTATCTATGCGGCGCGCGCCAACTTGGACCCCATCATGGTGCGCGGCCTGCAACCCGGCGGCCAGCTGACCATCACCACCGATGTTGAAAACTACCCCGGTTTTGCTGAAACCATCCAAGGGCCGTGGCTCATGGAACAGATGGAAGCGCAGGCCAAGCACGTCGGCACCGTCATCATCGACGACACCGTCGTTGAGGCTGACCTGTCATCGCGTCCGTTCAAACTGACCGGCGATTCCGGCGATATTTACACCTGCGACTGCTTGATCATTTCCACCGGCGCATCGGCGCGCTGGCTTGGCCTTCCGTCCGAAGAAGCCTTCATGGGCATGGGCGTGTCGGCCTGTGCGACCTGTGACGGGTTTTTCTATCGCGGCAAAGAGGTTGCGGTCATCGGCGGCGGCAACACGGCGGTCGAAGAGGCCCTGTACCTGACCAACCACGCTTCCAAGGTGACACTGATCCATCGTCGCGATGAACTGCGTTCTGAAAAAATCCTCCAAGACCGTTTGTTCAAAAACCCCAAGGCTGAAGTCATTTGGGATACCGTGTTGGAAGAAGTGCTCGGCAATCAAGGCGGCGGCGGCGATTTGCCACTGGGCGGTTCGCTCACCCCGCCAGGTGTGACGGGTGTGCGTTTGAAAAACGTCAAAACCGGCGAAGAAAGCACGCTGAGCGTCGATGGCGTGTTCATCGCCATCGGCCATAGCCCCAACACGGGCATTTTCAAAGGTCAGCTCGACATGGATGACGGTGGATACATCCTCACCAAACCGGGCACGCCGATGACCTCAATCCCCGGCGTGTTCGCCTCTGGCGACGTGCAAGACCATACCTATCAACAGGCCGTGACAGCGGCGGGCACTGGATGCATGGCGGCGCTGGACGCAGAACGTTATATTGCCGAGATGGACTCCAAATAAAGGCTCCCTTCACCGTTTAGGAACTGACATGGACCGCATGCGTGACCCCGATACCGGTGTAATGGACTGGGACAAATTGCGCATTTTTTACGCGGTGGCGGAAGCGGGCAGCTTCACCCACGCGGGCGAAATGCTCAATCTCAGCCAGTCCGCCGTATCACGACAAATCGGTGCGTTGGAAGAAAGCTTGGGCGTAGCTTTGTTTCACCGTCACGCACGCGGTCTGATCCTCACCGAACAAGGGGAACTGCTGGACGTCACCACCAAAGAAATGTTTTCCAAGCTGGCGTTCACCACCGCGCAAATTCGCGATTCGCGCGAACGCCCGCAAGGAGAGTTGCGCATCACCACCTCGACGGGGTTGGGCTCCATCTGGCTAACGCCGAGGATCAAGGACTTCTTGGAACGCTACTCCGAAATTGATGTGTCTTTGGTGCTGTCGGAGGACGAACTCGACATTTCCATGCGCCAAGCTGACGTGGCTATTCGTCTGCGCCCGCCCACGCAACCCGATTTGGTACAGCGCCAATTGATGGAGGTGCATTACCGCATTTACGCTTCGCCCAGCTATATCAAGCGATACGGTATGCCGTATAATCCCGAAGACCTAGACAACCACCGTCTGGTGATCTACGGCGAAGACGCCATCACACCGGTTGATAACCTCAACTGGTTGTTAGAAGTCGGCCACACCGGCCAAGGGCGCCGTCCCGCGCTGAAGGTCAACAACATCTACGGCATCTACCGCGCGGTGCGCAGCGGCATCGGCATCGGCGCACTGCCCGACTACATGACCAGTCACGCCGAAGATCTTGTGCAGGTGCTTCCAGAGCTCGGCGGCCCCAGCTTCAACACCTATTTCGTGTACCCGGAAGAACTGCGAAACTCTAAGCGCGTTGGCGTGTTTCGCGACTTTTTGCTCAACCGTATCCGCGCGGACCACCTGCCCAAAAGCTAAGACGTCACAAAACTGCCACAATCCCGCCGGTTCTGGATACCCAGTCAGGTTCTTCCATTCTCATCATGCAAACCGGCCTCATCGCTTATGGGATAAGGCCTAAGGCATAAAACGCCCCCTTCTCAGCCATGCGCTTGCTGCATGGCTGAGTTACCAAACTGTAGGTGGTGAAGTTTGAGGCTGATGCGTATATTCATTTCAGTTCATTGCTGCATTGCAGCATGAACGTTCGAACTTCGGTTCGGACGGGCTCCCGGCCCCACTCTCCCAATACCCTCCCCCGGGAATTTTGGGGCCGGTTGAGTCCCACGTCTCCCAGACGTGAAGCCTCCCTGTTAGACTCGCCCTGGATCCTTGTGATCCAGGGCTTTTTTTTCGCTGTCCTCTTGCTTATGGTCTTATGGTTTAAACGCACCACGGGGACGCTTTACCCAAGATGAGGACCACAGATGACTTCCTCCAACGTCACGAACTGGATCGAGCTGTTTCCCGCGCTCGCAAACTTGGAGGAAGACGCTGCCCAATGCCTAACCCAAGCGGCTCAGGTTGTGGACCTGCCCACCAACCAATATGTCTTTCATAGCGGTGACGCCTGCAGCAGCTTTTTGCTGGTTTTGGACGGCGTCGTGCGCGTGCAGATATGTTCAGAAAATGGTCGCGAAATCATCCTTTACCGGGTCGATGCGGGCGACAGTTGTGTGCTGACCACGGCGTGTTTGTTGGGTAATACGCCTTACAGCGCCGAAGGGGTCACAGAAAGCCCGGTGCGTGCGGTCGCCATACCCGCGACCATCTTTCACCAGATGATGAACAGCTCGTCCGTGTTGCGCGACTTTGTCTTTCAGTCTTATGGCGCACGCTTGACCAACCTGATGATGTTGATGCAAGAGGTGGCGTTTGGGCGCCTCGATATCCGTTTGGCGCGATTTCTTTGCAAAACAGCCTATGCGCAAGGCGAGCTGACCATGACCCACCAGCAACTCGCCGTCGAGCTCGGCAGCGTGCGCGAGGTCATCAGCCGCCAACTCAAGGAATTTGAGCGGCACGGCCTACTCAAGCTCAATCGCGGCCGCATCACGGCCCTAGATTCCAAACGCCTGCGCGCTATTGGCCAAGATGAGCATTGATATGTGACTAGGTTACAGACACTTGCATCAAAACGTGGTTTTCTTATGCTTAGGCTATAAAAACCATTAGCGTCTTAGGAGAGAGACCCAATGAAATCAAACGTCGGCAGCATTGACCGCATCCTTCGCATCGTCATCGGGGTGGCGGCTGTCACCTTCGCCATGCTCAGCGACCACGAACTCGCCATTTGGGGCCTGATCGGCATCGTACCGTTAGGAACTGCGCTCATCGGCTGGTGCCCTGCTTACTTGCCCTTCGGCATCAAAACCTGCAAATCGGACTGAGTCTCGCGCCCAAAAGGCGTCATCAGAACGTGATCGGGGCGTTGCCCGTGCGAATCTGTTCCCTGTGAACGCATTTGCCCGGCATCGCCCCGTTTGTTCTTCATAAAACGCGTGGAATCCTGTCCCAAAAAAATCGTTTGATCAGGTGCAACCTGCACGACCTAGTGGCTTTTCAGCCCAACCTTCACAATATAAAGGTTGCATACTTTAGTATAGAACCAGGTTGAAATCCTAAAATAACAATTAAAAATCAAACACATAAAGAGTAACGCCCTTGAGGCCACGCGAGAACCTACACCAAAATTGCGTTTTTTTCTCTGGACACTTAATTAGGTTTTGCTTATATAAGCATTACACGATGTAACTGACACAGTCGGTAACATCGGGAGGCCGCGGAGTTACCTCCCCTCCCCCTCTGATGCTCTGCGGAACCTCCTTTAAGAGACTCTCCGTCTCCCCCAGGACGTGAGACCTCCCTTTCGAACTGGCCGGGCTCTTAGAGCCCGGCCTTTTTTTTCGAAAAACAGCAATGCTTAAGCCGTGCGGGCGGACACCACTTGTTCAGCCTGCTTGCCGGTCAATTCCTGCAAGTGGTCGTAGCGAAATCCGAACGTTCCAACCCCCAACGTTTGCGACCGCAAATCGATGATCAGATCATGCATTTCAGATGCCGGCAGATGGGCGGTCACCTCATCCCAACCGTGCCAATTGTCGCGCGGCTGAAAACCTAAGATTTGCCCGCGCCGCGACGAAATGACCCGCTGCGCGTTGGAGGTAAACGCGTTGGGCACCGAAACCCTAACCTCACAGATGGGCTCCAACAGCACCGGCTGGCAGTCTGGCATAGCCTCACGCATAGCTAGCTGTGCGGCTTTCTTAAACGCAAAGTCTGAACTATCGACGTTGTGGTGTTGGCCGTCGGTCAACGTCACCTGGATATCCACCACGGGAAAGCCCAGGGGCCCGCGCGCCATGTATTCCTTCACCCCCGCTTCGACCGCGGAGATGTACTGACGCGGCACCGCACCGCCATGAACGGCGTCGTCGAACTGAAAGCCCACGCCACGCTCTAGTGGCTTAATATTGATTTCCACATCGCCGAATTCGCCGTGGCCGCCCGATTGTTTTTTGTGCCGGGCGCGTTTGGTCGTCGCCTTACGAATGGTTTCCTTGTAGGGCACTTGCGGGCGCTTGGCGGTGACATCCAAACCATGACGCCCGGTCAGTTTGTCCATGGCGATGCGCAGATGCATTTCACCTTGGCCCCACAACACCAGTTCACCGGTCACTTGGTCGTGTTCCAGCTTCAAGGACGGATCTTCTTCGCACAGTTTATGCACCGCGCCGGTCAATCTGACCTCGTCGGCATGGCCGTTCATTTCGATCGCCATGGAATACAGCGGCGCCAACGGCTCGGGCCATGCCCCACCGTCATAGCCCAGCGTGTCGCCGGTGTGTGCGCCGTCAAGACGGCCCAAGGCCACCACGTCACCTGCCTTAGCTGACGACACCTTATCGAATTTCTGGCCCATCACCTGATACAGCCCCGAAATGCGGCCTTGGGCATATTCCTGGCCGTCTTTGAGCGCCCCCGACCACACCCGGGCGAGGGAAACTTTACCCATATGCCCCGCATGCAAAGTCTTAAACACTTGCGCAGCCGCACCATTTGCGGCTTTGGGGACAGCCAAACGTTCGACTGTAGCCGTAACCTCGGGAGTTTCGTGACGCAGCGCCTTCCACAAACGGCGGATGCCGTTGTCATGATCGGCGGAGCCGAAAAATACCGGGACGATGTCGTCATGCGCCAGATCGCGCGACAGGTTGTCGTAAACTTCTTCGGTCGAAGGGGTGACGTTTTCCAAAAGCTCTTCCAACAAACCGTCATCGAAATCGGCCAGGGCTTCGAGCATCTCTTCACGCGCGCCGATTTCGCTTTCCAGCACGCTGTCGGGCAGGCCGACCAGCTCAGATGCTTCATGATCGCGCCATTTAAATGCTCGTTCGGACACCAGATCGACATGGCCGGTCACATGACCGCCTTCGCGGATGGGAATTTCGCGCAGTACCAAAGGATGGCGGGAATGTTCTTGCAAGGCTTCCAGCGTCGCTTTCACGCTGCCGCCGTCTTGGTCCATCTTATTGATGAACACCATGTGCGGCACGTCGTTTTCATCCAACATGCGCAAGGCCGGACCGACGGTCAGCGCCTTGGCGGGATCAGCTTCGCAGACCACCACGGCGGCGTCCGCGACCATCAATGCACCCAGGCTTTCTTGCAACAATTCAACGGATCCGGGACAATCCAAAATGGTCCACGGGTCGCCAAGATATTCACAATGTGCGACGTTAAGTTCGGTCGACATCTCACGCCCGCGGGCTTCCGGCGCGCCATCGCCAACGCTGCTGGCATCACGCGCCGCGCCCTTGCGGTTTACGGCGCCCGCCGCAACCAGCAAGCTTTCCAACAATGTCGTCTAGATC
>Ga0209344_10002761_pt1 | contig 18744 bp, 14 predicted proteins | sample Cruoilmetagenom6_FD_187293 | JGI IMG/M metagenome (GOLD analysis project Ga0209344, IMG submission 187293) | Oil polluted marine microbial communities from Coal Oil Point, Santa Barbara, California, USA - Santa Barbara Oil Seep Sample 6 (SPAdes)... | ecosystem: Environmental > Aquatic > Marine... | reverse complement strand
TAGCATCTTTAACATCAAATTGGGAGTTTTCAATAATTTCATTTATACTTTTATAAACACGTTTTGAGTGGGTATAATTGTGATACACATAAGTGTTTGGAAGCTTGTTTTTAAACAGTTCAAAGATAAATTTATCCGCAGCTTCAACTATATCGCTCATAGAATACTTTTAGGTATCCAAAGTAACAAAAAATCAAAGCACAAAAATATATATGAATAAAATTAACATCTTTATAACTTTTGTCGCTAGCGCACTTTTTTCGGCCTGCGCAACGTACAGCCCCCAATTTAGAAACTCACCCAGCAACCCTTCCCAAAGCCTTTCGGAAGATAAAATAGACAAGACTTTTTATCTTATCGGAAATACTGGAAAATCAGGTGATGAGGCTTCAAAATCACTTCAATCCCTAAAAAAATATATTTCTGAAAATAATTCGGAAGATAGTTATGTCTTGTTTCTGGGAAACAGTTTTTATCCTTCTGGAATGCCCCCAAAAAATGATGAAGCCAAAGCGCAGGCTGAAAAATCAATGCAAATCCAAATTGATGCCCTTAAAGAATTTAAGGGAAAAGTAGTGGTTCTGCCAGGAAACCGCGATTGGGAAGGTGGTGTTGACGGTCTTGAACTGGAAGAAGATTTTCTAAAGGCCCGTTTTAACGATGCCGATGTGCTTCAGCCCAACAATGGTTGCCCCTTGGAAAGTATAGATATAAATGATAATGTGCATTTAATTGCCTTGGATACCCAATGGTTTTTGGAAGATTGGGATAACAACTCAAAAATGAACGACAAGTGCGATATCAAAACACGAGAAAAACTGTTCATCGAAATAGAGGGCGAGCTTAAAAAAAATGCTACTAAAACTATTGTTTTTGCTATGTACCACCCGCTTAGTACTTATGGCGAACACGGTGGTAAATATCCTGCAATCCATAAAGATGTTTTTAGCACACTTATAAAACAAGTAAAAATTCAAGGAGCAATTTCTGCACAAGACCGGTATAATGAGCGTTATAATTCCTTAATGAGTCGCCTTAAAGTGCTTACCAAAGATTTGGATCGTCTAGTATTTGTTTCGGGGCACGATGAGTCGCTTCAATACAATGATGACGGTACGGTGAAGCAAATAGTTTCTGGCGCTGGTTCTGGTGCAACGGCCGCTTCCTTGGGGCAGTTTGGCCAATTCGTTTATGGCCATCAAGGTTTTGCAAAACTGGATGTTGGTAAAAATGGCGCTTCGCAAGTAGAATTTTTCAAAACGGAAGACAATGGAAATTATGAAAAAATATTTCAAAAGGAAATATTTCCGGCCATTGAGACTTACGATTTTTCAACCCTTCACGAAAACTTTCCCGCTACAGTAAAATCGCAGATTTATTCGGATGAAATGGTAGATAAAACGGGGTTTTACAAAGCCCTATGGGGAGAACATTATAGGGAGTTATACGGAACTGAAGTTACCGCAAAAACAGTACTGCTCGATACGCTTTACGGAGGACTCACCGTAGTGCGCGCTGGTGGTGGCCATCAAACCCGTTCGCTTCGATTGGAAGATAAGGAAGGAAGAACCTATAATATGAGAGCCTTAAAAAAAAGCGCCGTGCAGTTTCTGCAAACGGTTATTATTAAGGATAAAGAAATTGAAAACGATTTTTTAAATACCATTCCAGAAGATTTAATTTTGGATTTCTATACAGCCGCCCATCCCTACGGGGCGTTTACAATTCCTAAACTGGCCGAGGCTGCAAATATTCTTCATACAAAGCCCAAACTTTATTATGTGCCAAAGCAAAAAGCATTGGGAAATTTTAATGCAGATTATGGAGATGAACTTTATATGATTGTGGAAAGACCCGATGAAACCTTTACCGGGCCTATCTTTAATTTTCCGGACGATATGGAAAGTACCGATGACCTACTGGCCAAGTTACGCGAGGATGAAAAGTACAAACTGAATGAAAAGGCCTATATACGGGCAAGAGTTTTTGATATGCTCATTGGAGATTGGGATCGCCATAATGACCAGTGGCGTTTCACACAACATGAAAATGAAGACGGCACCGTTACCTTTGAGCCAATACCGCGCGATCGCGACCAGGTGTATTCTTATTTTGACGGTGGCCTATTTGATGTGGCCCGAACAGTTTTCAACACTGCACGCCAGTTTCAGGTTTATGATGAAGAATTGAAACACACAGAATGGTTTAATGCCGCTGGTATAAAACTGGACCACGCCTTGATTCAAAATAATGGAAAGCAAGCATGGTTGGAAGAAGCTAGAATTATTCAACAAAGCATTAATGATGAAGTAATTGAAGCAGCCTTTAATGATCTTCCAAAAGAAATACAGGATGAAACTTCTTCAGAAATAAAAGAAAAATTGAAGGGAAGGCGCAACAGCTTAGTGGAAATTGCCGAAGATTACTATAATTATCTGGTAAAACTGCAAACCATTACTGGAACCGATAAAGATGATTATTTCGAAATTACACGCTTGCCCGGTGGTAAAACGAATGTTAAGACCTACCGCATTAAAGATGGCAAAAAAGATGATTTAATGGTTGATAGAACCTTTGAAGCAAAGGAAACAAATTCAATTTGGGTCTATGGATTGGATGATGATGATGTATTTGAGGTCAAGGGAGACGGCGACCATCCTATTTTTTTACGGATTATTGGAGGTCAAAATAATGATACCTATAAAATTTCCAATGGAAGAAAGGTTAAAGTCTATGACCAAAAAAGCAAGAAGAATACCATAGCCGAAAGAGGAGGGGCAACCTTCAGGTTTACCGACAATTATGATTTTAATACCTACGATTATAAAAAACAGAAGCAATCAATACATTTGTTTCTTCCCACCTTGGGTTATAATCCCGACGATGGTTTTAAAATTGGACCTTCATATATTCTTACTTTCAACGGCTTTCAACGGAATCCTTTTTCACAACAGCATAGAATAAATGCCGGTTATTACTTTGCCACCAACAGTTTTAATATAAATTACGAAGGTGAATTTGCAAATATCTTCGGAAGCTGGAACTTTCTTTTGGGCGGATATTTTAAAAACCCAAATTTTTCAGAAAATTATTTCGGCTTTGGGAATGAAACCATTAACCCAGAATATGAATATGACTTTGATATGGATTATAACCGAGTCCGCATCGGTGGCTATGGTGGCTCACTGGGATTAACAAAAGATTCTCCCTACGGAAGCACATTTCAATTTAAAGCTATTTTTGAGGGAATAGAAGTGGAAGCAACCGAAGATAGATTTATAATCGAGGTAAACCCAACTCCTACTGAACTCGATGAAACCCAATACTTTGTTTCCGCAGAGGGAATGTACCAATACGAAAGTTATGACAACAAAGTGAACCCAACCCGCGGAATGGATTTTACCCTTGTGGCCGGAGGAACACAAAATATTGATGATAACGAAAGTATTTTTGGATATGTAAAGCCGAGAATTGCCTTTTACAATGCCCTTACAAAAAATCGCAAATTGGTATTAAAAACCGATGTACGCGGGCAATTTAATATTGGAAACAATTTTGAATTCTACCAAGGTGCCCAATTGGGTAGCGATACGGGGCTTCGAGCGTACCGTAATGAACGTTTTACCGGCCGAAGTGCCGCCGTGGCAAGTGCAGATTTGCGCTATAGTTTCAATAAATTTAAAACCGCATTGCTGCCCATACAGCTTGGAATTTTTGGCGGTTACGATGTAGGAAGGGTTTGGGTACCTAATGACAATTCTGATAAGTTGCATAATTCGTATGGCGGAGGTCTTTGGGTAAATACCGCCGATCTTTTAAGCGGTACCTTTAATCTTTTTGCAGGCGACGAAGGATTGCGTTTTACCTTTGGTTTGGCGTTTTCAATGTAACAGTTTATGATATTTAAAAAAGTCTTTTTTTTATTTTTTTCAATACTCTTTATTTCCTCCTGCGCTACATACGCACCACAATTTAAAGATAAGGAGGACGCTCCTTTGTATCCTTCGCAGAAAAAAATAGAGAAGACGTTTTTTTTGGTGGGCGATGCAGGACTCTCACCAATGGGAGGCATGAGCGATGCCCTCAAAACCTTTAACAATTATCTTGAAAAGGAAACTACAAAGGGTAATTATATTATTTATTTGGGGGATAATATTTATCCCTCAGGGATGGATCCCGAAGGGCATCCCCGGCGGGAGGTTTCAGAAAATATGATTGATGCCCAATACCGAGCGGTGAAAAATTATGAAGGAAAACCCATTTTTATTCCGGGTAATCATGAGTGGTATAATGATGGCGTTATAGGTGTGATGCGCGAAGAAAATTATGTGGAATCCCTCTTTCCCGAACAGGATGCTTTTAGGCCCAGCAATGGCTGCCCTTTGGAAAGCGTGGAAGTTTCTGAAAATATTCAATTATTGATTATTGACACACAGTGGTTTTTGGAAGATTGGAATAAAAATCCAACTATAAACCAAAGATGCGATATAAAAACACGTGAAAAATTTATAATTGAGCTGGAATTGGAGCTTGAAAAATATGAAAACAAAACAGTTGTTTTTGCGATGCACCACCCAATGTTCACCAACGGGAATCACGGAGGCTATTTTTCATTGCAAAAACATTTATATCCTTTTCAGAAAAAAATTCCTTTGCCGCTGTTATCCTCACTAGTCGTTCAGGTCCGTTCGCAAGGAGGAGTTTCGGTCCAGGATAGGTACAATGAACTGTACAATAATTTAATGAACAGATTGCAGGAACTGGTAAAAAACAATAAGCGACTCGTTTTTGTATCGGGGCACGACCATAATTTACAATACATAGAAAAGGATGGATTACGGCAAATAGTTTCTGGCGCAGGTTCAAAAGAATCGTATGCCGCAACTGGAAAGGATGGTTTCTTTAGTACCGGAGCGGAGGGGTTTGCTGTGCTGGACGTTTTTGAGGATGGCTCCTCTTGGGTGCGATATTTTGTTAAGGGCGAAGATTTTCAACCGAAAATGATTTTTCAAAAGGAAGTAGTTCCGGCCCCGATTCAAAAAGACCTTTCAGAACTTCCCGAAAATTTTCCACAGCAATACACTGTGCCTATCTTTAAACAGGACAGCATCAATGAAGCGCTGTATTTCAAAACGGTATGGGGCGCAAAATACAAAGAGACTTTTTCACAGCCCGTGACGGCCCAGGTAGCTTCTCTCGATACCCTTTATGGAGGTTTGGAGGTAATTCAACAAAATAAAGGAGCAGATTACAATTCCCTTTTATTGACCGATAAAAATGGAAATCGCTACAGAATGCGGGCAATGGGTAAAAATGCTTTGCAGGTTTCCAGAAAACTTTTTTTTGAAGACAACCAAAACAAACCTACCGATGCCGAAAAAACGGATGTGCCAACGATAAAGGGTCAAAATGCCAATTTCTATACTGCCACGCATCCCTATGCAATAATGGCTATTCCAGATTTGGCACGCGCCATAAATATTTTTTACACTACTCCCAATCTTTTTTACGTTCCCAAACAAAAAAGGTTGGGGCGTTATAACGAGAGTTTTGGGGACGATCTATATTTAATTTCTATAGAACCTTCCGAAAAAAGTGAAGGTGAAGGTCTCTTTAAATATCCCGATGATGTAGAAACCACGGACGATATTTTAATCAAACTTCGGAAAACTGGGGATGTATTGGTAGATGAGGAAAATTATATAAAATCCCGCCTTTTTGATATGTTAATCGGTGATTGGGACCGTGAACCAAACCATTGGCAATGGGCAGAATATTTCAATAGATATAAAAAGAATGTATATGTGCCCATTCCAAATAACAGGGATAATGCCTTTTCTAGTTTTGAGGGCAATATTCTGGATTATACCCGGTCGCTTTTCAATGGTACTTTGGAAACCCATGTGTATGGTGAAAATCTAAACGATATGGAATGGTTCAATAAGGAAGGCGTAATCCTGGACAGGGCCTTACTGGCAAATTCCGGCCGCGGACAATGGAAATATCAGGCAAAATCGATACAGGATAGCATAAGCGATGCTGTTATTGAAAAAGCCTTCAGCAATATTCCTCCGGAAGTACAAAATGAGGCTTTGGAAAATATTAAACAAAAACTGAAGGAACGAAAGGAAAACCTCGTTGACATAGCCGATAGTTACTATACCTATCTTTCCACTCTCCAAACCATTGTTGGAACCGACGATAACGATGTGTTTGAAATAACACGGCTGCCCGACGGAAAAACAAATGTTAGAAGCTTCACCACCCTTAATGGCGTAAAATCTGATACGATTATAAACCGTATTTTTTCAAAAAAAGATACCAAGGAAATTTGGATTTACGGCCTGGCGGGTGAAGATGAATTTATAGTAAATGGTGAGGACAGCAATGAAATATTTTTACGAATCGTTGGGGGGCCAGACCTAGATACTTTCCGCTTAGTGCAGGGAAAGAGGGTAAAAGTGTACGATCACGAAAGCATGCCCAGTATTGTTAAAGAACGTAAAGGTGGAAGCATTCGCTTTACGGATGTTTATAATTTAAACACCTATGATTATAGGAAACAGATAGACCGCACACAAGGTTTAATTTCTGCCATTGGCTATAACCCCGACGACGGTTTTCGCGCAGCCTTGCAGTATGCCTATCGTGTAGATAATTTTCAGCGCAATCCCTTTTCCCAAAAGCACATCGTAAATGTTGCTTATTTTACAGACATAAACAGTTTTGAAATATCGTACTCGGGGGAATTTGCAAACATAAAAGACGATCTAAACCTCAGCTTTGGAAGCAGTTTTACCAGTCCAAACTATAGAAGGAATTTTTTCGGATTTGGAAACGAAACAGAAAACTTACAGGACGATAAAGGCTATGATTACAACAGGGTAGAAGTACAACATATTTCTGGCAATATTGGTTTGCTTCGAAATAGTAATTTTGGTAGTTTCTTTAAATTGCAAACCACTTTTGATGCCTATGAAGTTGGGAATTCCCCCATTAATTTTATTTCGGAAATAGCTTTTGAAAACAAAGGCGAAACAAGCTATTTCGGGACCGTGGAAGGAATCTATAATTACCGAAGTTTTGACGATCCATTAAATCCCACCATTGGAATGATGTTCGATTTAAACCTGGGGGTTACGGATAACCTTAAAGATATGGATGATGTTTTCGGTTTTTTGAAATCGCGCTTGGGTTTTTACAATACATTGGTCAGAAGTAGAAAATTGGTACTGAAGACCAACCTGAATTACCAGCTAAACATTGGCGATAGATACGAGTTTTACCAAGCAGCAAATTTAGGTGGCGATAATGGGTTGAGAGGCTACCGCGAACAGCGATTTACGGGAAAATCATTTTTGGTGGGCAGTGCGGACATACGCTATAGTTTCCCAGAATTTGAAATTGGCTTGCGTCCTTTTCAAATAGGAATATATGGGGGCGCAGACCTTGGAAGGGTTTGGTTACCGGAAGAGGATTCAAACAAATGGCATAATTCGCGAGGTGGAGGTTTTTGGATCAATGGTGCCGGTGGCTTGAATGCAAACCTTAGTTTGTTTAATTCTACGGAAGGCACGCGGCTTACCTTTGGTTTGGGATTTGATTTTTAGGAATAAAGAAAAAAGAAACTGGGAGTTTTTAGAATTCCTCCCAGTTTATTATTTTAAAAGCTAAAAGCTAAAAGCTAAAAGCTAAAAGCTAAAAGCTAAAAGCTAAAAGCTAAAACCCAAAAGCCTATGCTTCCGGGTGCTTTTCGCCTGTTTTCATGGACCAAGCGTCCAGCATCCAGCTCACTTTTTCTAAATGGCCAATAAACCCACCGATCATGTCAATAGTACCTTCATCGCCCGCCGCGTCTGCTTTTTCAACCACGGTTCGCATTTGTTTTAGCAATTTACCGTGATCATCCAGCAATATTTCAACCATCTTTAAATCTTTTGTATCAGAAGTTGATTCTTTGATGTTGCTCATTTTCAGATAATCCGTAAAATTACTTGTAGGCTGAAAACGAAGCGTCAATATTCTTTCCGCAATTTCATCGATTTTCAATTTTGCATCGTCGTACATTTCTTCAAACTTTATGTGCAGGTCAAAAAAGTTGTGACCGATAACATTCCAATGAAAATTCCGAAGTTTTTGATAGTACAAATGATAATCCGCAAGCAGTATATTTAGTTCTTTTGCCGTTGCAGTAGTTTTCTTTTTGTCGAGGTTTAGATAGCTCATACTGTTTTTTTTAGGTTCGTCCAAAGATAAAGAACCCTTTCGCGGCAATCAATTTTTCTAGATTATTTAGTCTTTTTTTAACTCAGGTATTAGCGGGGTATAATTATGATTTTATAAATAGAAGATAGATATAATAAAACGTAGGAAAAAACTATACTTTTCTTACAATTCAATGAACTATCCTAGGCTTTACTATGGAGTATTCTTGGAGTATCAATAAGTAGATTGTTTTAGGTCCATTTCTCAATGATTGTTATTTCTTATTCATTTATATTTCTTTTTAAATTAAAATGTTTTTCTGGTGACGTCTAGATATGCAATGTTTTTCAAGCGTTGTAAATCTTCGCTTTAAATACAAAATTGTACCTTTCCCGCTAATTAAAAAATCGACTATGCAAACACTTTTAGCTGTTGCAATAAAAGCCGCCCTAAAAGCTGGAACAGAAATTCTAAAAATTTACAATACCGAGTTTGATGTGGAGCATAAAAGTGATAGCTCACCATTGACAGAAGCCGATAAAAATGCGAATAATGTAATCAACGGTTTTTTGTTGCCTACCAAAATTCCTATTATTAGTGAAGAAAACAAGCAGTTGGATTTCTCAGAACGTAAACATTGGACGAGTTGCTGGATTGTGGATCCGCTGGACGGAACCAAGGAATTTATAAAACGGAATGGGGAGTTTACCGTAAATATAGCGTTGATTGAGAAAGGAAATCCTATACTAGGCGTAATTTACGTTCCCGTTTCTAAAGAGCTTTACTTTACTTCTGCCGATGGGAAGACTTCCAAAAAAATAATTGTTTCCTCGGAAGAAGATACCGTTGAGGAGGTTTTCAAAAACGCAAAAAATATCAATCCAAGTAGACCCATTTCAGAAGTAAAAATAGTGGGCAGCCGCTCGCATTTGAATGAAGAAACCAAAAATTTTATTTCAGAAGTGGAAAAGAACAATAAAGTGGAGATCGTTTCAAAAGGAAGCTCCCTAAAATTTTGCTTAGTAGCCGAAGGACTTGCACATTTGTATCCGCGCTACGCCCCGACAATGGAGTGGGATACTGCCGCGGGACACGCCATTTGTAATGCTGTTGGCGTTTCAGTGCTTGACCAGACTACCGGTAAATCGATGCAATACAACAAACCAAATTTACTGAATAACTATTTTGTGGTTACAGCCTAATGAAAGACCAATCCCGAAAAAGGCATATAGCCAAGACAATTACTTGGCGAATGGTTGGTACGCTGGATACTATTTTGTTGTCCTGGCTAATCACTGGCAATCCTTGGACGGGGCTCAAAATTGGTTTGGCAGAAGTGGTTACCAAAATGCTTTTATATTATTTGCACGAAAGGGTATGGTTCAAAATTAATATTTCAAAAAAGGGAATAATTCGCGAGAGCAGGATGCGCCATATTTTAAAAACGTTTACTTGGCGCGGGGTAGGAACATTGGATACTATGCTGCTTTCTTGGTTAATTACAGGAAACCCATTAACCGGACTTAAAATTGGGCTCTCGGAACTTTTGACAAAAATGATTTTATATTATCTTCACGAACGCGTTTGGTACCGCACCAATTATGGACTGCCAAGCAGAAATTAATTTTTATGGAAGAAAATATAATTACACATAATTTTAGCATTACACAAAAGGAAAGAGCCCAATTAAAAAAGCACAGCCCTCTTTTAATTTGGTTTACCGGCCTGTCAGGTTCCGGAAAATCTACTATTGCAAATGCCCTCGAGAAGGCACTTTTTGCACGTGGTTTCCACACGTATTTATTGGATGGTGACAACGTGAGAAAAGGACTGAACAACAATCTTTCCTTTTCCCCGGAAGACAGGACCGAAAATATTCGCCGTATTGCTGAAGTAGCCAATTTAATGATAGACGCCGGTTTGGTTGTAATAGCTTCATTTGTGTCACCATATCGCGAAGATCGTGAAAATGTAAAGCGGATTGTAGGTTATGAAAATTTTGTGGAAATTTTTGTGAACACCCCTATTGAAGAATGCGAACGCCGTGATGTAAAGGGTTTGTATGCAAAAGCCCGCGCTGGTGAAATAGAAAATTTCACAGGCGTAAATGCTCCCTACGAAGCACCCATGGCGCCCGATGTTGAGATTAATACAACTGTGGTTTCTGTGGACGAAGCGGTTTCATTAATTTTGAGAGTGATTGGCAAGAGAATTAAAATTTGAGTAAGTGAATTTGTGAATTTGTGAATATGTAAATATGTGAATTTGTGAATTGGGATTCATTAAAACAAGCAGACTCACAAACTCACAGATTCAAATCTAAGAATTAAAAAAATGAGTAAATACTATTTAAGTTATTTGGATGAACTGGAATCTGAAGCCATCTATATTCTTCGTGAAGTTTGGGCGCAGTTTCAAAATCCTGTGATATTATTTTCTGGTGGAAAAGATTCCATTCTGGTTACGCATTTGGCGAAGAAAGCTTTCTTTCCTTCCAAAATTCCCTTTCCATTGATGCATGTGGATACGGGACACAATTTTCTCGAAACCATTCAATTTCGTGATGACTTAATAAAAGAATTGGGTGCTCAGCTTATTATTGGGTCAGTTCAAGAATCTATCGATGCAGGCAGAGTTGTCGAGGAAAAAGGAAAAAATGCTACTCGCAATTCGCTTCAAATCACAACTTTATTGGATGCTATTGAAAGCAATAAAGTAGATTGTGCAATAGGAGGCGGAAGACGCGATGAGGAAAAAGCCCGTGCGAAGGAACGTTTCTTTTCGCATAGGGATGATTTTGGCCAATGGGACCCAAAAAACCAACGCCCCGAACTATGGAATTTATTGAATGGAAAACATTTTGAAGGCGAACATTTCCGTGCTTTTCCTATTAGCAATTGGACCGAAATGGACGTTTGGAATTATATAAAGCGGGAGGATATAAAAATTCCTTCCCTATATCTGGCGCATCAGCGCGAAGTAGTTTGGCGAAATGGTTCGTGGATACCCGTTTCAGAATTTTTGAAATTGGAAGAAGGCGAAGAAATTCAAAAAAAGAAAATCCGCTTCAGAACCTTGGGCGATATTACCATTACAGGCGGAATAGAGTCTGAAGCTGATACTTTGGAAAAAATTGTAGCAGAAGTAGCCGCCATGAAACAAACCGAACGCGGTAACCGTTCAGATGATAAAAGATCTGAAACGGCAATGGAGGATAGGAAGCGGCAGGGGTATTTCTAAAGGTGAATTAGTGAATTTGTGAATCAGTGAATAAGAAAAATTATGAAATCACATAATGATTTAAAGGTTTATCAAGAAGCGATGGATTTAGTAACTGAAATTTACAGGATCACTAACAGTTTTCCAGAGTTAGAAAAATTTGGTCTCACAAGTCAGATGCGCCGTTCAGCAATTTCTATTCCTTCTAATAGTTCGGAAGGAGCTGCTCGGGAATCTAAAAAGGAATTTAAAAGATTTTTATACATCAGTTTAGGTTCCGCAGCCGAATTGGAAACCCAAATAGAAATTTCATTTAGACTAAATTTTATAGAAGATTCAAATATTTTAAAAGATAAAATCTTTTTTATCAAAAGAATGCTGATAAAATTAATTCAAAGTATAAAAGATTAATTAGTGAATTGGTTTATGGATTACAGGAATTCATTAATTTAAAAACTAGCAGACTCACAAACTCACAAATTCACAAACTCACAAACTAACAAACTACCAAACTCACCGATTCACAAATTCACAGACTCACTACCATGCAAATTGACAAAAACCAATTACTAAGATTCACCACCGCAGGAAGTGTGGATGATGGCAAAAGCACATTGATAGGAAGACTGCTCTATGACAGTAAAGCCATTTTTGAAGATCAGCTGGAAGCAGTAGAAAATACAAGTCGTAAAAAAGGCCACGAAGGGGTTGATCTAGCTTTGTTCACTGACGGACTTCGCGATGAGCGGGAGCAGGGGATAACGATTGATGTGGCTTACAGATATTTTACCACCCCAAAACGAAAATTTATAATCGCCGACACACCGGGCCACATTCAATACACCCGAAATATGGTTACGGGTGCTTCCACCGCCAATGCAGCGTTGATATTGGTTGATGCCCGCCACGGAGTGATTGAACAAACCAAACGTCACGCATTTATTGCTTCCCTATTACAGATTCCGCATATAATAGTCTGTATCAACAAGATGGATTTGGTAGATTATTCCGAAAAAATATATGAAAATATCATTAACCAGTTCGAGGAGTTTTCATCAAAGCTTTATGTGAAAGATATTCAATTTCTTCCCATTAGTGCTTTGGATGGCGACAATGTTGTAAATCGTTCTACAAACATGGATTGGTACAAAGGTGCGCCTCTACTGTACACTTTGGAAACCATGCACATAAGCAGCGACATCAATAAGATAGACGCACGTTTTCCCGTGCAAACAGTTTTGCGTCCACAACGCGAAGGTTTTATTGATTACAGAGGTTATGCTGGTCGCGTGGCCAGTGGTATCTTTAGGCCGGGCGATGATGTAGTGGTATTGCCTTCTGGTTTTACTTCAAAAATTAAAAGTATAGATACCATGGACGGTTCTTTAGATGAGGTTTTTGCGCCTATGTCCGTCGCCATTACTTTGGAAGATGATATAGACATAAGCCGTGGCGATATGATTGTAAAAGAGAACAATCAGCCCAAGGCAGTCCAGGAATTTGACGCTATGCTATGTTGGTTCAACAATGATCCCGCACGTCCCCGTGCAAAATATACCATAGTGCATACTTCCAACGAGCAAAAAGCAATGATAAAGGAAGTGGTATATAAAATTGACATAAACACATACGCCCGCGAGGAAGAGGAAAAAGTGTTAAAGATGAACGATATTGCCAGAATCAGCATTAGAACCACTCGACCGTTAATGGTGGATGAGTATCGCGACAATAGGCTTACCGGTAGTTTTGTTTTGATTGACGATGCAACGCATGAGACTGTTGCGGCGGGGATGATTGTTTAGGTTATAAATTCTGAAAGAATGAAGCTGAATAACCTTCTTCCTCTCTATTTATTATTTTAATAAAATGGCAATGCGTAAGCTTCCAAAAATTTCAGCTTCTTCTTATCAATAATTAATTCTTGTTCAAGTTTTTTTGAATTTTGATTTTTTTATTTCGACATATTCTTTTTAAAGAACCTCTTTACTTTTTTTCCATTTCAAAAGGCCGGAAAAGAAAGTGTCAAGAGCAGATTGATATTTTTGCTTGGGATCACCTACGTGGAAGTCTAACCAGGCTAGCCAAAATGTTTCTAAACAGCTATAGAGTTCCGGATCAATTTTTTCAAATGCTTCAAAAAATTTATCATAGTTGTATTCCGGATTGTTGGAAGTTTTCATGGAATAGAAATTACCGATGTATTTATCGACAAAATCACTGCTATAAATTCCACCCTGTTCATACTTTTGCTGAAGATTTTGAAGTTCATTCTCTTCCATAACCTTCTTGTCAAAATCACTTACGAAACGTTCATTTTTTAAACCTCGTTCCAAATAGAAAGGAAGCATCTTTATATGTTCCAGACAGTTGCCCAAATGTTTTTGTAAAGAGGCGGAGAAAATGTCGCTTAGTGATACATATTTCCGTACCCATTCCTTTATATCCTTCGCTATCATTACGTCTTTGCTTTTCATATAAACGTGTAAAAGCTCGTGGGTAAAAGAATGCGGATTAAGGTCTTCCGTATCAACTTTAATTGTAACGTCCTTCCCGTCAAACGATGTTGCGTATCCTAGTTTTTCGGCCTTCTTAATTTTCAAATTATATTGCCGATCCATCGCTTTAACGAGATCGGTGTTTCTATTATCTACAAGGGATTTAAGTATTTGCTTCATAAACAACAATTGTAAGGTTATATAAAATTAATGCTATCCTGCCAGCCATTTTTTCATCTTGATATTTCCTTAACAGGTAAAATATTGTTAAGAAAATAGGCCCAAAAAAATGGTGTTAACCCTATCAAAGAGAGATAGTTAAAACTTAATTAATTAACTATTTATTTTTTTAAAATGTGTGGGAAGAAGCTTACTTTAGAAGTATTAATAATTTAAAAAAGAATTGCTATGAAAAATTCAAATGAAAATCAGGAACAACAAAGGAATCAGAACCAACGTGATCAGAACCAACGTGATCAAAACCAACAAGACCAGAACCGACAAGGTCAGGGCCAACAAAGTCAAGGTCAACAAGATCAGAATCAGCGCGATCAAAATCAGCGCGATCAGAACCAACGAGATCAGAACCAGCGTGATCAAAACCAACGAAATCAAAACCAAAGAAACCAATAGAAATTGGTTGTAGCTTTACAAGGATCTAAATCAGATTTTGATTTAGGTCCTTTTTTTTTGCACTATTCCAAAGGAAAAAAATATAAGGGAAAGAGGCAGGCACATTTTCTGCTAAATAGATAGCGCAGTAGCTGAACAGAAAAGCCATCCTTTATAGTGGGATGGCTTTTCTTCTATTATTAAAGGAGGTGTTACTGTTTAATCAATTTATACACTCCGGTTTCCCCTCCTGATAGAACTTTCATGAAATAATGCCCAGCGGAAAGATTTGTAACATTTAGCTGTGCACTTTTTGCTCCTATGCCTTGCTCCACTACTTTCTGACCCAACAAATTGTAAATTGCTATCTTTTCCACAGTGTTATTCGCACTTATATGTAATACGTTTTCCACGGGATTTGGATAATATTTTAAGCCCTCTATAGCATTGTCTGCTATTGCCAATACAGCTGTCTGAAATGTAAAGGGACCAGACCATGTACTGGTTCCAGTCCCGCCACAATCGGATTGTACGTAATAGTCATAGGATGTATTAGGAGTTAAGCCATCCAACAAATACGGCTTTTCCTCTACTACAAATGATGTTCCTGTACCGGGTGTAAAACCAGTTAGGCCCCATTCAATATTCCATGTCGTAGCCGTACCATTTTCCGTCCAATCCAAGGTAGCGGAAGTTAATTGAATATCCATTGCTGTTTGGTCACTTGGCGTGGTACATGGATCAGTTCCCCATGAAATTAAAGCGTAACCGCCATAACCCGAACCCGGATCGCTACCGATTCCATTCCCGCCACCGCCACCGCCGCCATAGGACATTCCATTGGCTGCAGGTCGCCCCAAGTATTTTAGTTTTCTTCAATTTTCTTCGTTTAAAGTATAGTTAATTCCTGTAAAAAGCGCTTTATGGGGAATTTTATATTTTTTTAATGGTTAACCCAAGATAAGGTGTGGTATCTTTGCGGACTTAAAATGACGAAAGGATTTTAGTTTAACGATTCAATTTTGAAGAAATATTTCAACATTTTTAAAGGGAAAGACGCAAAGGTATTGTTGGAAAATTTTGTGTCCTTATCAGCATTGCAGCTGGTGGGAATTATTCTTCCTTTAATAACATTGCCCTACGTTCTTCGTGTTTTAGGATTTGAAAATTATGGGATAATTGTTTTCGCAGCCTCTTTGATAGCCTATTTTACTGCTTTAACCGATTTTAGTTTTAAATATACAGCTACGCGAGATGTGGCAATTTTTAGAGATAGTCCGAAAAAATTAAATCTAATATACAGTAAGGTTATTACGATAAAGGCGATTTTTCTTCTACTTTCCTTTTTAATTATAACTATTGTAGTTTATAGTTACAAACCCTTTTATGAAAATAGATTGATATATTTTCTCACTGTTCCTATGTTATTGGGACAAGCCCTTTTTCCAGAATGGTTTTTTCAAGGCATTGAAAAGATGAAATATATTACATTTTTAAATTTAGGAATTAAGCTTTTTTTTACCATTTGTATATTTTTTTTTATAAAAGAAGAATCAGATTATTGGATTTATCCATTACTCCAAAGTTCTGGTTTTGTGGGTGCTGGTTTTGTGGGTCAATTTATTTTGATCAAAAAATATAAATTAAAATTCTTGTGGCTAAAGCCAAAAATTATTGTTCAAACAATTAAGGTTAATGTGCCTATATTTATTAATCAATTTGTTCCTACTTTATATAACAATACAAGTACTTTTTTATTAGGTATATTATCAAACAATACTTTCGTCGGTGTATTTAATGCAATTAAAATTATTATTAATTTGTGTGTTAGTTTAATAGAAATATTATCACGAGTATTCTTCCCATTTCTAAATAGAAAAAAGCAAGCTTTCTTTAAATATAAAAAGTTGATGATGGGAGTGTCAGTAATTCTTACAGCTTTATGTCTATTCTCATATAAATTAGTTTTTTGGTATTTGAATATTCAGAATGATAATGCTTTTACCATTCTTGCAATATTAGCATTAGGATTGATAGGATATACTTTATATAATATATACGGCGTAAATTATTTTATAATAAATAGACAAGATAATCTTGTTATGAAAAACACTATTTTTTCATCTTTGATAGGCTTCTTCTTAGCCTTTCCTTTAATTTTTTATTTTGGAATAATAGGTGCCGCGCTCAACTTGAGTCTTTCGCGTTGGATGATGGGTTTAAGGTTATTTTATAAATATAAAAATTTGAAAAAATGAAAATAGCTATACATAACGGCTCTGGTTGGAATCAGAAATGGATAAAATATTGTGAGGGAAAAAATATAAACTTTATCGTAGTTAATTGCTATGATAATAATATTATAGTAACCTTAAAGGAAAAAAAGGCAACACATTTAATGTGGTATTTTCACCATAATCTCCCTGCGGATATTCTAATGGCAAGAAATGTTTTATACGCTGCAGAAAAGATGGGGCTTAAAACATTCCCTAATTTTGATACTAGTTGGCATTTTGATGATAAAGTAGCCCAAAAGTATTTGTTAGAGGGCGTGGATGCGCAAATGGTGCCATCGTATGTATTTTATAATGAAAAGATGGCGAATGTTTGGCTGCGAGATGAAGCTTCCTTTCCATTAATAGCAAAACTTAGACGCGGTGCAGGTTCTTATAATGTAATTCTCCTTAAAAATTTGGGTGAAGCAAAAAGATATACTGCTAAAATGTTTGGCAAAGGTATTCATCCTTCACCTGGTTATATCTCTGATGTAAAGAATAAATTGAAAGTAGCAAAGAATTGGACAGGAATAAAAAAAAGACTTAAAAAAGCTCCTAATTATTTTAAAATGGTTTTTAAAGGAAAAAAGGGATTTCCACGGGAAAAGGGGTACGTTTATTTTCAAGACTTTATTAAAGACAACAAAAGTGACCTTAGAGTTGCCATTGTAGGAGATTACATTTGGGCGTTCAAAAGGATTGTGCGTGAAGGCGATTTTAGAGCTTCAGGAAGTGGTGTTATAGCGTATACTAATTTGAACCTATCTATTAATATAGTTAAGGATTTGCACATACTTTCTAAAAAAATGAAAAGTCAGTCCATAGCGTTTGATGTTATTTTTGATGTAGAAAAATATTTAATTGTTGAAATTAGCTATGGATATTCAAGCGAAGCAATTTTTGACTGCCCTGGTTATTGGAATTCAAATTATGTTTTTGTAAGTAAAAAACTTTATCCTGAAATCGTTATTATTGAGAATATAATCAATAATTAAATGGTCAAATTATTGAGTCTTTTGTTTCTGAATGAATTTTATAAGATATGAAAATCAATTTAAATTTTAAATATCTCTATGTTCTTATATTAATTGTTCTCTTTCCATTCGATCAATTATTTACATCTTTTTTTCCAAATTTTCCAATTTCACCTTTTCGTATTCTTTTTGTATTGATTGCCTTATTATTTTATAAGTACAGATTAAATGAATTGAATGAGACAAAGTCTATCTGGAAGGTGTTTTTGATTTATTCAATGTTAGCTCTATTATCAATGCTTTGGAGCTCAGAGCCAGAAAAATCTATTTTATATGCCTTGCAATTAATAATTTCTATTATGTTTTGTTTGGTAGCTGTTTGTGAATTATCGCGGCGTCCTAATTTTTATAAAGATATTACTTTTTATACAAGTTTATTTGGTGCACTTGTGGCGTTATTAAGCTTAATGGGAGTTTTTAGTGAAAGAGAGTTAAGTAGCGACTATAGGTTATCATTCTCGAATATTGGTTTAAATGCCATTGCTATTTCAATAGGGTACACATTTGTTTTGGGAATTACTGGGATTTTTTCTAAATATCATAGTGTTTTACGTAAAATAATTTTAATTATTTCATCACTAACTATATTTTACTTCTTAATGCGTACAGGTACAAGGTCTAGTATTTTTGGTGTTATAATTGCTTTATGCATAGGTTATTTTATGTCGTTTAAGATTGCAATGAATAATGTGTTGCGTTTTATTGTGGCATTGATTGTTATGTATATTGCATTTAATAGAATAATAATTTCTTATTTGGGAGATAGTTTGAGAAATAGGATATTTAGCTTTGGAATAGAAGAAGTAGAAAGTGATTCAAGAGGAGATCTGTGGGGAATTGCTTACAATTATTTTTCAGATAATCTTATAGGAACAGGAGCGGGAAACGAAGAAATTGCATATG
>Ga0209344_10002760_pt1 | contig 18744 bp, 19 predicted proteins | sample Cruoilmetagenom6_FD_187293 | JGI IMG/M metagenome (GOLD analysis project Ga0209344, IMG submission 187293) | Oil polluted marine microbial communities from Coal Oil Point, Santa Barbara, California, USA - Santa Barbara Oil Seep Sample 6 (SPAdes)... | ecosystem: Environmental > Aquatic > Marine... | reverse complement strand
AGGCGGAACGGCAAAGCGACAGCCATTTTGCCGCCCAACGGAAGGCGACCATTCTGGAACGCGGGGCGAATGAATCTGACGTTGTATCAGCACTTAGATATTTCCTTCACGCCCCTTCTGTAACGGGTCAGTTGATCTGTACAGATGGTGGTCAGCACCTTGGCTGGAAGACAAAAGACATCTTGGGATTGCAGTAACAGCCGGAAGTTTTGCACTTTTGATTGAATGGTTAAGAAATTATTGCGAAATGTTTAATGTTTTCAGTGTTTTGGGTGGGTAATAAAAAATTACCCCACAATAACAGTGACTTGCAAAACTGCCTAAAAAATAGGCATATTGGCGAAGCAGGCCGAAAACAAAGGAAAATTACCGATCGCGGAAAGTTATACGCAGAGTTATCCACAGAAAACGTGGACATGATTCCTCTTGATTGCGGTGTCATAAGGTTGCAGCAAACTATGAGAATCACAGCTGAGAATTCATGACTGATCCAATCGACAACGCACCAATTCAAACCGGGCATGAGGTAATCCAATCTTACCTTAAGACCTTGGATGGCTCTCCCGGGGTTTACCGGATGCTCGATCCGCAGGCGCGTGTTCTCTATGTTGGCAAAGCACGTAACCTTAAGGCGCGGGTGTCGAACTATTCGCGTTCCACCGGTCATACGGGCCGGATTTCGCGGATGATTGCGAATACAGCGTCGATGATGTTTCTGACGACCGCCACGGAAACCGAAGCCCTGTTGCTTGAGCAGAATCTGATCAAGCAGCTGAAGCCTAAGTTCAACGTGCTGTTGCGGGATGACAAGAGTTGTTTTTATATCCTCGTGACCAAAACCCATGATTTTCCGATGATCAAAAAACATCGTGGCGCAAAGCGGGAAAAAGGTGCGTATTACGGCCCATTCGCCAGCGCCGGTGCCGTCAATCGGACTCTGGCCCAATTGCAGCGTGTGTTTCAGCTACGCAATTGTTCGGACGCGATGTTTGAGGGGCGCACACGTCCGTGTCTGCAGTACCAGATCAAACGCTGCACCGCACCGTGTGTGGGGCAAATCACCAAAGCGGACTACGCGGTTTCGGTGTCAGACGCGGAACGATACTTATCTGGCAAATCGACCGACATTCAGGAAAAGCTGGCGGGGCAGATGTCCGAAGCGTCGGACGCTATGGAATTCGAACGCGCCGCAGCCTTGCGTGACCGGATCAAAGCGCTCACGCAGGTGCAAACCAATCAGGGGATCAATCCGCGAACAGTAAACGAGGCCGATGTGATAGCCTTGCATCTGGAAAACGGTCAGGCTTGCGTTCAGGTGTTTTTCATTCGGGGTGGGCAAAACTGGGGCAATCGCGACTTCTACCCACGTGTTGGTGCGGACGTTGAGGAAGCCGAAGTTCTTGAAGCTTTCATCGGCCAGTTTTACGATACGAAAGAACCGCCACGGCAATTAATACTGTCCAATCCCATCGACAACGCAGATTTGATGACCGAAGCGTTAAGTGAAAAACTTGGTCGCAAAGTCGAGCTGCTGGTGCCCAAGCGTGGCGAGAAGGCGGAACTGGTGGATGGCGCGGTGCGCAATGCGCGTGAAAGCCTCGCGCGCAAGATGGCCGAAACGGCAACTCAGGCCAAATTACTGAAGGGTATTGCAGAAGCCTTTGATCTGGATGCCGCACCGGGACGAATTGAAGTTTATGATAACTCGCATATTCAAGGTACAAACGCCGTGGGTGCGATGATTGTCGCTGGCCCGGAAGGGTTGATGAAGAACCAGTACCGCAAATTTAACATTCGGGGGGAAGATCTGACTCCGGGCGACGATTTTGGAATGATGAAAGAGGTTCTGACCCGTCGATTCAAACGCTTGTTGAAGGAAGACCCGGATCGCGAGCACGGGATGTGGCCTGATCTGTTGCTCATTGACGGCGGGGCAGGGCAGGTCAGCGCCGTGGCGCAGATCATGACGGAATACGGGGTGACAACTATTCCGATGATCGGCGTCGCCAAAGGTGTGGATCGTGATCACGGCAAAGAAGAATTCCATCGTGTTGGCAAACGTCCTATGGCGCTGCAACGCAACGACCCCGTTTTGTATTTTGTCCAACGCTTGCGTGACGAGGCGCATCGATTTGCGATTGGTACACACCGCGCCAAACGTGCCAAGGCGGTTGGTGCGACACCCTTGGATGATGTGCCGGGCGTGGGCGCAGCACGCAAAAGGGCGTTGTTGGCGCATTTCGGATCGGCTAAGGCGGTTGGCCGGGCCAATTTGGCGGACCTCAAAGCGGTCGATGGTGTTTCAGCGGCGTTGGCGCAAAAGGTCTATGATTTCTTTCACGACAAGGGGTGATCTGAGCGTCTTCCCCTTGGTGATTTATGCGGATAGAAATGCACTATGAAATGGACGGTTCCAAATATTCTCACGACGATGCGCTTGTTGGCCGCACCCGGCGTGGCGCTCATGTTTCTCTATTTCAACCGACCGTGGGCGGATTGGTTCGCACTGGTGTTGTTTGTGACGGCAGCAGCAACCGATTGGTTTGATGGATATCTGGCCCGTGCTTGGAAACAGGAAACCAAACTGGGTGCGATGCTTGATCCAATTGCCGACAAGGCGATGGTCGTTGTCGCGCTGATGGTCATTGTCGGATATTCCAGCATGTCACCATGGTTGGTCTTACCGGCCACTGTCATATTGTTCCGCGAAGTATTCGTATCGGGGTTGCGTGAATTTCTGGGTGATACGGCCGGAACATTGAAAGTGACCAAATTGGCCAAATGGAAAACCACGGCCCAGATGGTGGCCATCGCCACTCTGTTTGCGCAGGGCGTATTCGAACACTATTTCGGGATGTCGATATACGGTATGGACGATGCCTTGGTGCGCGACATAATAGCGGGCCGCGAGGAAGATTTGCACGGGTTGTGGTGGAAACTCAAAGGCATGATTTGGGCCGGTCATGCAGGGTTATGGCTGTTGTGGCTTGCGGCGGCCTTAACCTTGATTACAGGGTTTGATTATTTTGTGAAATCCGTGCCGCACCTGAAGGACGAAACGTGATGAACGTTCTCTATTTTGCCTGGGTTCGCGAACGTATCGGGCGCCCTCAGGAAAACATTGAAACGGCAGCGGAAACCGTTGGCGATCTGGTTGCAGAGCTTCGCTTGCGTGAACCGCGTTACGAGGCAGCATTCGCAGATTTGTCTGCGTTGCGGGTGGCCGTTGATCAAGAACTAACAGATTTTAAAGCATCGATAAAAGGTGCTCGTGAGATTGCATTCTTTCCTCCCATGACGGGGGGGTAAGCGTGGATATTCGCGTTCAGGAGGCGGCTTTCGATCTGGGTCAAGAATCCAACGCATTTGCGTCACGTCAAAACGGGATGGGTGCGATTGTTACGTTTACTGGTGTGGTTCGCGATCTGGAAGGCGGCGATCTGCACCACATGGAGATCGAACATTACCCCGGCATGACGGAAAGCGCGTTAACGGATATTGCAAAAGACGCCACTGACAGATGGAGCCTTGGGGATGTGTTGGTGATACATCGCCATGGCAAGCTTGGCCCGAATGATTTGATCATGATGGTTGCGACGTCTTCGCGTCACCGTGTTGATGCTTTTAAGGCGGCTGAATTTCTGATGGATTTCCTAAAGTCACGCGCGCCTTTCTGGAAAAAAGAAGCAACCAAAGATGGTACGTCCTGGGTTGCCGCTAAGGAAGAAGACGAAGTTGCCTTGGCGCAATGGAAAACCAACCAATAAGCTGGCTTTGACGGCATTCTAGAAGGCACATGCGAGCAATATGAATTCACCTACGGAACGCCTTAAATCCGCCCCTGCCCGCCGCTCGCGGGGGCCGCGTTTTTGGTGGAGAGTTCTGTTCCGCGTTTTAAGTGAAAGTGACAAGCGCAATTTGAGCCTGATCGCTGCGGGCGTAGCATTTTATGCATTGTTATCGCTTTTTCCTGCCTTGGCTGCGCTGATCGCCTTGTGGGGGTATTTTGCGGATCCCGCGGTGTTACAGGGGCAATTGGATATGGCGGAACAATTGTTGCCGTCAGATGCATTCGCCATTTTGGGTGATCAGGTGGCAAGACTGGTCGCGGCCAACAGTTCAACCCTGCAGCTGACTAGCTTGATATCTATTCTCGTTGCGCTTTGGACCGCGCGCAGTGGTGTTGCGGCATTGATCCGTGGTTTGAATTCGATCTATGGCGAACCACACAGGGCCAATCCAATCAAACGTTATGTCGTAGCGATCGCGTTGACCTGTTCCCTGATTGTCGTCCACATCGTTGCCTTGTTATCGATCGTGCTGTTGCCACCTCTTCTTGCTTATCTTGCGGTGCCCGGTCCTGTTGAAACGATGATATCAGCGGCCAAATGGGTCGCCGTTTTCATGGTCGTCTTTTTTGGAATATCGTTACTTTACCGATATGGACCCAATCGCGGGAAATCCAAAACGCCATGGGTTACCGCTGGGGCGGTCATTGCAATGATTGTGTGGACCACTGGATCAGCTGCTTTTTCCGTGTTCTTGCAGAATTTTGGAAATTTCAACGAGGTTTACGGATCACTGGGCGCAGTGGTTGCATTGTTGTTTTGGTTGTACCTTAGCGCTTATGTTGTGCTGCTCGGGGCGCAACTGAATGCAGTTTTGCATGACCAAAAGCACGAGCCGGGCAATTGAACTTGTGCGATTATTCTTGAGTGCCCTGCATGGCCGATAAAATCAACATAAGCGCATCTGATTGATTTCGGTTCATGTCCGAGGACATGACACGTTCAATCAACAATTCTGGCGTGTCGCGATGTTGCAAAACATCAACTGCAGTCATGTCATGCGATAACCGGCACGACAAATCAGTATAAAAGTGATCGTTTAAATACCCAGACCATTTCGAAATTCTTGGGTTGTCTGCACCGGTCAAAACATCTTGAACCGCCTCGCGCAATTCAAGGTCAACACCGTCACAAGGCATGGCTTGCGCGGCGCCAGCGACCAAAAATGGTGCAACAACGATGGCCCGAAATAGATTTTTCATGAAACAAACTCCTTGCTGGTTTGGTCGTGTTGGGCAAGTTGGCCGCGTACTTCATCGAGGTATTCGGCAAAGTAGTTCTCGACCGTGCCTTTTGATTGAACAATTTTCGAATAATATGGGGTCGTAATACGTTCCAGAAAACCCGCAGCCTCCAAAGTTTCGATTACCCGGCGCCCGGTTTCAGGTGAAAATAACATGATTGTGAGGCGCTGAATGTCGGCTTGGTCTAACCCGGGCGTTGTAGACAAAAGGTTCGCTTTCGCCTTGTGCACTTGAATCATACTGAAAATTCCGCGCTTCAATCTCGGCACTTCCAACCCCATCAATTTTCGCCGACCCGGATCATTAATCAATTCGTTCAATTGTTCGTTATGGGTCAGGATGTAGGTTTCCAACCGATCTGGCTGGGCGATCAAATTGAAACTTCGCAGCAAAAAAAAGAATTCACCCAATACAAATACATTCTCACTGCGCAGCTTTTGCAACAGCAATGGATCGGGGTTCACAGAGGCCAGACAAAGTTTATTATGGAATTCTGTCTTGGCTCGGCGCAAACTCTCTAAAGTGCGTATGTGTGTTACATTGGTCATGATGTCTATTTGGCAGTTAAAAGGCGATTACACGAGTTGAAAGTGCCAACTAAATATTAGTAGGGCAACTTTAAATTGGTTTGACCTACCACAGTTGAGTGGCGCTTGGGAATGGCCTATCTGTTTGTCAGACACACACCGAATGTACCAAAAGGGAATACCAAATGTTTAAAACTCTTAAAGCCACAGCAATCGTTCTTTTGACGTCCACCGCAACATTCGCTTTCGCTGACACCGCTGGTTTGGACGGTTTCCGTGCTTTGACTGCAGTTGAGGTCGTCGAAAAAGAAATGACCGCCGTCCTTAAGCCCATTATCGTTGCCGACGAAGCCAGCGCCTCCAAGGGTGTATTGAGCACGGGCGATCGAATTTCTTTTGAAATCGATGGCGTCGAAGGGTCCAAAGTTTACATCATGAATATGGATTCTGAAGGCACCATTCAAATGATTTACCCCAACAAGTTTGTTGACGGTGGAATGGCCCAAGAAGAAGAAATGATGATGGTTCCCGCGATGAACGCGAATTACGAATTCGAAGTCAGTGGTGCGGGCGGTACCGAAGTGGTGAAAGTTATAGCGATTGATGGCGAAAGCAGTGCATTTGATGCTTTGATCACCAGCCTGTTTGACACAGAAAAGGCATTTCCCCGCGCGATCCTGCCAGCCGAGAAAACGACCGAAGCTTTGAGCGATTTCTTTGCTGCTTCCGGTAACGCCCAGATCCGCGAAGCTACACTGGAATATGTTATCGCCAAGTGATCGAACAATGAGGGAAGGGAGAACCAAAATGCAAAGTTATCAACTCAGCAAAACGGCGATGCGCAGCACACAGGCCCTGACCCTCGCCCTGCTCTTGGCTTTGGGCACAACAGCAAAAGCAGAAACCATCTGCGCAGATTTGCCCAAGCTTTTGACCGAAACGGCAGACAAATCGCAAATTCATTGTGCGTTGACCAAGAGCCACGCCAGTTCGATGAGCCGAAGCATTTCAATTGTTGAAACTGAACCTGAAGTTGAGGGCGTCGGGTTTGCAATAAACTTTGAATTCGGAAGCGCGGAGTTGACGAAAGAATCTAAGGCTCTTTTGGCCACAGTCGCCGAAGTGATTGCAGAAGACGAAATCTTGCGCAAATCAGCGTACTTCATTGACGGTCATACCGATGCAGTTGGAAGTGCTGATGCAAATCAGGCCCTTGGCCAGGAACGTGCCGAAGCCGCAGCAGCAAAGCTTTTGGGAGGTGTGGATTTTGCTTTGTCTCTAAAAGTGCGTAGTTTCGGTGAAACGGAACTTCTCGATCCGGACAAACCAAATTCAGCAGACAACCGTCGTGTTGAAATCACACCAGTTTCCTTGGAGTAATGATCATGACCGTATTTGAGAAACCCGTTTTGAATAACGGAGGCACACTAAGGGCCATGATCTTACTGACATGCGGTTTGCTGGTTCAAGGCTGCGCAAACGGATTGCCGCATTACAGCGGACCCAAAAAGGTGCCAACCGAACAGGCTGCTGTTTCCAACGCCAATCCCCTGGCTGCGACAAACACGGTGAAGCCGAAAAAGAGGACATCAGTGAAACGCACAGCTACTTCCATACCAGCCCGAAAAGACATCGCTCTGAGTGTCACCTATATGGTGCGGATCCTTGTACCCGCAGGGTCTGAATTGACGGTAAGCGCTGCCGGGGCCGGTGGTAGTGCGCCATCGATCAAGACCACCAAAACCCAATCTGGCCCGCCCTATGTGATTGACCTGCCGGTCGACACCGCCGAAGATGCATACCCAATGACAGTGAACGCAACTTTGACGTCCAAGCTGGGTCATGTCCTAACCGGCAACGTTGTTTTGCAAGAGCGTCCAAGTGCGTCGGTCGAAATCACCATGTCGCCAAAGTCGTAAACCGGAGAGTTTGTTATGAAAAAAATAGTTTCCGCAGCAATTTGTGCAAGCGTGGTCGCATTAACGCCTGTTACGGCGACGGCCGAATGTATCAAGGCGTTTATGACGGGTTATGACGAATACTATCAGGGTCAGACCGTTTCCAAGCCTTCGTTTCGCGTGAACGAATTGCTCGTCCTGTGTTTCACGCCTTCGCAAGGCGGTTTCGTTGCGGTGTTTGACGCGCCTATCGAGGGGGATTTCCAGCAACTTTATCCCAATGTTTTGACACACCCAAATGGCGAAACCTACGCCGAAGTCGAGGCCGGAAAGCAATACTGCTTTGGTGGTCAGGACACATTCCCGCTTTATCATCCACAGGATGAAGGGATTGGTATTGGCAAAATCTCAATCGCGTTGACCAACAAAGAAAAAGATCAGTTGGACAACAGCGATTACGCGATACCCGGGCAGACTGTTAAGAAAAACACGATGAACCTGCATTTGAGCAACCATGTCAAATCGTCGGCGAAATGTTCAGCCCGCGATGTGACGTACCTCGATTATCGCATCACCAATTGATTGGAGATACATTATGAAACGATTTTTTTCGAAACTTTTGTCCGCCACGTTCCTTTTGCTTGGTTTGTCCTCAATGGCAATCGCCCAAGCGCAAATGCAATGTATAGATCCAATTTCCGATAAACAGGTGATGCGCATTGTAAACGGAGACCGTGCCAAATCGAGCGAATGGCCATTTATCGTGGCGCTTTTCAACATGTCATACGGATACCAATATTGCGGTGGTTCGCTGATCGCTCAGCAATGGGTGCTGACCGCGGCGCATTGTTGGGGCGACGATTACAAAACCGGCAAAACGTATAGCCGTGACGAAATTAAAAACATCAGCGGGGACCTGGTTGTTCTGCGTGCGGCCACGGATGGAACATATAGCAACGGTAGTGAACGTGCAGGCATAGAACAGGTGATTTTGCATCCCGGGTATAATCCTAACGATGCAAATGTGCATGATGTCGCGCTTATCAAACTGGCAAAACCGATGAATATTCCCAATAGCCAACTGGCTATCTTGCCGACCAAGGCGCAAGAGGCAAAGCTTGCGGGAACACACACCTGTTCCGAAGTGGCCGGTTGGGGCACGCTGGAATCCGGCGCCGATCAAGGGTCCAGATACCTGATGGATGTGACGGTCAAACAGCTTCCAACTAAAACCTGTGCAAACAGCTATGATGGTATTCGCCCGAAACAAGGCCCACACCTGTGCGCGGGTTTCGAAGAAGGCGGCAAAGATTCCTGTCAGGGTGACAGTGGTGGCCCATTGATCGTTCGTGACGGCCCAACCGGGTACCTGCAGGTCGGTGTGGTCAGCTTTGGGCGCGGATGCGCGTGGGAAGGTTTCCCAGGCGTGTATGCACGGGTTTCCGATCACCGCGATTGGATATTTAAAACTGTCGCTGCGCATAACTGAAGCTGGACATGATGCAGCGACTGGTCGCACACCTTGGGTTAATCTTGATTGGTGTGGTGTTTTTCACCGCGCCAGTCAAAGCCCAGTGTTCAGGCCCCTATCAATTTTCAGTCGAAGAAATGGAGGTAAATGTACTTCAGCAAGTGCTGCAAACCACCCGGGACGAAATTGAACGGTTTTTTGATTTCGAATTTAATGCGTTTTGTTTGGACGAAGAAGAATACGGCGCTTATTTCGACGTGGAAAAGAACACTCTGGTTGTAGGGATCGAGTTTTTCCTTGAGGTGGCAAACCCGCCGGGCAACATCAACCGCGCCATCGCGGTTTTAGCCCATGAAGCGGCGCATGCGTTTCAAACCAAACATGGGCTTTTGAATATGCTGGTGGAAACCAACCCGCACCGGGTGAAGTGTATCGAATTGCATGCCGATTTTTTAGCGGGCGGTTACATGGGGTGGCGGTCGCGAATTTATGATATTGAAGAAAGTAACATAACCGAAATGTTCTATAACCTTGGCGATGATTACACGACCACGGACGGGCATCACGGATTAGGACCAGAGCGATTTTTATCGTTCCGGCAGGGGTTCCGGACAGTGACGGATGATGAAATTACACTATCAAGTATGGGGATTGCATATGTTTCTCAAGCAACTTGCGATGAATAGATTTGGTGCGATTGCTGTTTTTTGCATGGCGGTAGGTTTTACTGTCAGCGCAGATTCTGCCGCGGCGCAACAGTTTAAAATGAATATCGGCTGTCCAAGTCTGGGCAGTTCAAACATTGGTCAATACACGATCGATCAGTTGAACCAGCTATGTCACAACAGTAACGGTTCTGGCGGTGGGTCAAGTTCAAGCTCGAACTCCACGCAGCCTTCCCAAGTCTCGTCTGCCGAAAACGGGGCCGCGCTCAGCTGTGGCCAACACAAGGCTTTGGCGGCCTTCGCCCGGATGAATCCCGGCTTTGTCGAAGGCGAAACGTCGCAAGTCATTGTCGACAAATATTGCAGTGGGAAACCTGACAGCGCGGCGCCGGGCGGAAGCCAATCGGGTGGTGATCAATTGAGCGGCATTTACAAATTTGAACGCGGGTATCACACGCAGTATTCTGGCTCTAAGAAAAAAATCTGCCGATCCTACTATTCCGGCGACATCTTTGTTCACAGTGGTCGGGTTCAGTTCACGTCTGGTGGGCATACGTGGCACGGTACGATTTCACAGAATTCTTACATCTCAATTACGCGGGATGGGGTGACACCTCGGCCAAAGAACCCGACAAGTATTACCGGTCCGGTTCAAAACGCGGAGCTGTATAATGGCTACTGCGGAAAAGGTTTCTTCCGCGTTTCAAAAAAGTAGGTGCAAATGTTTGATTTTCTGAAGGTTTTTGGTTTGAGTGTTGCGTTGAGTGTTGCGTTGAGTGTGGGAACAGTTGGCGCTGCTCTGGCTCAGGATGGTGACGATGGGTGTCTTGGCGTGTCGGATTTGCGTGACAAGGATATTCGTCGCAACATGGCGCAGTTGGGCCCTGACAGCGGGATTTGCCTGTCCGAACTGGAATTTTCAGAAAACGGTCTCAACTGGCGATTGACAATTGCAGAGAACAGTAAGCACCCTAAGGGCTCGACGATCTTCCTGCTGCACGACAACGAAAATTCGGCATTTGATGCGTCGCTCTATGGGATCAAGAAATATGGCGGCAAACTTGTCGCGGTTGAAGCCGGTGACAAACGGCAGTTCAAGGGGCAGGACCCCAATCGGAATTTCGGGGTTGCGAAATCAACGACAAGCACTTGCCGGGACATGCGCACCAAACCTGCGCCGTTGTTCACCCAATTCCTTCTTGATCTTCATAATGGCAACCTGAACTATATTCTGACGATGCATAACAACGCTAACGGCCATTCCGGGAATGGAGGCAGTGGTGGGATCAGTGCGGCGCGCAACAGCACGGTCATGCATGGTTTGCAGGCACCAAATGGTGGGGATGAGGATGACGCTGTATTGCTGGCGGGCACCAAGCCCTATGACAAGAACAACAGAGCGAAGAAAGCCGTTTCTTATTTCCACAAACAGGGGATTAATGTGATTTACGAACATGTAACGCCTGAGCGGAATGATTGTTCGTTTTCAAATCATGTTGTTCTGACGGGAATTGCGTCCTATTTCAATATCGAAGCCGAACATGGACACACGGCACAGCAAAAACAGATGCTGGATGTTCTGATGAAGTTTCACCGGATGCGCGTGCGTGACAAATCTGTAAACTGATGTCTGATAAAGAGGCTTAACCGCGCATCAATGCGGGCAATTCACCGGTCAGCCCTGCGGCTTCGCGTACAAATCTGCGGCGTAAACCCGGCATCGCGTTGATTGCCCCCATACCAAGGTCCCGGCCGAGGCGAAGCAATGGGTTATCGTTAGAAAACAACTTGTTGCTGAGATCCGTAGCCATAGCAAGCGTCATTGTGTCAAACCTGCGCCATTGTTGGTACCGCTCCAGCACGTCTTGGGCCGCAATGTCCTCACCGCGTTGGCGCGCCTCTTGCAGGACATGGGCCAGTGACCCAACGTCCCTTAATCCGGCGTTCAACCCTTGCCCCGCTATTGGATGCATTCCGTGGGCCGCATCGCCGACCAATGCCAGCCGTTCTGCAACAAACCGATCTGCCAGACTTAACCCCAAAGGATATGTGAAGCGCCCGCCTTTGAGACAGATCTCGCCGAGAAAATCGCCAAACCGCGGGCGCAGAACAGTCAGAAAATCTTCGTCGCTTAGCGCGCTGAATTCGGCGGCTGTTTTTGTTGTTTCACTCCAAACGATGGAAGACACGTTGCCTGGCAATGGCAGTATCGCCAAAGGGCCCGGCGGCATAAAAAATTGATGGGCGACGCCGTTGTGGGGCAGGTCATGTTCGATGGCGCAGACAAGTGCAGTTTGCCCATATCCCCAACCGGTGCGTGTGATACCGGCGCGTGTGGCGGTTCCGGATGCACGCCCGTCTGAACCGACAATCAATCGGCCATTCAGAGCTTTGCCTGAGGACAATTTAATCGTTACGCCATCCGCAGATTGAGATTGCGATACGACTGTATCACCGGAAACTTGCGTTATCCCGGCGGTGCCTTTCATGGTGTCGAGAAAGGCGCGCCGTAGATATCGATCTTCGCACATGTGCCCCATCGGGCCTTCTTCGATTTCTGCATGGTCAAAGTGCATAAAAAATGGTGATGTCGGTCCTTCGCCTGCGCGGCCATCTGTGACCTTGATTTCCAACATTGGTTGGGTTTTTTCGGCGATCCGATCCCATATGCCAATCGCCCGCAGTAACCGGACAGAGGACAGTGCAAGTGCATAAGCGCGCCCATCAAAAGCGGCGTTTGCGCGTATGGTTTCAGGCAATGCATCGACGATTGTCACGCTCAAACCTGATTGTGCCAATGCCAATGCCAAAGCGGGGCCATTCAGGCCGCCGCCAACAATCAGAATATCGCTGTCATGTGTCATATACCAAATATGATAGGTCAGGCGGGATTGTCCATGCGTTGCACTGACGTTATCGTGAAGTTTGAAGAAAATCAGGAGGCATTTGGAATGCAGGAATGGCTGAATATGAGCGCTATGGATTTGGGGCGCGGCCTTGGTTCCGGTCAAATTGATGCCGTTGCCTTGACGCAAACATTCCTCAAGGCAATAGAGGCCCATCCTCATCGTGATCTCATTTATTCTGTCGTAACTTCAGAACGTGCTTTGGCTGAAGCGTCCGCCGCACAGACCCGGGCGCAAAACGGCCAAAGGTTGGGCCCATTAGATGGTGTTCCGATCAGTTGGAAAGATCTGTTTGACAGCGCCGGAGATGAGACCAAATCGGGATCGAATTTATTGGAAGGCCGCGTGCCACACGGGGATTGTGAAGTCTTGCGCAACGCAACCGCGGCGGGCTTGGTTTGTCTTGGCAAAACCCACATGAGTGAGTTGGCTTTTTCGGGCCTCGGTCTCAACCCTAAAACTGCAACACCGCCGTGCGTCAACGATTCCGGTGCCGTGCCGGGGGGGTCGTCATCGGGCGCCGCCGCGAGTGTTGCTTTTGGTCTGGCGGCCTGCGGCATAGGCAGCGACACAGGTGGATCCGTGCGTATTCCGTCGGCGTGGAATGATCTTGTTGGATTGAAAACCACAAGTGAACGTGTGTCGCTGGACGGGGTTGTGCCTCTGGCTGCGCGCTTTGATACGGTTGGGCCGTTGTGTCGAACTGTTGAAGACGCGGCCGCTATGTTGTCTGCTCTGGAAGGTGGGCCTGAGGCAGATCTCACAGGTGCATCGTTGCAAGGTGTACGTCTGGCCGCGCTGCAAACGGTTGTCATGGATGATGTGCGTGATGCGCCATTGGCTGGATATCGTAGCGCAGTTGAACGTTTGCAAGCCGCAGGTGCGATCGTGGAAAAACTCGAAGCACCAGAGGTGGCTGATGCCATGCCTCTGTCGCCCATTTTGTTCACCGCTGAAGCCTACGGCACGTGGTCTATGGTGATCGAAGCAAACCCAGAAAAGATGTTCGCACCCATTCTGGAACGGTTTCGCAGCGGCGCGGATTTTGCAGCTTCAGATTATGTAGCGGCGTGGCACATGCTTGATGGTTTACGTGATGAATGGTCAGCACATGTCGCGGGTTACGACGCGGTTGTAATGCCGACCGCACCAACGTTACCGCCTAACGTGGAACGGTTGCTGACGGACGAGGATTATTACACCACAGAGAACCTGCTGGCCCTCAGAAACACGCGCGTTGCCAATCTGTTGGGTCTGTCCGCGGTCAGTTTACCAACCGGGGTTCCAAGCTGTGGGATCATGTTATGCGGGTCGGCATTTGGCGAGGAAAAGCTTCTGCGCGTAGCCAGAGCCGCAGAAGAAGCATTGAGTTAAACGGTTGGATTTAGGTATTTTTACCAAGAAAAAGCCAGAACTGCCAAAAATACCACAATTGTTGCGATGCCCGGTTGTTTTGCTGGACCTGAGCCGGGCGTTTCGGTAGTTTTGGGTGAAACGGGGCGATAATGATCCCGAACTTTGAGGCAGTTTATTATGTTTCCCGAGCGGTTCTCGAACCTTCCGGCTTATGCGTTCCCGCGCCTGCGGGGTCTGTTGGACGTGCACACGCCCGGTGGTGACGTGTTGCACATGACCATCGGAGAACCCAAACACGCGTTTCCCGCATGGATCACTGACATCATTGTACAAAACGCTGCCGAATTTGGCATGTACCCGGCCAATGACGGAACGCCTGAATTGCAAGGTGCAATCGCTGATTGGGTCAAGCGGCGATACGATGTTGTGCTTGATCCGCAAAAACAAGTGATGGCGCTGAATGGGACTCGTGAAGGGTTGTACAACTCATTGATGGCGCTTTGTCCCGAGCAAAAGGGCGGCCGCCCGGTGGTTTTGCTGCCAAACCCGTTTTATCAGGTCTACATGGTGGGCGCGATTTCGGTGGGCGCGGAGCCTGTGTTTATGCCTGCGACACGCGAAACCGGATATCTGCCGGATTATAGTGCCTTGTCTGAGGATGTTTTGAACCGTGTCGCCGTGGCCTATATTTGTTCACCGAGTAACCCGCAGGGTGCGGTTGCAACACGCGACTATTGGCGCGACCTTCTGGTCCTTGCCGAGCGTTATGATTTCAAGATTTTTGCCGACGAATGTTACAGCGAAATATACCGTGATGTGCCACCGGTTGGCGCTTTGGAGGTTGCCAAGGAAATTGGCGCGGACCCAGAACGCGTGATTGTGTTTCACAGCTTGTCAAAACGGTCCAACCTTCCGGGATTGCGCAGCGGTTTTGTCGCCGGTGGACCTGAAAGCATAAAACGCGTGAAACAGCTTCGGGCGTATGCCGGTGCGCCCTTGCCGATGCCCCTGCAGCGTGTAGCAGAGGCCGTTTGGGCCGATGACGCGCATGTTGTTGAAAATCGCCGCCTTTACGGCGAGAAATATCAAAGGGCAGATGAAATCATGACCGGTGTGCCGGGCTATCAGGGCCCCGAAGCCGGGTTTTTCCTGTGGTTGCAGGTCGAACATGGTGAAGAAGCAGCTTTGCATTTGTGGCAACAGACAGGTGTTCGGGTTTTGCCCGGGGCGTATTTAAGCCGCGAAACTGCCGGGGGAAATCCCGGCGAAAAATACATAAGGGCCGCAATGGTAGCCCCAATAGATGAGATGACGCTTGGGCTGACCCGCCTGCGCGATTGTCTCTATAATTAAGGACGAGGGACGAGATGGCATTTCAGGCAAGAGAGCGCGATCCACTTTTGGACAGCAACATGGCGCAGGCGATCGAAAAGCGTGGCAAGGAATTGCTGGGAATTGGTTTGCTGGTGCTGGCGGCCGCTGTTGCGATGGTTTTTGCCTCCTACAGCCCGGATGACCCAAGTTGGCTGTCCGCAGTAGATGCGCCTGTACGGAACTGGTTGGGTCAGACCGGAGCGACAATTGCTGCAACATTGTTCATGGTTGTCGGTTGGGGCGCCTGGGGTGCCGCAATTGTCTTGCTGGCCTGGGGTCTGAGGTTTGTATTGCACCGCGGGCAAGAGCGCGCGATCGCGCGTGTAATTTTTGCACCTATCTGGATTGCGGTCTTGTCGCTTTACGCCGCATCTCTGACGCCGGGCGCAGTTTGGTATGCAACTCATAGTTTTGGGCTGGGTGGCATATTTGGGGATACGGTTCTTGGTGCCCTGCTGGGTATTTTACCAATGAGTTCGAGCATTGGATTGAAATTGTTATCAGTAGGGTTCGGGGCCCTGATGTTGGTTCTTGGAGCATTTATTCTGGGGTTTGATCGCGCAGAAATCTCGCGTTTGACGCGGTTTATGGTTGTCGGTTTGATCATGTCATATTCAATGCTGGTAACACTGGTGGGCCGTGGCGCAACGGGTGCAGCGCATGCTGCTCGTGCAAGTAAAGAACGTCGCGCCAATAGGGTCACCGAAGAAAAAGAAACCAACGTGCGTGCCCGTGTTGATGTCGAACAACCCCGTTTGACGCGGGGCAATGGTCGCATCGTCGAAGAACCTTCCGAAAGCGAAAAGCCCGCTGGATTGCTAGGCATGATGCCATCTTTGATCCGCCGCCCAGATCCAATGCCTGAACCTGAGTTGATAGATAACGAACCGGTCGTCGATCTTGATGTGATGCCGGGTGAAGATCGCATAAAGGAAAAGATCGCGGACGTGATCAAATCGCGTGTACGTCAATCGTCGTCGGTGCAATCAGCCGTAGCCGCACCTTTGGCAAAGGGCAAAGGACGTGGCCCTGCTCCATTGGTATTGGATACGTCTGTGCCCAACAATTTACCGGAAGATCCACCGTTGAACGTTTCTGTTGGGCTGCCACCAGAGCCACCCTTGACCGCGTCGCGCAACACGCCTTCTTGTTTGGTTGATAGTTACACAGCTGAACCCGAAATGCTGGAAAACGAGCCTTATATCGCGCCGGCACAATCGATGCGTATTCCAGTGCCCGAACCACGCAAAGTTGTTCAGCACGCACCACGAAAATCCCAGCAACCGTCTTCGCGTGCCGCAGCGGAAGCACAACCAAAGCTGCAATTTGAAGATAGTGGTAAGGTTGAATATGAATTGCCGCCTTTAAGCCTGCTGTCGAATCCCGAAATCATTCAACGCCATCACCTGAGTGATGACGCACTTGAAGAAAACGCCCGTATGCTGGAGTCCGTTTTGGACGACTACGGTGTTAAAGGCGATATCGTCAGTGTTCGTCCCGGTCCCGTTGTTACGATGTACGAGCTGGAACCTGCACCGGGTTTGAAAGCCAGCCGTGTCATTGGATTGGCGGATGACATCGCTAGATCAATGTCCGCGCTCAGCGCAAGGGTTTCTACCGTTCCGGGCCGGAGTGTTATCGGGATTGAATTGCCCAACGACAACCGGGAAATGGTGGCGCTTCGCGAAATCCTGTCCACGCGTGATTTTGGCGACGGGAATCAGAAACTGCCGCTGGCTTTGGGCAAGGATATCGGTGGTGATCCGATTGTCGCCAACCTTGCCAAGATGCCCCATCTGTTGATTGCGGGTACAACCGGGTCTGGTAAATCAGTGGCGATCAACACCATGATCCTTAGTCTATTGTACAAACTGACCCCGGAAGATTGCCGGATGATCATGATCGATCCAAAGATGCTGGAACTCAGCGTTTATGACGGAATTCCCCACCTTCTAAGTCCGGTTGTAACGGACCCCAAAAAGGCTGTTGTCGCCCTCAAGTGGACCGTGGCCGAGATGGAAGAACGGTATCGCAAGATGTCGAAAATGGGTGTGCGCAATATTGACGGTTACAATGGCCGTGTCGCCGATGCGTTGGGCAAGGGTGAGATGTTCAGCCGTACCGTGCAGACGGGATTTGACGACAACACTGGTGAGCCAATTTTTGAAACCGAAGAATTCGCGCCTGAAAAAATGCCGTTTATCGTCGTGATTGTTGACGAGATGGCCGATCTGATGATGGTTGCGGGAAAAGAGATTGAAGCCTGCATTCAGCGCCTTGCACAAATGGCGCGCGCGAGTGGCATCCATATTATCATGGCCACGCAACGCCCGTCGGTGGACGTAATCACCGGCACGATCAAGGCCAACTTCCCTACGCGGATCAGTTTCCAGGTGACCAGCAAAGTTGATAGTCGGACTATTCTGGGTGAAATGGGTGCCGAACAATTGTTGGGCATGGGCGACATGCTTTATATGGCAGGTGGAGCCAAAATCATTCGGTGTCATGGGCCATTCGTGAGCGATGAAGAAGTCGAAGAAGTGGTGAACAACCTCAAGGCTTATGGTCCGCCTGAGTATCTGAGCGGCGTGGTTGATGGCCCGGACGAAGAAAAAGCCGGAAGCATCGATGCTGTTCTTGGTCTCGGAGGAAATTCCGATGGTGAAAACGCACTATATGATCAGGCGGTACAAATTGTACTGACAGATCGTAAATGTTCGACTTCCTATATTCAGCGCAAACTGGCGATCGGGTATAACAAAGCTGCGCGCCTTGTGGAACAGATGGAAGACGAAAGCATCGTCAGTTCGGCCAACCATGTCGGTAAACGCGAAATTTTGGTGCCCGAGCGCTGAATGCGCGGGCACTTGCCAACCTTTTGAAATTTTTCAGGCGACGGGTGTAATCGCTTCAAAGGACTCTTAAGTAAGAACAATGAAGTTGTTTAACGCCTTTTTAGCGCCCGTTTTCGTGGCGGCTTTGTCGATGCCAGCGATGGCTGACAAGCTGTCTTTGCCGGAAATATCAGCCTACCTGAACAATCTTAAAACGGCGTCCGGTGAGTTCACGCAATTGAATGATGACGGCACGATCAGCACTGGTCGGATATTGATTAAGCGGCCTGGTCGCGTTCGGTTTGAGTATAATCCGCCGGAACAAATTCTTGTAGTGGCAGATGGTGACTCTGTTGGGATCGTTGATGGAAAATCCAACGAAGGCACACAAGCCTATCCACTGCACCGAACGCCGTTGTCCATCATTCTTGCCCGCAAAGTTGACCTGACGCGTGCCAAAATGGTGACCGGCCATGTAAGCGATGGTACATCCACCACCGTGCGTGCGCAGGATCCGGAATACCCGGAATACGGCAGCATAGAGCTGGTTTTTACCAGCGCCCCGGTCGAGTTGCGACAGTGGGTTATCAACGACGGTGGCGGAAGTCGAACAACCGTTGT
>Ga0209344_10002759_pt1 | contig 18755 bp, 16 predicted proteins | sample Cruoilmetagenom6_FD_187293 | JGI IMG/M metagenome (GOLD analysis project Ga0209344, IMG submission 187293) | Oil polluted marine microbial communities from Coal Oil Point, Santa Barbara, California, USA - Santa Barbara Oil Seep Sample 6 (SPAdes)... | ecosystem: Environmental > Aquatic > Marine... | reverse complement strand
GATGGCCAAATTATTCTACGCTTCGGTTCCTCTGGCAAAGACAGTGAAAATGACAATGTGCTCTACATTGGTCCCAAAAATAAAAAGCGCAAATACGATCGCCGAACCACCTCAGATCTGGTCTTTGCTTTTGGTCTCAATAATGCAATTACAGAAGGCGAATCCTTGCAGGACTCAGACTTCAAAGTTGCCGGAAGCCGCTTTGTCGAACTCGGCTGGGCGTGGAAAACCCGCGTGTTTAAAAATACAAATTGGGTGCGGGTTAAGTATGGCCTATCTTTTCAATTTAATGGCTTAAAACCTACTGACAACCGTTATTATGTAGATACAGGCGAGCAGACCGAACTTCAGGAATACCCATTGGATTTGGATAAATCAAAATTCCGCATGGACAATCTCGTAGTGCCTATCCACTTTGAATTTGGACCTTCAAAAAAAATAGAACACGATGATTATTTTCGTTATTCCACCGAAAACAAAATTAAAATTGGCCTTGGCGGGTATGCCGGTATCAATCTTAGCACACGCCAAAAACTAAAGTTTGAAGAAGAAGGTGAAGACAGAAAACTTAAACTTAAAGCGAATTATAACACAAACAATTTCATTTATGGCCTTAGTGGTTATATAGGTTGGCAAGGCGTGGCATTGTATGCCAAGTATGATCTCAATACCATTTTCAAGAATAACCCCATAGACCAACGCAACGTTTCCCTTGGGCTCCGTTTTGATATGGATTAGCCATAACCCCTTTCATTATTCGTTGTTTAAAACCTGTATGGATTTTTAAAATTCGTGCAGGTTTCTTTTCTTAATATCCCTATTTTTACAAATCAAAAATCTAATAATCTGATCTCCAAAACCACCATAGACAATGTTTTTGAAACCGCCCGGGTAGAGGAGGTAATCGGCGATTTTGTACAGTTGAAAAAATCAGGAAGCAATTTTAAGGGGCTAAGCCCTTTTACCGATGAGCGCTCCCCGAGTTTTATGGTTAGTCCCGTTAAACAAATTTGGAAAGATTTCAGTAGTGGAAAAGGCGGTAACGTGGTGGCTTTTTTAATGGAGCACGAACATTTCACCTATCCCGAAGCCATAAAGTACCTTGCCAAAAAGTATGGAATAGAAGTAGAGGAAACCGAACAGACTGCCGAAGAAAAGGAACATGCCAACGAGCGCGAAAGTCTTTACTTAGTAAGCGAATTCGCAAAAGAATATTTTCACAACACATTGCTCAAAACCGAGGAGGGCAAGGCTATTGGGCTTTCCTATTTTAAGGAACGCGGTTTTACCGATGAAACTATCAAAAAATTTGAACTGGGGTATTCCCCAGATTCTTGGGATGCCTTTACCAACCACGCTATTAAAAAAGGCTACAAGCTTGAGTTTTTGGAAAAAACCGGTTTAACAATTGTAAAAGAAGAAAAACAATTTGACCGTTTTAAAGGTAGGGTAATGTTCCCGATTCTCAGTATGAGCGGCCGTACATTGGGTTTTGGTGGGCGAATTTTAACTTCGGAAAAAAAAGCCGCGAAATACCTAAACTCCCCCGAAAGCGACATTTACCATAAAAGTAAAGTGCTCTACGGAATTTTTCACGCAAAACAGAGCATCGCAAAGGAAGACAATTGCTATTTGGTAGAAGGATATACCGATGTTATCCAGTTTTACCAAACAGGCATCCACAACGTAGTTTCTTCATCGGGAACGGCCTTGACCCCAGAGCAGATCAGGCTTATAAATAGACTTACAAAAAACATAACCGTACTTTTTGACGGTGATGCGGCAGGACTTCGCGCTTCGCTTCGCGGTATCGATTTGATATTGGAACAGGGGATGAACGTGAAGATTTGCACCTTTCCGGAAGGGGAGGACCCGGATAGTTTTTCGCGAAAAAACTCTTTGGAGGAACTTACCCTTTATTTGGAAGAAAACGCCAAGGATTTTATCACCTTTAAGGCTTCGCTACTAGCAAATGAAGCTAAGAATGATCCCATAAAAAAATCTGAGACCATTCACGATATGGTTAATAGCATCGCCAAAATCCCGGATGTTATAAAACGCGAAGTTTACATAAAGGAATGTTCGCGTATTATGGATATTTCGGAACAGGTGCTCTTTAACACCCTTGCGCAGATATTTCAGAAAGACAGAAAGGATGCTGCCAAAAAAAATGTTGTTCCGCAGGAAGCCTTTGAGGTTATTCCTTCAGAAAAAAAGATTGAAAAAGTAGATGTTCAGCTACAGTTGGAACAAAAATTAATTGAACTGCTGTTGCTCTATGGAAATGTAGAGGAAGATTTTGAGGAATTGATTTTGGAGGCAGATGAAAAAGGCGAAATCACCTTGCGCCCAGAAATCCACAAGTCGCGCGTTTTTGAAAAAATATATTTAGACTTGCAAGAGGATGAGATTGAATTTACAAATCCAGAGTTCAAGGACCTATATTTTGAAGTGGTCAATCGTTTTAACCTAAACCCTGAAGCGAAGGCTGAAACTTTTATTAATGAACTGGAGCCCGAAATGGCTTCTGCGGTCACACATATTTTGATGGAAGAGGAGCGCTATGTGCTCCACAATTGGGAACGAAAGGAAATCTTCGTGAAAGAAAAAGACCAAACCATTGCCCAAATGGTGAGTGAGACCATTTTGAACCTGCGTCGTCATTTGGTTTCCCAAAAAATAAACGAGCTTTCCGAAACAATGAAACATGAGGACAGCCCTGAAAAAGAATCAGGTTTACAGGAAATTGTAGATTATTTAAGTTTAAAAAAAGTACTTTCCAATAAACTTAACCGGGTTTTGTAAATTAAGAAAATTGAAACATCCGCGCTTGGTTTATCAACTCTGCCAAACTTGTCACGTTTAATTTCTTTAAAAGTCTTGTTTTATAAGTGCTTACGGTTTTTTCGTTGATTTCCAAAAGTGAAGCTATGTCTTTATTGCGCTTGCCATTTGATAGTAGGTTGAGAACTTCAATTTCCCTTGCGGAAAGTTTCTTATATCTGCCTACCAGAGTATTGTCATTTACAGAACGGCTGTTGAAAGCGGCTGCAAATTCATCATTCAAAAATATACCGCCCATCGCGATACGTTTGATAGCATGTAGAAATAATTCGGAAGAAATTGTTTTTGGAATATAACCCGCAGCACCAGATTTTACTGAGCGCAAGGCATAAATCTCTTCAGGATGTGATGAAAATATAGCAATTCGAGTTTTTGGGAACTCTTCGCGAATGCTGCGAAGTGCGTGAAAACCATTAATTTCAGGAATGTTCAATTCTAAAATTAAAATATCGGGACGTTCTTTCTCGAGGCATTTCAATAGTTCCGATCCGCGGGAAACTTTCCCAACAATATTGTATTCATTGGTGCTATCTAGTAAAACGGAAGCGCCTTTTCTGGTTACAGGGTGGTGGTCTGCAATTACAACTTTTTTCATCTTAGTGTTTTTATAAATTCAAGAATGAATAAAACCTTCAGATTTGGGGAGCAAATGAGTTTTAGACACGTAATATTAATACTACATTTTGGATATATAAAATATACAAGGGAAGAAAAGTAAACCTTTCGTTTAATGGTTAAATTATTCGATAAATAACAGTATTATCTCAATTCTTTGGGGATTTCGCAAATAGGGATTGGGAGCATTTTATGCTGGTTGGCCCTGTTCAATTTTTTGTAAATATCAAAAACCACTTTTTCCCTTCCTGAAAAATCTGAGCTGTTTTTTCCTTCTTCCATCATTTTCATTGCCCATTCCAGTTCGTCATAACTTGCGCCCAATTGGTCTTCGTCAGATCGGCTATCGCCAAATAATCCGTCTGTGGGAGCGGCTTTCATAATTGATTCTGGAATGCCAAGGGCTTCACCAAGTTTGTAAACTTCACTTTTCATCAAATCTGCAATGGGGCTTAAGTCTACTCCGCCATCACCGTATTTTGTATAAAAACCTACTCCAAAATCCTCAACCTTATTGCCCGTTCCTGCAACTAAATAACGATGCAGGCCAGCAAAATAATAAAGTGTAGTCATCCGAAGGCGCGCTCGCGTATTTGCAAGTGAAAGATCGAGAAAGCTATCATCGGTTGTTTGTGGCACCTCGCTTTTAAACAATTCAAAAACAGAGGTCAAGTTCACTTCGGTATTGCTAACATTTGCAAATTTTTCTTTTAAAAACTGTATATGTTCACGCCCCCGACTTACCTGATTGGGTGCTTGGTGAATGGGCATTTCCACACAAAGGGTCCGTATTCCGGTTTTTGCGCACAGGGCTGAGGTTACGGCAGAATCTATTCCGCCGCTAATTCCTACTACAAAACCTTCCATTCTCGCATTTACAGCGTATGTTTTTAACCAATCTACAATGTAATCTATAACTTTTTCAGTGTGCATTTTCTGTGTTTTTAATCTTTTATAATAATACCTTTGCAGGCAAAATTTGCTAAAGATAAAATTAATAAAAAGGAATGGCGTTAACCAACTGTAACATTTTTTCTGCTATGAAGTATTTCGTATTGGCCCTTTTGGGTGCTTTCCTTTTTTCGTGCAATAGTAAAAGTGAAGTTGAAGGTGAAATTGAAAAAATTCCTATTAATGTTGAAATTATCCGTTTTGACAAAGAATTTGCAGCGGCAACCATTGACGAACTTCCAATGTTGAAAGCTGAATTCCCGGCATTTTTTCCAAAGCAATATAATGACAGTATTTGGATTGAAAAATTAACGGATACGCTCCAAAACCAGCTTGAAGCAGAAGTAGCAAAAACATTTCCGAATGACGAAATATTGCAAGATGAACTCGTCCCGTTGTTTCAACACATAAAATATTATTTTCCGAAATTCAGCACCCCATTGGTTGTAACCACCACCTCAGACGTGGATTATCGTAACAAGGTAATCCTTGCGGACAGTATGCTGGTGATAGGCCTGGACAATTATTTGGGGGCCAATCACCCTTTTTACGAAGGCATAGATAAATATATTTCGAAGGAAATGAAACCATCACAGATTGCTCCCGATGTCTCGGAAACCTATGCAAGGCAGTATATAAAACCGCCCAGCAAAGCTACTTTTTTGGTGCAGATTGTATATTTTGGCAAGCAACTTTATCTTAAAGATCTTTGGCTTCCAAATGCTTCAGATGCTGAAAAAATAGGCTATACCGAAGAAGAATTTCAATGGGCGGAAGAAAACGAGGAATATATGTGGCGCTATTTTATTGAGAAGGAATTGCTCTACAGCACCGACCCGAAACTGGGCGCACGGTTTATAAATCCCGCGCCTTTTTCAAAATTTTACTTGGAAATAGACAACGAATCTCCCGGAATGTTGGGGCGCTATTTGGGCTGGAAAATTGTCCGTGCCTATATGGAAAAAAACGATACTGATGTGCAGCGGCTGATGATAACAGATGCTGAAGAAATATTTACAAATTCAAAATACAAACCAAAGAAATAATGGCAATTAAACATACTTCAGAAATAAGGCTAAAAGTGGGTCTTGACGAAAATAAAATACCTGAAAATATTCATTGGACAGCCGAGGACGGCGGCGTGTCAAACGAGGAAACCAAAGCGGTGATGCTATCGGTTTGGGACAGCAAAAGCCAGGAGTCGCTCCGGATAGACCTTTGGACAAAGGAAATGCCCGTGGACGAGATGAAAATTTTCTTCCACCAAACCTTAAGTGCGATGGCCGATACGTTTCAGCGCGCCACCAATGACGAAAAGATGAGCGCCACGATGCGCGATTTTTGTGATTATTTTGCTGAAAAGCTAGAACTGAAGCGGGGATAAGGCTGATTAAACCTAACAGGTCTCAAAGGCCGGTTAGGTTTTTATTTAATTCGTCAATATAATTCAATACTTCATCCCTTCCCGTGGAATCACTGGCTGAGGTAACAAAATACGGCGGCATTTCTTCCCAGGTTTCGAGCATTTTTTCGGTGTAAGCAGCAATATTTCTTTCCAAGGCTTTTGGCTTCAGCTTATCTGCTTTTGTAAAAATGATGTTGAAGGGGATTCCACTTTCGCCCATCCACTGCATAAATTCAAGATCGATGGGTTGCGGTTCGTGGCGGCAATCTACCAATACAAAGGCGAGTATCATTTGCTCCCGCTTTTCAAAATAATTGGTAATGAATTTCTGAAATGTCTTTTTACTGCTTTTTGAAACACGTGCATACCCATAGCCCGGTAAATCCACCAAATACCAGTTCTTATTTACGAGAAAATGGTTTATAAGCTGAGTCTTTCCCGGCCTTCCTGAAGTCTTTGCCAAACTCTTGCGCTGCATCAACATATTGATAAGCGAAGATTTCCCAACGTTACTGCGCCCAATAAACGCGTATTCCGGCAAACGGTCCTTTGGGCATTTTGCAACATCGCTGTTGCTCATTAAAAATTCTGCCGATTTTATGTGCATTGCTTTAGGGTTAGGAGTTAAGAGTTAAGAGGTAGGAGTTAGGAGTTAAGGGTTAGGAGTTAAGGATTATGCGGGAGAATACGTTTTTTTAGAAACTTGAAACTTGAAACCTGGAACTACTAAAACCCTCGTTTCTGCAACCAAGCGTAAAGAAGTTCATTAAACTCATCGGGATGCTCCATCATTGCGGCGTGGCCACATTTATCAATCCAGAATAATTCAGAATCTGGTAGCAGTTCATCAAACTCAACGGCAACTTCCGGAGGGGTTACGTTATCATTTTTCCCCCAGATAATACAAGTTGGGGTGTACATTTTGGGTAAATCCTTGGCCATATTGTGCCTGATGGCACTTTTTGCAATGGCAAGGGTCCGTATTAATTTGTTTCTGTCGTTTACGGTTTCATAAACATCGTCCACAATTTCTTTGGTAGCCACCGCAGGGTCGTAAAAAACGTTTTCGGCTTTTTTCTTTATGTAATCATAATCGCCGCGTTTTGGGTAGCTTTCGCCCATGGCGCTCTCGTAAAGACCAGAACTTCCAGTGATTACCAAGGCTTTTACTTTTTCGGGATACATTTTTGTGCAGAGTAGGCCAATGTGCCCACCCAGCGAATTTCCCAAAAGAATCACTTCCTCATAACCCAAATGGTCTATAAACTGCCCCACGTATTTCGCGAAATTTTTCACGTTGGTACGCAAGAGGGTCATTTTGTAAATGGGCAATTCGGGTATAAGGATTTTATATCCCTTTGGCGGAAAGAAATCTGCAACTCCGTCAAAATTGCTTAACCCGCCCATTAGTCCGTGAAGAATGATTATTGGTGTGCCTTCACCTATTTCTAAATATGAAAATTTTCCTTCTTTCTTTAAGTTTTCCGACATGCTGTGGTTGGTGCAATTTAGAAAGACAAAAGTAAACAAAAATATTTCATACGGTCTATTTAATGTTAGGCTTTGTTCATTGCCAGTTCCATTTTAGGTTATCTACAATGTGGTAAAACTTATCAACAAAGTGGTAGAATGTGGTAAAAAGTGGGAAAAGTTATATATATTTGAAACTATAAATAACAAATCGGGAATTTCCACAATGCTCAATCTAATAGGCACATACGAATGTAAAGCAGACGTAAAGGGACGGGTCATGGTACCTGCGCCGCTGAAAAAGCAGTTGGCGACCGTGGCTCCCGAGGGCTTCGTTATCAAGCGCGCGGTCTTCCAGCCCTGCCTGGAAATTTACCCGATGAAGGAATGGGGCGCCCTTATGCTGAAAATGGGCGAGCTGAACCGATTCAACAGAAAAAATAACGATTTCATAAGAAGGTTTACAGCTGGCGTAAAGACTGTGGAGCTTGATGCTACGGGCCGATTGCTCATTCCAAAGGACTTGCTCTCTTTTGCCGGCATCAACAAGGAAATTGTGTTCTCTTCCGCGATAAACATTGTGGAGGTTTGGGATAAGGATAAATACGAACAGGCTATTGACGATGCCGCAAGCGATTTTGCCGATTTGGCCGAAGAGGTAATGGGAAACAAAAGCAATGATGGTGATGGAATATCATAATCCGGTTTTGCTGAAAGAAACTGTTGAAGGACTTAACATAAAGCCAGATGGGGTTTATGTTGATGTCACTTTCGGCGGTGGCGGCCACTCCCGCGAAATCCTGAAGCGTTTGGGTCCCACTGGAAAACTCATCGCCTTCGACCAGGACAAGGACGCTTTGCAAAACGCTATCGACGATACGCGTTTTTTGCTTATAAACCAAAATTTTCGGTTTCTGAAGCAATTTTTGAGATTCCACGGTTTTAGGACCGTTGATGGCATTTTGGGCGATTTTGGGGTTTCATCGCATCAGTTTGATGTGGCCGAGAGAGGTTTTTCAACCCGTTTTGAAGCCGATTTGGATATGCGTATGAATCGCGATACAAATTTTTCGGCATATACGGTGGTCAACAAATATGAAGAGGCCCAATTGCGAAATGTGCTTTCAAATTACGGTGAATTGCGAAGCGCTGCAGGAATGGCCCGCGTAATTGTGGAAGCGCGCCAGACCGAAAAGATAAAAACGAGCGAACAATTAAAAAAAGTGCTCAGCAGGTTTCTGCCAGCGCATAAAGAAAACAAGATTTTGGCCCAGATTTATCAGGCCATTCGCATCGAGGTGAATCAGGAACTGGAGGCGTTGAAAGAGTTTTTGCTTCAAACGAACGAAGTTTTAAAACCGGGTGGGCGCCTTAGTTTAATAAGCTATCACTCTTTGGAAGATAGGTTGGTGAAAAGATATATCCGCAACGGATTGTTTGAAGGGGAACCGGAGAAGGATGCTTTTGGGCATTTTGAAGTGCCATTCAAGGCGGTGGGGAAATTTATAATCCCTTCCGAAGAAGAAATAAAACAAAACAACCGTGCCCGAAGCGCCAAACTTCGCATAGCGGAAAAAATATAGCGTACGCGCCCGATTCATCGCGCGCCAAATTAACGAATCAACGAATCAACGAATCCCGAATTAACGAATTAACAAATTTTGAAAGAAGGTTTTTACAACATAATAAAAGGAAAATTTTTGGTGAGCGACGACGCGCTGAAAAACTGGCGCTTTATCATTTTCCTCTCCGTATTGGCTTTGATTATGATTGGCAGTTCGCACAGCGCGGACAAAAAAGTCCATAAAATTTCAAAATTGAATGCACAGGTAAAGGAACTGAAAAGCGAATATGTTGACGTGCGAATGTTGCTGATGCAGGCACGGATGGAGAGCAAAATTATTGCCGCAATGGAAAGTCATGGGTTGCAACCATCCACAACGCCTCCGAAAAGAATTCGGATTATAAAGGAGGAGGAGAAAGATTAAAGAATAAAGAATAAAGAAGAAAGAATAACAATACCCCGTCCCTAAGGGAAGCCGTCATCCTTCCATATAGGCATCGGGTGTAAAACCAAAACTGAGCGCTGAATACTGCGTACCGAACACTGACTACTGAATACTGAAAAAATGGCTTTTGAGGAAAAAAACATATTAAACCGTCTATACGTCGTTGCCGGATGCATGTTTCTTTTTGCGCTTGCCATTAGTGTGAAGTTGATGAACATCCAGTTTGTGGATGGTGAAAAATATCGCGAATTGGCAAAGGAAAACACCACGAAAAACTTCGTGATTCCTGCAAACCGCGGAAATGTTTACGCCGACGATGGTAGTCTTTTGGCTACTTCAGTCCCAAAATATGACATCCGCTTTGACGCCGTAACGGTTTCTTCGGAAGATTTCAAGGAAAATTTAAAGCCGCTATCCGAAGGGTTGAGCAAAATGTTTGGGAAGCCCGTTTCGCATTATCAAAATATGTTCAGAAAAGCGCGTGCCGATAAAAACAGATATTTGCTTATCGTAAAAAATCTGGGCTATTCAGATTACATAAAGGTGAAAAACCTGCCGCTTTTCCGCAAAGGTCCCTACAAGGGCGGAATTATTGTGGAACAGCGCACCGTCCGCGAGCATCCCATTGGTAAGATAGCGCAACGCACCGTGGGCGATGAGGCTTATGACCGTCCGGGGTATTACGCCGTTGGTTTGGAAGGTGCATTCAACGATTTGCTCACGGGCAAGGAAGGCCATAGGCTAAAGCAAAAAATAGCCAAGGGCCAGTGGAAGCCAATTTCCGACGACAATGAGATTGAGCCGCAGGATGGCTATGATATCGTTTCAACCATAAATGTGAATATTCAAGACATCGCTCACCACGCCTTGCTAAAACAATTGGAATATTACGAAGCCGAGCACGGAACCGTAATTGTGATGGAAGTAGCAACGGGCGAAATAAAAGCCGTCTCAAATTTGGGTCGCACTTCCAATGGAACCTATTATGAAAAGTTAAACTACGCCATCGGCGAATCGCACGAGCCGGGCTCTACCTTTAAGGTAATGGCAATGATGGCCGCTTTGGAAGATAAGGTAATAGACACCAGTACCGTGGTTGATACAGGAAAGGGTCGTAAAATGTTTTATGGTAAACCTGTTAACGATTCACGTCACGGCGGCTATGGAAAAATTTCTGCGGCTAGAGCGCTGGAAGTTTCTTCAAATGTTGGGTTAGCTACCATCATTGACAATGGCTATTCCAAAAATCCTAACAAATTCATCAACCGTTTAAAAAGCTGGCATCTTACGGAAAAGACAGGTGTTGCTATTAAAGGTGAAGGCGTGCCTATGATTCCACAGCCTGGCGATAAAAAATGGAGTAAAAATGCTTTGCCATCTATGTCTTTTGGGTATGGCATACATCTCACTCCACTTCAAACCTTAAATTTTTACAATGCCATTGCCAATAACGGCGTGATGGTAAAGCCTCGTTTTATAAAGGAAGTCCGCGCTTGGAATGAAAAAGTGACAACCTACGACACCAAAGTAATAAATCCTAAAATCTGTTCTGATGAAACCTTGGCGAAAATCAAGGAAATTATGAAGAACACGGTAATACGCGGTACGGGTAAATCGCTTTATTCCCCAGATTTTTCAATGGCGGGGAAAACTGGGACTGCACAAACCGAATATTGGATGCCAGATTGGAAAAGCAATCGCCGGTATATTTCTTCTTTCGCAGGCTTTTTTCCCGCGGAAAACCCAAAGTATTCCTGTATCGTGATTATCCACAAACCGAGTACGAAAAAAGGGTTTTACGGTGCTGATGTTTCGGGACCTGTTTTTAAAAGAATTGCCCAGAAAATTTTTACCGAGTCCCGAAATATCGACAAGGTTGAAGCCATAGAACGGCCCGATCCAACTATTGAGAAGGATTTTGAAAGATATTATGCCAAGTTGCAACAACCCGCCAAAACAATTCCGAATGTAACCGGAATGGCAGGAATGGACGCCGTTTCCTTACTTGAAAATCTCGGGCTGCGAGTGCAGGTTGTGGGCAATGGCACCGTTGCCAGCCAATCCATAAAGTCTGGCGAAACTTTAAAAAAGGGACAAACCATAACCTTGAATTTATCGTGATATTGTTAAAGGACATATTGTACAAAGTTACCATCGAAAGCGTCGTGGGCAGTACTTCCGTGGCTATAAACAATCTGGAATTTGATTCGCGGAATGTTTCTTTGAACGATGTTTTTATCGCCATAAAAGGAACCGTTTCAGACGGGCACCAATTCATAAAAAAAGCTGCCGACCAAGGTGCCTTGGCAATTATTTGCGAAATCTTGCCGGAAAATATCATCAACGGAATTACCTACGTACAGGTTGCGGATTCGCATAAGGCATTGGCGATAATGGCCGCCAATTACTACGGAAACCCTTCGGAAGAATTGAAACTGGTGGGAATTACTGGCACCAACGGGAAAACAACGGTTTCTTCTCTTTTATATCAACTTTTTAAAAAAGCGGGCTTGGAAGCTGGCTTACTTTCCACGGTAAAAATAATGGTGGGCGATACAGAATTTAAAGCCACTCACACTACGCCGGATTCGTTGACCATCAACAAATATCTGCGCGAAATGGTGGCCGCTGGCGTGGAATATTGCTTTATGGAAGTGAGTTCGCACGGAATTCACCAAAAACGTACCGAGGCGCTTCATTTCACCGGAGGCGTTTTTACCAATCTTTCGCACGATCATTTGGATTATCACAAAGATTTTGCGGAATACCGCGATGTGAAAAAATCCTTTTTTGATGCTTTGCCGAAATCTGCTTTTGCATTGGTAAATGTAGATGACAAAAACGGCTTGGTAATGCTTCAGAATACCAAAGCGAGAAAATATACCTACGCCCTAAAAACCTACGCCGACTATAAAGCCCAAATTTTGGAAAGCCAGTTCACAGGGCAACTTCTGAAAATAAACAATCAGGAATTGTGGGTGAAATTGATTGGCGGATTTAACGCTTATAATCTACTTGCAATTTTTGGTACCGCACATCTTTTGGGGTTGAACGAACTTGAAATTCTTCAAATAATGAGCACATTGGACAGTGTGGGCGGCAGGTTTCAATATTTAATTTCAGAAAAGAAAATCACTGCCATTGTGGATTATGCACATACGCCCGATGCCCTGAAAAATGTTTTGGAAACCATAAATGAAATCCGCACTGGTAACGAAGAAGTTATAACCGTGGTAGGCTGCGGCGGCGACCGTGACGCGCAGAAGCGCCCGGTTATGGGAAACATTGCCGCTTCGTTGAGCACCAAAGTGGTTTTTACCAGCGACAATCCGCGCACCGAAAATCCCGAAAAAATTATTGAACAGATTGAAAAAGGCGTGCCTGCCGAGCATTATAAAAAGACGATTTCAATAATAAATAGAAAGGAAGCCATAAAAGCGGCTTGCCAAATGGCGCAGGAAAACGACATCATTTTGATTGCCGGAAAAGGCCACGAAACCTATCAGGAAATAAACGGAGAGCGCTTCGATTTTGATGATTTTAAAATAGTAAACCAACTTTTAACCGCCCTAAACAAATAGCCAATGCTTTACTATCTTTTTGAATATTTGGATAAAACATACGACGTGCCGGGTGCGGGGCTGTTCAATTTTATTACGTTCCGGGCAATTTTGGCGGTTATTCTTTCGCTGTTTATCGCCACGGTTTACGGTAAAAAAATAATCAATTATCTGCAGAAAAAGCAAGTAGGCGAATCTATCCGTGATCTTGGTTTGGAAGGTCAAAACGAAAAAGCGGGAACGCCGACTATGGGCGGAATCATTATCATTCTCGCCACATTGGTTCCTGTTTTACTCTTTGCGAAACTTGAAAATATTTACGTAATCCTTTTGATTGTTACAACCGTTTGGATGGGGACCATCGGTTTTATTGACGATTACATTAAAAAGTTCAAAAATGATAAGCAGGGATTGCCCGGAAAATTTAAGGTAATAGGCCAAATAGGCTTGGGGCTTTTTGTGGGCGTAACTATGTATTTGCACCCAGACATCATTGTGCAGCGAACCATTGAAAATCCTGAAACTGAAACACAAATAACGGAAGTCATTGCCAAGGAATCCACCAATACTTTTTATGTGAAGGATAAGGCAATGCTTACCACCATTCCCTTTGTGAAGGAAAACGAATTCAACTATGCTGAACTAATAAGCTGGGCCGGTGAAGATTATAAAAGCTATGTATGGCTCATTTTTATTCCTATTGTGATTTTTATAATTACGGCAGTTTCAAACGGAGCCAATCTCACCGATGGAATTGACGGCCTCGCCGCGGGTACTTCGGCCATCATTGGTCTTACGCTTGCGCTTTTTGCTTGGGTGTCGGGCAACGTAATTTTTGCGGATTATCTCAACATTATGTACATCCCAAACACCGGTGAGATGACGATTTTCATCACCGCGTTCGTAGGAGCGCTTATCGGGTTTTTATGGTACAATACCTATCCCGCCCAAGTATTTATGGGCGATACAGGCAGCTTGACTATTGGTGGAATTATAGCAGTAATCGCAATTGCAGTTCGGAAAGAACTGCTTATACCCATTCTCTGTGGAATATTTCTGATGGAAAATCTTTCGGTGGTTTTACAGGTAAGCTGGTTTAAATACACAAAGAAGAAATTTGGTGAAGGCAGGCGCATTTTCAGAATGTCGCCATTGCACCATCACTATCAAATAAAGGGTTTCCACGAAAGTAAAATTGTTACGCGGTTTTGGATTGTGGGAATCTTTTTGGCAATCATTACAATCGTCACCTTAAAAATTAGATAAAGTGAAACAACGGCTGGTGATTTTAGGAGGAGGTGAAAGCGGAGTAGGCACAGCCATTTTAGGATTGAAAAAGGGTTTTGAAGTATTTGTTTCAGACTTTGGAAAAATAAAGGAAAAGTACAAACAAGTTCTTATAAATAATGGAATTGAATGGGAAGAGGAAGGCCATTCCGAAGCCAAAATCCTGTCGGCAGATATTGTGATGAAAAGCCCGGGAATTCCTGATAAGGCACCAATCGTTAAAAAGTTGCGCGAAAAGGGAGTGAAGGTTATTTCTGAAATTGAATTTGCTTCAAAATATACGAAAGCAACAATTGTAGGAATAACCGGAAGCAACGGAAAAACAACCACCGCAAGTTTGACCTATAAATTGCTGAAAGACGGCGGACTTAATGTGGCGTTGGGCGGAAACATCGGGAAGAGTTTCGCAGAGCAGGTTTCCGAAGAGAAGTACGAAAACTTCGTACTCGAACTCAGCAGTTTTCAGCTTGACGGCATTGAAACCTTTGCGCCGCACATCGCAGTTTTGACCAACTTGAGTCCGGACCATTTGGACCGATATGATTATAAATATGAAAATTATATCGCTTCAAAATTTCGGATAACGATGAACCAAACCTCGCAGGATTACTTCATTTATGATGCAGATGATGTTGAAATAATGAAGTGGCTTTCGCAAAATTCCATAAAATCACAACCGCTGCCTTTTTCGGTAAAAAAGGAACTGAACCAGGGAGCTTTTAAAAGAAATAACGAAATAATAATAAAAATAAATAATACAAAATTTACTATGCCAATCGCAACAATCGGAATACAAGGGGAACACAATGTAAAGAACGCCATGGCTGCATCAACGGTAGCTACATTATTGAGAATCAGAAAACAGACAATCCGTGAAAGTCTGGAAGGATTTCAGGGCGTGGAGCACAGGTTGGAAAAGGTTTTAAAAATCAACAATGTGATGTACATAAACGATTCCAAAGCCACCAACGTAAATGCTACATTTTTTGCACTTGATAGTATGGAAAACCCAACCGTGTGGATTGTGGGCGGGGTGGATAAAGGCAACGATTACAGTGAACTGTTGCCGTTGGTAAACGAAAAAGTAAAGGCGATTATCTGCTTGGGAGTTGATAACGAAAAAATAATCAATGCCTTCGGAAACGTTGTGGATACAATAATTGAAACCGATTCAATGGCGATGGCGGTGCAGGTTGCTTACAAATTGGCTGAAAGAAATAACACGGTTTTGCTTTCCCCGGCCTGTGCAAGTTTTGATCTTTTTGAAAACTATGAAGACCGCGGAAGACAATTTAAAGATGCAGTTAGAAATTTGTAAAAAACGAAATACGAAAACGGAAATACGAAATTTTAGAAACCAGAAACATTTCAAGTGAAAAACATTTTCCATTACATACAGGGTGATAAAGCAATCTGGGGAATTGTAGGTCTTTTGGCACTATTTTCCTTTTTGCCGGTATATAGCTCCAGTAGTAATCTGGCGTATTTGTACGGAGATGGAAGCACGCTGCCTTATTTGCTCCGTCATTTTTCACACCTTGTATTGGGCTTTGGAATTTTGTATGGCGTTCATAAAATACCTTATCAATATTTCCGGGGGCTTTCCATTATCGCCATGCCCGTTATTATCCTGCTGTTGATTATCACAATGGCGGAAGGCACCACGATTGACGGCGCAAACGCAAGTAGGTGGATACGCTTGCCGTTTGTGGGTATAACATTTCAGACTTCAACACTGGCTGGCGTGGTTTTGATGACTTATGTGGCGCGTTATCTTTCGCGCATAAAAGACAAAACCGTTAACTTCAAGGAAACCATTTTACCGCTTTGGGTACCTGTATTTATAGTGCTCGCATTAATACTTCCTGCTAACTTTTCTACCACTGCAATCTTTTTTTCAATGATTGTAATGCTCGTTTTCGTAGGCGGGTATCCATTGAAGTACTTAGGGATAATCCTAGGAGCCGGATTGATTTTCCTCACGCTCTTCGTGCTTACCGCAAAAGCATTTCCGGGTGTTTTCCCAAATCGTGTGGATACTTGGATAAGTCGTGTTGAAAATTTCAGTGATGATAAAGATACCGAAGCCGATTACCAAATCGAAAAAGCAAAAATAGCAATTGCTTCAGGCGGTGTGGCAGGTTTGGGACCAGGCAAAAGTGTTCAAAAGAACTTTTTGCCACAGTCCTCCTCCGATTTTATTTATGCAATTATTGTTGAGGAATTTGGCCTTTTGGGCGGTATGTTTTTGATGGTTTTGTATTTGTTTCTGCTTTTTAGGATCGTGGTGGTCGCGCATAAATCAACCTCCGTTTTTGGAAAGTTGTTGGTTATTGGCGTAGGCTTGCCCATTGTTTTTAGGGCGATGATAAATATGGCGGTGGCTGTGGAACTGTTTCCGGTAACCGGACAAAATTTACCATTGATAAGCAGTGGGGGTACTTCAATTTGGATGACGTGTCTGGCACTTGGAATGATTTTAAGCGTGAGCGCAAAACGGGAGGTGGTTGCCAAAGAAGAAAAGGAAGAAAATCCATTGGATATATTAAGCGAAGCAATTTGAAATATAAATTCATCATATCAGGCGGCGGCACCGGAGGTCATATTTACCCGGCGGTTGCCATTGCGAACGAGTTAAAAACCCGTTTTCCCGATGCTGAATTTTTGTTCGTTGGCGCAAAGGATAGGATGGAAATGGAAAAGGTGCCACAGGCAGGTTATCAAATAAAAGGCCTGTGGATTTCTGGGCTGCAACGGAGTTTATCATTGCAGAATTTGGCGTTTCCGTTGAAACTTGTTTCCAGTCTTGGAAAATCGCTTAAAATTCTTAAAAACTTCAAACCCGATGTTGCAATCGGTACGGGCGGTTATGCAAGTGCTCCCTTGTTGCGAATAGCCGCTTTAAAAGGGATTCCCTGCTTAATTCAAGAGCAGAATAGCCACGCAGGAATAACCAACAAATGGTTGAGCAGTAAAGTTCAGAAGATTTGTGTGGCTTATGAAGGAATGGAAAAATTCTTTCCTTCGGAAAAAGTAAGAATAACGGGCAATCCCGTGCGGCAGGATTTGTTGGATATTTCTTTAAAAAGAGAAGAAGCGGTAGCTTTCTTCAACTTGAAAAAAGAAAAGAAAACGTTGTTGGTTTTGGGTGGAAGTCTCGGTGCACGCCGTATCAACCAGTTGATTGAAAAATCATTGCTGTTTTTTGAAAAAAACAATTTGCAGGTAATCTGGCAATGCGGAAAATTTTACGAAGAAACCTATAAAAACAAAGGTTCCCAAACGGTCCAAATCCATCCCTTTTTAAACCGAATGGATTTAGCATATGAGGCGGCAGATTTCATCATTTCGCGCGCCGGTGCTCTTTCGGTTTCGGAACTGTGTTTGGTAGGAAAGCCCGTGATTTTCATTCCATCGCCCAACGTTGCCGAAGACCACCAAACCAAAAACGCACGGGCAATTTCAGAAAAAAATGCCGCGTTATTGATTAAGGAAAGTGAACTGGATGCCAATTTCGAAAACGAGTTTTCAGCATTGCTCGCTTCCGAAGAAAAGCAGAAAACACTTTCTGAAAACATAAAAAAACTGGCAAGACCAAATGCCACAAAAGATATAGTTGAAGAGATTGAGAAATTATTAGAAAAAAGTCGATGAGTTGAGAAGTCGATGAGTATAGTGGCTAAACTTCTAAACTCATCAACCCATCGACTAAATTAAACCTGAAACATTAAATTTTGAATAACCTAAAAGACATACAAACCTTCTACTTCGTCGGCATCGGCGGCATTGGGATGAGTGCGCTTGCACGCTATTTCAAAATGCAGGGGAAGGCTGTTTTTGGGTACGATAGAACTTCAACCGATTTGACCGAGGAATTGATTTCGGAAGGCATCCCGGTTACTTTTATTGATGAAATTTCTGAAATTCAAAAAGAAGTTCTTTCAAAAGAGAATGTTTTGGTGGTTTACACGCCCGCCATCCCAAAGGGCAACAAGATTTTAAATTATTTCTTTTCAGAAGATTTTCAAATTTTAAAACGTGCCCAGCTTTTGGGAGAGGTTTCCAAAAATACACTTTGCCTCGCCGTTGCCGGAACGCACGGAAAAACTACGACTTCGGCCATTTTGGGGCATTTATTGGCGGAATGCAATATGCCGGTAACCGCGTTTTTGGGTGGGATTGCGGAAAACTATAATTCAAATTTCATTTATAAAGGCAGCGAAATAACCGTTGTTGAGGCAGATGAATTTGATCGTTCCTTTCTGCAGCTTCGTCCAGATATTGCCTGTGTAACCTCGATGGACGCAGACCATTTGGACATTTATGGCGATGCCTCAGAAATAGAGAATGCCTTTAGGGCTTTCGCGCGATTGGTGAAAAAAGAAGAAAATGTTTTCATAAAAAAGAACCTTTCGTTGGACGGGATGACCGTTGGCGTTGAAGAAGCCGCTGATTATTCGGCCCAAAATGTTAAAATAAAGAACGGTGCCTATCTTTTCGATTTAAAAACCCCAAACGGAACTTTGGAAAACTTGACCTTCCTTCTTCCCGGGCACCACAATCTTACAAATGCCATCATGGCTTTGGGTATGGCGATTTTAGCAGGCTCCAGCC